>Ga0183100_1001361_pt1 | contig 12575 bp, 5 predicted proteins | sample Biomet2_FD_127789 | JGI IMG/M metagenome (GOLD analysis project Ga0183100, IMG submission 127789) | Microbial communities from bioreactor (seeded with anoxic lake sediment) at LBNL, California, USA - Biofuel metagenome 2 | ecosystem: Engineered > Bioreactor > Anaerobic > Unclassified ...
CCGTAGCCGGTTCCGTTTTGGCCATTGAAGAGTGTACCAAAGCCGTTGTAACGGTTGTAGAACTCATTGAAATGGGCATAATGGTCGACGGTTTTCACGATGAACGGCCCATCATTGTAGCATTTGGCACCGCTCGGGACGATGACCAGACGGCCAACGCCGCGGTTCCAACTGCTGCTCTTCGCGTAGGTGCCATCAACGTCGATGTCGGCCTCCGTGTAGTAATAAGTATTGAGAGTCGGGAAGTACTGGGTGTAGCCATCAGTGCGACTGTATTCGGTGTAAAGTCTTGCCTTGGTTCCGTACTTCGAATAGGCGCTCGCTTTGACGCTCGAGAGATTGCTCGAGGTGTAGTGAACGTAGTTAGTCGGGAGTACCTTCCAAGCCTGATAGTAAAGCGAGACTTCTTCGGGATCGATATAGTACGAGCTCTTGGTGAGAGTCTTGACGACAGTTCCTTTATAAAGTCCGCTGGTGTAAGAAACATTATAGACATTCACTGTTGTTCCACTGCTGGTGACCGGGGCAACGCGATAAACGCTGGCCTGCGGGACAGAAGAGGACGACGAAGCGGAAGAACTGCTCTTGCTTGAAGAAGAGCTGGTTTGCTGGCTGGAAGAGGCCGAACTTGCGCTCGAGGAGGTCTTGCTGCTTGAAGCGGAGCTCGTCGAGGCAGAGGAGCTGCTCGAGGAGGCACTGGCGTTGAAGACGATCGAGTTCACATTGACCCGTTTGCCGGCCGCGGCGGTCGCAAGGGTCAAAGTCGTGAAGGTTCCGCTGATGGCGTAGTTATAAGCCAAAGCGGAAGACGAAGTGATGGTATTCGAGACATAACTGGTGTGCGACGAGGTAGCCACTTTAATTATGCTGCCCGTGTCGGATCCGTAGAGCCAAGCGTTGACGGTGATGGAACTCACGGTGACGCTGGCGGAGAAAGTAAACTTCAGCGAGCCGACATAACTGCCGGTGCCGATGCGAGCGGTATATCCAACGCCGCTGCTATAGGCCTTCGTGGCCGTGACCGCGCTAACGGTGACGCCCGAGGTGGTAAACGAACTTGTCGAGAGGGTCGGCGCGCTTGTCGAGGAAGCGGTTGACCCGAACACGATAGAACCTGCGCTGCTGGCGGCGTGTGCCTCCAGCCCTTGTGGTACTAGCGCAATGGCTAAGGAAGCCAACGCCAGCATGCCGGATGAGAGGATCGCAATAGTCTTTTTGCTACTCATAATTTAATTGCCCTCTCTTTCGTAGCACCTTAGCCTAATCCAACAAAAAGGTCATTGCAAATACTTAATGTAGGGATTTAATCGTCATTTCAAAAGAGCAGTCCCTAAGGCGTTTTGATGGAATTGAAAAAACAAACTTAATGGAGTTGGAGGCTTAAACCTTGAATTATGACGATAAAAAATGCTCACTCGTTTTGGCGCGAGAAATCACGAAACCTGATAGGTCACCGTGGTCGGGACGACACGGCTGGCCGAGGTGGTCGTGGTGTCATAACCCGCGAAGAGTTCGCCAAAGGAAGCGGAATGGTTGTAGTATTCCCGGAAAGACAGGTAATGGTCGGTGGTGTAAAGCGAGAGAGGGGCGTATCCGCTGGGCCAGGCGGGGTCGGCGTAAGCGTGGGTGGCGGCGCCAGGCACCGCTAAGACTCTATAAGTTCCCCGGTTGATCGACCCGGTATTATACGTTGAGTTGGTTGTCGGCGTTCCAATATCAAGCTCGTAATAGGTTGCCCCGTTGACGATAGCGGGAACGGCCACCGAGTAATCGCTTGAGCCGGAATAAGAACCCCAGGTATAACTCCAGGCGCAACGGCCCGTGACCCCGTAGTTGATGGCGACGGTCTTGTCACCCAAATTGTAGTTTTGAGGGAAGGCTTCGAAAGCCTCGAAATAGGCCGCCACATCGGCTTGTTCGATGTAATCAGTGGTTTTGTTAAGCGTTTTGTAGACTGTGGCCACATAACGGGAAAGGCTGGCGTTCCACTCGACATCATACACAGTCGCCGTGGACCCCGTGGCCTTCACGGGGGCGATTCGATAAGGATTATATTGCGTGATCGTCCCGCTATAAGAGGAGACGGTGACGGCACAAGTAGCCGAGGCCGTTTCTGCCGAAAGTGTCCCAGTAACGGTAATAGTGGCAGAGCCAGCGGCGACGCCCGTGAGCGTCACGAGATTGTTGGTGATGGAGACGGTGCAGGCCGCCGTGTTGTCAGAATGAACGGTAAAAACGACCGCGTCATTGTTATCGAAACCGCTGGCGGTAGCTGAGAGAGTTCCACTGCCGGAAACGCCGATGGTTTTGGAAGTGGTGCTCAAGGTAACGGTCGGAATCGGCGCGGCCGCAACGCTCACAAGACAACTGGCGGCAGCCGAGTCGGTTCCGTTTGTTCCGGTCACCGTAATGGTCGCGGAGCCTTCAGCCAAAGGATTGATGGTGACGACGCCGGTGCTGGAATTAGTCGAAACACTGGCCACAGAAGGACTTCCGGAAACGGCACTGTAAGTCACGGTCCCACTAATATTATGGGAAGAAGCCGTAATGGTCCCGCAGCTTTTGGTGGCCACGAGGGACAAGGTCGATTTGTCGAGGGTGACGAAAGCTCCTTCGGCGGAGGCAACGATTACTGTAACGGTTGTGCTGGCCGTTTCTTCGCCATTGCTGGCCGTAATCGTTAAGACGGTAGATCCGGCTGCAAGACCGGTGATTACCAAAGAGGTCCCCTCGACATAGGCGCTGCAAATGGAAGAATCGGCCGCCACTACCGCATAGGTGGGGGCGCTGGAAAAGCCTGAGGCCGTAACACCGATTGAGGAATTGACATCCCCGGCCGTCAGATTACAGGAACTCAAGGACGCACTTAAAGTCTGCCCGATCGTTCCTTTTTGGACGTAGAGGAAAACCTCCGCGCTATCAGCGGAGCAATCCCAGTAGGAAGTGTCGCTTTGCACATAATAAGAGGTTGAAACGTTTTGAATTCCGACGCCACCGGTTCCTGAATTGAAAGTAAGAGACCAAGTATTGACGGAGGATGCCGTCCCATAAAGCAAATCTCCGGGATAGGAGGAATTGCCGTAAAGGTAACTCGTGCCACTCGAAAGCGTCCAAGCCCCGCTGCTGCCACCAAGGGTTAGCTGGCAAACGGTAGAATCTGGCGTCATTGTTAAATCGGAATTAATGGTTGCCGCGACGTTAGTCCGGTAATAACTGCTGGCCGTGGTCGTCCCGAGGAAACCGGCCGAACCGGAGGTTTTCCCGTTTCCGATCGCGTAAACCCCACCGCTCGCAATTTGGCTTTCGGAAGTCACCAATTGGTAGGTCCCCGAAGGCGTCTCGGAGCTAGACGAAACGCTGCTGGAAGAAACGCTACTGGAGGATGACGAAGAAGCCACCCCGTTGAGAGTGAGAAGGACCTTGCAGAGATTAACCCGTTGACTGGTGCCAGAACAGGCGATTTTGAGGAACGTCGAGGGGGTTCCGAGACCGCCATCGGGAGCAGTGTAGTCATAAATACCCGTCCCCGAAAGGTCGGTAAGGGTCGGGGTGGCTCCGTTGGTCACAGAAAAGAGGGTTCCCGAGGTGTCGGCGCTGGACGAAACGGTCATCGCGCCATCCGAATCCGAACCATATTTATAGGCGTAAATTCGTGCCCGCGTGACAACCGTGGACGCAAAATCGAAGGTGATATAACCGTTTTTGATACGACAGGTCTGGTTGCCGGGGGCGCTTCCGGCAAAGGTGCTACTCACTTCGACCGTGGGAATGGCGATTCCCGAGGTGGAAAAAGAGGAGGTGGTCGCCGCATTTCCGCCCGTGTATTCTTCCGATCCGAATAAAACGGTTCCGCAGCCTTGGACCGTCGTTTCGCCTTTGACGCTGAATCCGTTCGTTTCGCTGGCGAGACTAATTAAGCCGAACGAAAGAGCCAAAACAGCCAAAAAACCGGCGAAATGATATTTGCTCTTTTGTGTGTTCATACCCATACGTCCTCAGGGATAGAGGCCAACGGAGGTTTTCTCCTTGGCTCAGGACCGGTAATCCCTAAATCCCGATCTCTCAGGACGAAGCGGGGACCGAAAGGAAGTCCGAAGCTTTTTACCAGCTGATAATAATAGAACGAATAGCCCTTTTAAGAAATCAAAAAGTCTAATTATTCCGATAAGAGAAACAACGTTTAGTTAACTTTTTTCCTTCTGAGAAGGAATATACCACCAATCCCCATGGCAAGGAGGATTCCCGCGACAAGTAAGACCCCTTCTTCGCTTGAAGGCGAAACGAGATCCGGCGCCAGGGAGGCAGAAGGTATGTCGGCGGCCAAGAAGTTGTTAAGACTGGCCGTTCCATACTTCCCCAGGATGAATTTGTATAGAGTCCGGGCAGAAACGATGTTGGCCTCGCTTGAAGCATCGTCCTTGACGAGAGTTTGAGCCGCTTCACTGAGAGACTCAAAAGCGGTCTTTTGGTTGGCCCAAGTGCTCACGAAAGTGGCATCTGGCGTCTTGGCTGCTTGTTGAATCGAATCGCAATTAGGGTTGATCGCAGCAACGAAGTTCGCAGCCCAACTCGAAGCCTCGGTCGCCGAGGTATCGGATGATCCGCTTGACTGGACATAAAGATAGACCGGACTCTGATTGGAAGTGGGGGTATAGGTTGTGAAGCGCGGAGCAGCAGCGTTGTACTCAAGCGATCCGTAGGAACTCGTCGTGCAAGTGATCGTCGCCACGCCCGTAGCGGCCACGCTGATCGTCCAAGTGCTGGCGGTCGCGTTGAATTTCAGGCTTTTCGCGGCACTCGTGTAGAGGGACCCGCCGTTGACGGTGTCGCCAAACGTCCAAGCTCCGGCTGACCCCCCAAGAGTGAGCGGAAGCATCCCGGTGTCCAAGGTTACTGGTTGGCCGGCAGAAAAAGAATACCCGATGTTGTTGTAATAACTTCCCGAACAGGTCGAACCCATGACGAAGCCATCGCCTGTCGTCGCCGTGCAAATCAGGTAGTTGGAGCCTGAAACGAGGCCGGAGGCGTCGGTGATGAGGTTATAAGCTTTTCCCTCGCCGGCGGCCGCCACAGTCACGTTAAAAGTCGCCGCCTTGCCGAGGTAGGTCACCAGGACCGTTTGAGAACCGGCATTATTCAAAGTGGAACCACTCGCGGGGGACAAAGTGCAAAAGGAGGTAACGTCGGCCGTTGAACTGTCACTATAGGTACCAGTAACCACGAGTCCGGTTGTATCAAAGGTTTGTCCAACAGTGTACGAAGTCTTGGTTGGCTGGGTCGTAACGGCGATGGATGAGAGGGCCGGAGCCGTCGTAACGGTTACGGTGAAACTAGCTGTTTTTGTGACCGCTCCCGAAGTGTAGGACACAGTAATCGTGGGATTTCCGGCCGAAGAAAAGACAGTCCCATCAGCGGGATCAAGAGTGCAAAGGCTCGTGACATCGGAGGTGCTGCCGCTAGCAAAAGTCGCGGTAACCTCAAGACCGGCAGAAGCGAAGGCCTCTCCGACATGATAAGCGGTTTTGCTCGGAGTCGAGGAAATGGCAATCGAGGAAAGCGAATTGACCGAAACGTTTACTGAGAAGGTGGCGGTTTTGCCGCCGTAACTGGCGGTGACGGTCTGAGCGCCGGCCAAGGTAAGATTGGTCGGGTTATAGGAGCATAGAGAAGTCACATCGCTCGTGGTGCTGTCCTCGTAATTGGCCGTGACGACTAGGCCATTTGTATTAAGGGTATCCCCAACGAAATAGGAAGTTTTCGTCGGTGGGGTCGTGACTTCGAGCGAGGAGAGCGTCTTTGAGGAGGAACCAAAATTGAAAGTTAGGGAGGAGATCTTCCCGGCGTTGGTGTTCGCCATAATCTTGAAGTAGGTGGCCCCGCCAAGCGTATAGGTGTAGGTGCTTCCGGAGATGTCGGGGGTCACCGTGGTCCCAAGTGCGGATGAAGAACCACAGGTGATTGTCGGAACAGAGGTTTCGGTTGGGGAGTTATAGACAATCACGAGGCTCGAGATGGCGTTTAGAGGAGCGGAATTTAGCATGTACCCCTGTGATGCTTTAAATTGGATGACTCCGGAATAAACGGCCACGTAATTGAGCGTCAAATCCAAGCCTTCAAGACTATAGGAAGTCGGGGTAGTCGGATAGGCGGTCGGCATGTTCGTGGTTGTGGGAATGATCGTGGTCGAAGTGACGGCCTCAGCGACCGTCACGTCGATGGTGGCCGTGGCCGTCTCGCTCCCGTAAGTGGCGGTAATGGTGAGGGTGGCCGAACCGACGCTAAGAGGAACCACGGTTAAGGTGGTACCGCTCACGGAGCCGGTGGCAACCGAGGAGGTGCTAGAAGCAACGGAGTAAGAGACGGCACCGGAGAAATTAGAACTACTTAACGTTGTCGTACCGTTAGTCCCAACCTTGAGGGACATCGAGGAATCAGAAACGGTGACAGTCGGGTCGGTCGAGAGGACGGTTACCGCGATGACAGCCGTTTTGGTCGTGGTGCCATCCGTTCCGGAAACCGTGACTGTGGCACTTCCACCCTTCACGCCGTGAATAGTCACTAGTCCGGAAGAGGAAACTGTGGCGGTCGCGACACTGGAATCGGAGGAAGAAACGCTCCAAGAAACCGAGGAAGCGAACTGGTTGGCCGTCGCCTGATCGGTGACGTTCGAGCCTTTGTTTACAGAAACGGAAGAGGAGGCGACGGAAACGCTCGTCGTCGAATAAGCCGAGGTTCGAATGCCGTTAGCATCCCAAATGTAGTTCGCCCACTCCGGATGATCGATGAAGGGATTACGGCAGTAATCGTAAGTCGATCCGGTGATGGCGCCAGACAGATAATTGTTCCGGTATGTTTCAACATCGGTCACGGGGTATTCGTCGTTCCAGTGAAGAAGGTCCGACAGTTTGCCCATCGTTCCGTTCGTCGTGGCGTCGTTAAGGTTGTTGGTGAGCTCCATCGAAGTGGCGCTTCCGTTGTACGAACCGCCAGCCCCGCTGAGACTTTTGTTGTAATAACGGACGGCGGTATAAAGGATGATTCGAGCTGCTTCGCCCCGGGCGCCTTCATAACCGAAAGCCGCCGGATCCCAGCCAGTGCTTTGGGAATAAGTCGCAGTCGTGGGGTTCGCGACTTCGCCATACATATAGTTCGAACGGGAACTGTTGTCTGAAGAGTTTGTCGGACGAATGACTTGAGGGTCGGTTCCGGCGTAGCCTTGGTTCTCTCCGGCACCGCGGCTGTTGGGCCAGCAATGCTCTTTATTCCAGCTTGAACTAGCCGAGTGGTCGCGGTAAAAAGCCATAACCGAATCAGTACCGTTGGTGTCAGACTTGCCTAGAATCGTATTCAAAGCCGAATAGCTGTTGGTGCCGGTCGTACTCCCTTTGTTGATCATGATGGTCTCGAGCTGTTGCCGAAAAGTATTTCCGTAAACGGAACCATCGGTGGCGGTAAGAGTGCTCCAATAAGCAGCCGGGTCATCCGCGGCCGCCGTGACTTGACTAACGTTATTATCATTCTCAACGATTCCAAAAGCAGCTGCTCCCAAAGTCAGGAACAGGGTACCGACGAGAAGGGCTCCCGTATTCTTCTTCATGGAAAATCCTCGGATTTGTATTATCCACCCGAAATTTGAAAAAGGGTTCTTTTTGGACTCTTTTGCAAAATTGATTTCAAACAACAGAAACAAGACAAACTTTTTCTCAAATTAAGTATCATTGTTACATTTTCAAAATAAGTCACAAATTAAGCGAGCACGGAACTTACTAGTTTTTTTATCTCTATTAAAATACAAATTGTGAAGTTAATAAAAAGCACTCACGAAAAAAAAGAACAAAAATACTTGACACCCTTTGATTTATTCGAAGATACAAAAGCCTTTTATGAAAAACGGATTGAGGGAGATCTAGCAATACGTGTCATTTGTCTCGTCGTATAGCTCGCCCTTTTCGTTCACGGAGGGTTTCTCGGAAGCTAGTTTCGTCAAAGCATCATAATCGAAATCGGCGTTGATGAAGGAACCGAGAGGCGTAGACCAGGCGGAGGGCCGTTTGGCCGAGAGGCTTTCGGTAACCTTACGAGCGGAATAGCAATAGGAAGTGGAACTTTGGCACCACTGAGAAAGAGGAAGGGTCGTATTCTCCTCGCCGGTGATCATGGTGGACCCAACGTAGTAAGGAACCGTTTTGGCCGTTCCTGCGAAGGTCGGAGTGGAGCCGTCGACCGAGGTGTAAGAAAAGGTACCGTTAATGCCATTCCAATGGATGTCCCAGGTCGCGCTCTCAAAACGGGCAAGCGAAATGGCGTTTGGGTGGTCCTGAGACAATCCAGGGTTGGATACGGAGTTGGCGCTTGTGATGGCGGCGGAAATCATTACGTGATTTGGTTTAACCCAATCAATCCAGGTTTGGGAGTTCGACCCATTGGTGTTCGAACAATGATGGTCGGCCTTGAGATAAACATCATTTGATGAACTCCATAATGTTGGGTTTCCGTTAGTGTCTTTGTAATTGGAAATGATCCCGTTTTCAGTATCGCCTTCAGCATCACCGCAGAAAATGTAACGCTGATTCCAAGCACTGAGGAGGCAGGCCACGGAAGTACGGTTTGGCTCGCCGTCGCTCGTGGTGCCCGGAGTCAAATAACAACCTGTGTTAAGGAAGCGGAGGGTAACATTGCCACTCGCGCTGGAGCCGAGGGTAGCGGGGTTCCCGGCCTCGCCGCTGATATTTAGGACGCTCAATCCATTGAATGAAGCGTATCCTGAATCAGAGTTGAACATCGAGTGAACCGGAATATAGGTTCCACCATGGTCCGCCACCATGTATTTGGCTCGTACTTCGTCACAGTAAGGCTGCCAAAAAGAGACAGTTCGATATGATCCGCAGTCGACGATGTAACCAAATGAAGTAACTCCGCCATTGATAAAGACATTGTTTGTCTCCGTGGCGGAGTAAAAAATTCCTGCGTGGTCATCATGCGAGTGGGTGGCGACGTAAAGATCGAGTTTGTGATCGGTACAATAAGTCGACAGGGCCGAGGCCACGGTGGCTTTGTCCGCGCTGTTGCCTCCATCGATCAAGCAATCCCAATTACCGTATTTTAGGTAAATTGAATCGCAATACTGGCCGCTAAGGATTTCTTTGAAGCGAACCATGAGAGAATAGCCGGTTCCGGCCGCTTCGACAGTCACGGCGAAGGAGGTGTTTTTGGTTATGGCCCCATCTGTATAGGAGACATTGACTATCGATGTGCCAATTGTCGAAAGGGTGGAGCCGTTCGAGGGATCCAAAACGCAGCCGCTCGTCACATCACTGGAGGAACTATCTGAATAATGGGCGGTTACGACGAGGCCGTTGATATCCAGTGTTTCGCCTTGTTTATAGGATGTTTTAGTCGGGAGCGTGTCAACGCTAATCGAAGAAAGTGTCGAAGCAACCGATGATGAACTGCTCGAAGACGAAGAAGAGACGAACGAACTGGAGGAGGGGACTATCTCGGTCAAAACCGTGAAGACCATTTTGGCGATGTACGGGCACTTTTTTGTGGTTGGGGTCAAAGAAAAGCAAGAGGCAGCCGTCCGTGATCCAGAACCGCCATCAAGATCAGAAAATGTATATGCAAGGGCCGCGGTGTCAAGCGTGTCTACGCTCAAATTACCAACATCAACGCCAGAATAAACCTTGTATGGAACGCTCTTGATGACTGTGGCAATCACATTGTCGGAGAGATCTTTTGTTTCCGCCGTCAAAGTAGTGTTGTTTTGTCCAATTGCATCTGAATAAGCGTTAGCATAGATCTTAACCTCGCTGATTATGATCGGGCTGGCAAAGGAGAGAGTAAGGCTCGCCTGAGAGGAGGTGTTGCCGAATTTCAAAGCCCTTCCAGTAATCGTGTTGTCAGTTGGGTCGGATTTATAGGAATAAGACGAGGAAAAAGAGAAGGATGGGAGCGTTGAGGTATAGCATTGGTTGGTTCCTATTTCGGTCCCCGAACTAGTTGTGAAAGCCCCTCCGAAGACCAAATCGTAGCAATTTTGAACGTATTCCGTCGTTTCGCCGGCGAGAAAGCGGCTGTTCTCGCTGACGAGGGTCAAAAGCGAGAGAGCGCAGGCCCCCATCGCGACAAAGACCAAAAATACCTTGTCCTTCTTATTCATAGCATAAGTATATTTTACATTTTGAAGAGTTTCCTCAATATTTTTAGGCTTCGCGTGATTTACCTTTTCCTTCGAGAAGGACTACGAACTCATTTCATCAGTTAAGTGCTCGCTTTTTTAGCTAGTTCATTTCGAAAATGACAGGAAATCGAAACTTTGAAAAAAGCTTTGTTATATCTGATGACGTGGCACAAAAAAGGCAAAAAGCAACCCATTAAAAGCCGTTCAGGCTATGTAATCGGGGAAGAATCTCAGAAGGTCAACGCAAAAACTTGGTTTGGTCGATGATGCCGCCGCCCAGAAGACGATCTCCGGAATAAAAGACTGCGAACTGGCCCGGCGTGACAGCTTTGACAGGGGAAGCGTAATGGAGTAGGACCTTGTCCCCTGCAAAAGAAAGGAGACACGGATTGTCCGCTTGCCGATACCGGAATTTGACCCCGACTTGGAGCGGGATAGTCGGTTTCGGCCCGACCCAGTTGACGTTTGTGACCTCGCAATAGTTGCTAAGCAAATGCTCGTCCTCGTCGCCGTTGCTGACATAGATAATGTTTTTCTTCACGTCTTTTCCACAGACAAACCACGGATTGGCGGCTTCGTCTTTCACCCCGCCGATGCCAAGGCCGTGCCTTTGGCCTAGGGTGTAATACAGGACGCCGATGTGACGACCAAGAACCTTTCCGGTCTCAACATCCACCACATCACCCGGGGTGGCCGGGAAATAGTTCTGAAGAAATTCTTTGAAATGACGTTCGCCGATGAAGCAAATACCGGTAGAACCGTGTTTACCCGCCACCTCGTCGAGGCCCAGCTCTTTGGCTTTTTCCCGTGCTTCCGGTTTCGTAAGGTCCGCCATCGGGAAAAGACACGAGGAAATCTGTTCTTCGTTCAGTTGGCAGAGAAAGTACGTTTGGTCCTTGTTAAGATCCCGGGGTTTGCATAGATACTCCACACCGTCGACGGTTTTCTTGGTGGCGTAGTGGCCCATGGCGATCATGTCAAAGCCATGCTCTCGGGCGAATTTCAGGAAACTGTCAAATTTGATGTACTTGTTGCAATAGACGTCGGGATTAGGGGTTCGTCCCTTTTTATACTCCTCGAGGAAATAGGAAAAGACTTCGTCCCAATATTCTTTGACAAAATCTACCCGAAGAAGGGGGATGCCTAGTTTCGTGGCCACGGCTTTAGCGTCGTCGTAGTCTTTTTCCTGCGGGCACTGGTCATTGTTGGCCGTGGGATTGCCAAGATAATCATTATTTAGCATGGCGTCCCAGTTTCGCATATAGGCGCCGGTAACTTCATAGCCCTGCTTTTTAAGAAGGTAAGCGGAAATGGCACTGTCGACTCCGCCCGACAAACCAAGGAGAACTTTCATTTCTTGAGTTCCTCGCTATCGAGCCACAGAGTGAAAGGACCATCGTTCACAAGATGGACCTGCATATCCGCCCCAAACCGGCCGGTCTCCACCGCAAAACCCCGCTCTTTCAGGAAATTGTTGAATAAAGCGTACAAGGGTTCGCTCTCCTGTCCGGGAAGGGCGTCCACGAACGAGGGTCGATTGCCTTCCTTCGCTCGGGCGTAGAGCGTGAATTGGCTAACAGACAGGATGGCTCCGCCAACATCAGAAAGGGATTTGTTCGTTTTGCCGCTTTCGTCAGGAAAAACCCGGAGCTTGGTGACTTTGTCGGCCATCTTCTCGAGGGTTTCGATCCCGTCTCCCTTCGTGAAGCCAACAAAAAGGAGAAAGCCGCGACCGATTTGGCCGACGGTTTTTCCCGCGATGTCGACTCGGGCTTCTTTAACTAACTGAACGAGCACGCGCATTATTTATGGATATAAGCGTGCACGATGGGGTGCACGATGACCTCTTTGTTCGAAAGCTCGAAGGCTTCGTGGATGTCTTTGAGGACATCGTCGATCCCCTCTTTGTTGGTATAGGCCGCCGCAAGGACTTCGCCTTTGGCGACATGGTCTCCGACTTTCTTCGCCAGGACAATGCCGGCCGCCATGTCGATGACGTCCTTCATGGTGGCGCGACCAGCGCCGAGTTTCATCGCCGAAACCCCAATTGTCATGGAGTCGATGCGGCTGACAAAGCCCGTGGCTTCAGCTTTAATCGGAAGAATGTGCTTGGCCACCGGGAATTTCTCCGGATGGTCGAGATAGGAAATGTCGCCACCCTGGGCGGCAAAAAGTTCTTTCTGCTTCTTGAAGCCGCTGCCATCGGCAATGGCTTGCTGGATGCGTTTGACGCCTTCTTCGTGAGTCTTCACGATTTTGGCTTGCTCAAGCATGATGGCGCCCGCTTCGGTGACGAGCTCCACGAAATCCTTCGGTCCCTGGCCGTGCAAGGTGGCGATGGCCTCCTTGACCTCCAAGCTGTTGCCGACCGCGAGCCCAAGCGGCTCATCCATGT
>Ga0183100_1001362_pt1 | contig 12566 bp, 9 predicted proteins | sample Biomet2_FD_127789 | JGI IMG/M metagenome (GOLD analysis project Ga0183100, IMG submission 127789) | Microbial communities from bioreactor (seeded with anoxic lake sediment) at LBNL, California, USA - Biofuel metagenome 2 | ecosystem: Engineered > Bioreactor > Anaerobic > Unclassified ...
CGCCAAGAACCTGATGGGCCTGGCCCAGCATCTCGCCAAGGTGTCCAAGAATCCGGACATGCTCACCAAGGGGTTCCCTCTGGACGACGAGGACATGAACGACCTGGCCATGGGTCACTTCGAGCAACTGGGAAGAAGGCGGTTCCTGAATATCCGGCCAGGGGACGAGGCCGTAAAAAGGTCCGAGGGGGAAAAGGGTCGAAAGAGGAGATGCACGGCCAACAAGACCATTGTCTACACTTGCGCAACGAACGGAGCGGTGAACTGTGCATCGCAGGTCCTGGATGCGGCGGTCATCATCCACGGCCCGAGGAGCTGCGCCCACCTCATGTCCGCGTGCATGGACTATTATAATCTGTGCTCAAGCCGGCGGAACAGCAAGGTCCCAGACCCCTCTGGTTACTCCAGGATCGTGACCACCAACATGGACGACAGCATGTCGATCTTCGGTGGAGTGAAGAAGCTCGAGTCGGTGATCCGAGAAAAGGTGAAGGATGGATGGAAGACCGTGTTCGTGGTCACGACCTGTGCATCGGGCATAATAGGGGAGAACGTGGAGCCTGTGGCAAGGCGCATCGAGGAGGAATTCCCCGGCACGGCGGTCAAAGTGATCAATGCTGACGGTAACATCACCGGGGAGTTCGATGATGGGTACCTGCAGGCCTTCGCCGAGATCATCGACCTCGCTGACAGCGAGGTGATGGCGAACCCGAACATGGTCAACCTCCTGGGAGAGCGGGATTTCTTCGTCTACAACCGAGACCGCAGCTTTGAGAAGGCCGAGGAGCTCCTAGGGCGACTGGACTTGAAGGTCAACTGCCGTCTGGTCAGCGGAACCAAGGCCAGTTCCATCAAGGACCTGAAGAGGGGTGCGCTGAACATCAAGGCCCAGAGCGATCAGTTGTCCGAGCGCATGGGGGCCATCGTCCAGGAGAGAATGGGCATAAAGACCTTCGACCTCCCCCTCCCGACCGGCCTGAGGGAAACAGAGAGATGGGTGACCGAGCTGGCACGATGGGTCGATCGAGGGGATACCGTGGCCGAGGTCATCGATGAGCTCAGGGCGGAGTACCGTTCGGGGCTCTCAGGGGTCCGTCCGGTCCTCGAAGGGAAGAAAGTTGCCGTATACCTCCGCTTCACCGAGGACATAGAGTGGCTGCTGGACCTCCTTCAGGACCTGGGGATGTGCATCCTGATGGTTGGCCTGGACAAGAGGCTGGCCTCCATCCCTCATACTTCCCCCTCCAGATACGGGGAGTCAGTAAATGTCCATGAGGGCCTGTCGGTCGTGGAGATGATGACCGAAGTGGAGTCCACCCGACCGGATCTCCTGCTGACCGACTGCCGGGTGCCTCAGACCTGTGCCTGCCATCATGACATAGTCCATCGGCCGGACGTAGGCATCGCCTCGTCCATCGAGATGGCCGCGCGCTGGAGCCGCATCATCCGCCTACCGGCGGTCGAGGAGTGGAAGGCAGAGGTGAGGGCATGATGAGCGTGGACGCCGACGGCCTCACCGGAAGCCTCCTGGCCATCGAGAGCATCCCCGATGCCCGTGCGATACTGAACGGACCGGGGGGCTGTCGTAACTACCACTCCTTCCTTTCCGAGCTCCACATCCCGAGGCAAACGATGAGGGATGACCCCTCCTTTCAGGAGCGGTACTTCTTCGGCCAGGCGAGGGTGCCCTGCACCTACCTCGATGAGGAGGACTACATCTGCGGCGGGGCCGACAAGGTAGAGGACCTTCTCCAGGTGGTCAAGGATAAAGGGGATACCCTGTCGGTCATCATCAACTCCCCCGGTGCCGCGCTCATCGGAGACGATATCGAGGGGGCCATCGCCCGGAGCGGTCTTTCGGAGAGGATGCTGTCCCTTGACGATGTGCTTGTCTCGACCCCCATCTCCAGCAGCTATGATGCCACCATCCGTTCGTTAGTGTCTTGGCTGGACATACCGCAGGCGGAGAAGAGCGGTTCGGCGGTCAATCTCCTGGGCCTGTCCATCATGAACAAGGGATGGAGGCATGACGTTGTGGAGCTGCGTCGGACCCTGAAACAGATGGGGCTCGAGGTTCTCTCCACGCCCGGAGCAGGAAGCACGGTCGGAAAGATCGCCGACTCGGTGAGGGCGTCCTGCAACATCGTCGTGTGTCCCGAGCTTGGGCTGAGGACCGCTGAGCTGTACAAGGAGCGATATGGCATTCCCTACATTGTACCTGCCGAGGGCGCTCCCGTAGGCTTCAAGGCGGTAAGGAGCTGGATCGAGCAGATAGCTCAGGTCACAGGGTCGGACCGCACCGGCGCGGTCCTCTCGCTCTCGTCCTTCCAGGTGGAGGCGTCCCGTCTCCTTCGGGAGTTCCAATTCCACACCACGCTCCCAAGGGGTGCGACCTTCGCCATAAAGGCGGACAGCTCGGTAGCACTGCCATTGACCGAGTTCTTGATAACCTACCTGGGAATGGTCCCCGTGGCGGTTCAGGTCAACCCCGGCGAGTACCGTCCGATGGCCGAACGCCTGCATTCCCTCCTCCAGGATATGGGCTTCGGGGACGCCTGGGAAAGGGACATTACCTATGGCCAGGCGGACATCGTCCTGGCGGATGGGCATTCGGTCAGGCTCCTCAAGAGGATGGGAGCCTGTCGGGGAGGGGTGGACCTCGGGCTCCCGTCCATGGACCGCTTCGACTTTACTCCTCGGCCGATCTTCGGGCCCCAGGGCACGATGCACATACTGGACGAGATAGTCAACAGCCTGTGATCGATAAAAGGAGGAGAGCTCACCTCCCCTCGTTCGCCTCTTCCAGGACCGACTCCGCGTCCAAGAAGATCTGGGAGAGCTTCTCCCTCATCTCCTCGCTAGCGTCCCAGAGCCCCCTCTCGATGGCTTCCAGCAATCGGGAGGCCATCTCCCTGAGGGCGTACGGATTGCTCTCCTCGATCCACTTCCGGTTCTCTTCGTCCAGCAAGAAGTGCTCGGTGAGCGACTCGTACATCCACGGCTCGATAATGTCCGAGGTGGCGTCCCAGCCTAGGACGTACTCGGTGAGATAGGAGAGCTCCATGGCTCCCCTGTACCCATGCTGCTTGAGGCCTTCGAGCCACTTGGGATTGAGCACGCGGCTGCGGAAGACGAACTTGCTCTCCTCCTCCAGCGTCCTGGTCCTGAGGCGCTGGGGATCGGAGCTGTCCCCCATGATCGATAACGGTTTGCGGTCGGCGTACTCCCTGATCACCGAGTTCATGCCGCCTAAGTACCCATAGTCATCATCGATGTCCAGCAGGTCGAACTCCCGGTCCTCGTGGTTCTTGACCGTGACGTCCATGGAGCAGATCCTGCGCTGGAACGAATCGGGCAGCTTCTCCCCCTTCCACGCCCGGCCGTAGGCGTGGCATCCCCACGTCACGTAGGTGTCGGCCAGGTCCTTGGTGGTGGACCACTTCGACGATTCGATCAGATTGTCGATGCCGTAGCCATATCCTCCGGGGGGATCTCCGAAGACCCGTACCATCGCCCTAGCACGGGCCTCCGTCGGGGACAGCCCCTCGCGGATGGACCGCTGGATATCCTCCCGGAGATGTTTGAGGATGAAGTTCTCCTCCTCTGACTCGTCCAGGGAGGCGATGGCCTCCACTCCCTCGTCGATCATGTCCACCAGGTTGTAGAATGTATCTCGGAACAGACCGCTGATCCTGGTGGTCACATCGATCCGGGGTCTGCCCAGCTCCTTGAGCGGTATCACTTCCAGACCGATCACCCGGCCTCCGGTGGCGCTCCATTTGGGCCTCAGGCCCATGAGCCACAGGATGTAGGCGATGTCGTCACCACCGGTTCGCATGGTGTCGATGGCCCAGATGACAATTCCAACGCTTTTCGGATAGCATCCCTTTTCCTTGACGTGCCGCTCCACCATCTGATCGGCCATCTTCTTCCCGATCTCCCAGGATGTGGGGCTGGGTATGGAGTCCGGGTCCAGGGTGTAGAAGTTACGCCCCGTAGGCAATAGGTGGGCATTGCCCCTGGTAGGAGAGCCTGATGGACCAGGGGGAACGTACCCGCCCTCTATCCCGTGCAGGAGGTTCCGGACCTCGTCCGTGGTGGCCATGACGTTCGGGTATACCTGGTCGCAGAGGTATGAGACGATCTCTATCAATCTGCCGTTGTTCTTCGGGAACGCCGCTATGGCCGCTTCCACTCCCTTCTCTCTAGCAAAGCCGGCAGCCATCATCTTGCTGATCAGCTCATGGCACTGCCCATCGACCTCATCCAGCAGAGCCCCGTTCAATTCGCCCAGCACAGGATGCATCTGTGACGGATTGTCCTGCAGCTCCCGCAGGTCCAGCCCCCTCGCCTCGGCCACCGCTGCCCTCAGCGACGGCACCGAGCCGTTCTGCAGGCGGGTGAGGCAGTACAGCATCTCCTCGAGCCTCTGCCCCTCGGGAGGCCTCCCCATGATATGGAGGCCGTCCCTGATTAGCGCGTCCTTCAGTTCGGTGATGTGGTCATATAGATCGTTCAGGTGGCTTTCCAGCTCCGGGGGTGAGGCGTCCGAGCGAAGCCCGATCTCCTGGAACATGTTGAGGTTGGCCATCAGCGAATGGACCCTCTGCAGCAATATCGCCATCTGGTCCCTCTGCACCGCGTTCACGGCATGGAAATAGGATTGCAGGTTCCCCTCGAGCTCCATGAGCTCGTCATAGCTCTCCGCTCTGGCCATTGCAGGGATAAGATGGTCGACCAGTGTGGCATAGCTCCGGCGCTTCGCCCCAGTCCCTTCCCCGGGGTTGTGGATTATGTATGGGTATAGATTAGGTATGCTGCCCAGCACGATGTCGGGGTAGCATTTCTCGGACAGCCCCACGCTCTTGCCCGGGAGCCACTCCAGTGTCCCGTGCGTCCCCATGTGCACGATCACCTGGGCTCCGAACCCCTCCTTCAGCCACCGGTAGTAAGCCAGATACTGGTGGGGCATAACCACGTCGGTGCTGTGATAGAGGGTCTCGGCCTGCTCCCGCAGCCCACGGAGGGGTTGAAGGCCGATGAACAGATTGCCGTTCCTTACCCCTGGCATAATCAGTCTTCCCTCAATATTGCAGACCGCCCCGGGCGGCTCCCCCCAGTTGCGGCAGATGGCCTCCTGCGCCTGGACCGGGATGGCGTCGAACCACCTCTGGCACTGTTCCTCGGCCACCGAATCGGCCGCCCTTTCCTTGATCTCCTGGGGGGACAACCACTCGGTGTCGTTGGTCACTCCGGCCATGATCTCGTCCAGCAGCTCCTTGCCGTCCGCTGGCACATGGTCCAGCGTGTAGCCGGCCTCCTTCATCTCCTTCAAGATGTCCACGATGCTCTGGAAGGTGTCCAGGCCGGCGGCCGTTCCGATGCGGTCGTTCCCGGGGGCGTACATCGGGATGGCGACCCGCCTCTTTTCCGGAGAGGTCTTCCTAAGCTCGGCATATCCCTTGGCCATGGCAGCCACCCTTTCCACCCGTTCAGGGAGGGAACGCGATATCTGAACGCCGTCCACCGTCTCGGTGAACGCGAACGGGATGGTGATGAGCTGTCCGTCGAACTCCGGGCCGACAACGTTCACCGATATCTCCATGGCGTTCAGGCCCAGGACGTCCTTTTCGTAATTCGCCTGGCTCTTCCACAGGGTCATGGCTTGCAGCACCGGCACATCGAGGTCGCGGAAGAAGTTGTAGACGGGTCCGCACCGCTCTCCTGTCCCTGGGTCAGCCAACGGGAGCTGGGAGAAACCCATGTTCATGATGACCGCGTCCGCTCTGCTGGAGTCACCATCCATCAGGTATCGCGTTATCGCCCCCTTGACGCCTATGGACCCGGTCAGTTCGCTCGGGCTGGAAGTGAAAAATACTGGGAGCGCGTTCGCGCCCGCTCGCTCCACGGCCCGGATCAGGGAATCGACCGGCTCCAGGTTCCCGGAGAGCCACGATCCCTGGGAGAAAAGGATGCCCACGGTGGGGCGGGAGGGGTCTAGACGTGAGAGATATTGTCCGAGGTCGACGCTCCTCCCGACGTCCGGGTGGTAGATCCCCTGGGCTTCCGGCCGGACCGGTTCGGGCACGACGATCGAGGCATCTTCCCTCAATGTCTTGCATGCCCAGAGCAGGAAGCTCCGGTAGTTGTCTTCCCCTCCCACCTCGATAAATGTTCTGACCCGGTCGTACTCCTCGTCCGGCAGGGTGAATAGGGGGCGGTGCTCAAGCATGACCTCGGGCATGGAATCGTTGCCGATGTAGACCGGACGCCTGGACTTTGACAGCACCTCCTTGAGCCGGTCGAACTTCTTGAACCGGGAAGGTTCGCCGTGGAAATGGACCAGCACCATATCGGCCGTCTTGACATCCTTGAGCAGTTCCAAGAACCTCTTCTCATCGAGGTCCACGGTCTCGGAGTCCACACTGATCAGGTCGATCGGGCGCCTCTCCTCCCTTAAGCGTTCGGCCGCTGCCCTCATCACGCCGTTGTCCTTCCTCCCTCCCGCTATGTCGATTATTTTCAATTGACCCTCTCCAATCCGTTATTGTTTGGCCGTCAACCGGTCGCGACCATGTATTCAGGACCACATCTCATGGCGATCCCGCAGACGGTCTAGCCATCGAGCATCTGAGTGATGGCCCTGAGGCTCAGCGTGTCGCAGATGCGCTCGACGGTCGAGACAGAGTCTTCGTCCGGTCCGGCCACGCCGTTCCTGACCAGATAGGGGGTGAGATCCCGGTCGTACGCTCCCAGGTAGGTAGACAGCACGCAGTGCAGGGCGCTCAGCCCGGCGATGATCACGGTATCGCACCCTTTCTCCCGGAGAATTGCCTCCAGATCGGTCTTGTTGAAGGCGTTCATGTACCGTTTTATCACCATAGTGTCGGTGCTCTCTATCCTGACCTCAGGCAGGTATTCGAAGGCGGGGGTCCCAGCCACCATCCCCTTCTCATCGTACGAATGATGGGACAGGACGATGGGCGCCCCCCGCTTCCTGAAGATCGTTATGGCGTCGTTCATGGCTCCCATGTGCCTGTCGACCGATGCTCTCAGACCCTGTGACATATTCATCCAGCCGTTCTGGACATCCACGACTAGCAATGCTGGTTTCATTTCATCATTCCTCACTGGTTTTGGAAAAGGCCAGGGCGAGAGCTTCTCTCCATCGCAGGCTTTGGCGTAGAGGGTATCCACCTGCTTACCGTCCGCTGGCCGATTGTCGATCATACTCCTTCGATTACTGCCCATGCGTCGCACCCTCTTTGCTCAAGGCTCCTTCAGCCTGCCTCAGGCCTCAAGTGCTGCTCCTCTTCAGCACGCGCAGGCTCCCGATGAAGAAGGCCACACCGAAACCGACGAGGACCACCAAGGACAGCCAGGGGAAGGACTGGTCCAGGGCAGCCGCTCTCAGACATTGGCTGGCATGGGTCAGCGGCAGAACGTTCAGCACCACCCTGAGGGCGTCAGGCACTTGGCTCAGCGAGAAGAACGTCCCGCAGAGGAAGCTCATTGGCAGGATCACCAGGTTGCTGAAGGTGGCCATGTCCGCGTGGGACCTGATCATCAGCGCTGCGAGGACCCCCATGAAGGAGAAGGTCATGCATGATGCTAACAACACCAGGAAGAACAGGGGACTGGCGACCAGCTGCGAGGAGAGCAGCAAACCCACTGCAAGCAGGGCAAGGCAGCTCAGCAGCCCTCTGACCATGCCGATCAGGGCCTTGCCTACGACTATCGATGTCAAACTGATGGGGGACATGAGCATCTCGTCGAAGCTCTTGTAATAGAGGCGATCAACGTTCAGCTTCATCGCCGCTCCGCCGAAGCTTACGGACATCGAGGTCAGGGCAATGATACCAGGGATAACGAAGGCGATGTAATCGACCCCCTCGAAGCTGATCCCCTGCCCCAGGCCATACCCGAACGCTAGAAGGTACAGGATGGGATTTACGAGGCTGGTGGCCACAGTGGACACGACATGGCGCCGCAGGAACCTCAGGTCCACCCACAGGACCGTGAACGTGTCCTTGAGGAAGTTCATCATCAGGCACCACCTACCTTCTGGCCGGTCAACTCGACGAAAACATCCTCGAGGTTGGAGTCCCGTATGATCACCGTCTTCTCCGCCGCTCCGACGTCCCTGAGGTAGTTCACCGCCTCGGCCCTATCGGCAAAGTACTGGTAGCGCGTTTTCGTGCTCTCGCAGAGCATCTCCACGGTGGTCATCCCTAGCCTTTTCCTGAGCTCCATGGGCGAGCCCAGGGCGATTATCCGGCCGTGATCGATGATCCCCACACGTTGGCACAAGGCCTCGGCCTCTTCGATGTAGTGAGTGGTCAGGAGGATGGTCGTCCCCTCCTTGTTCAGGGAGCGCACCAGATCCCACATCTTGCGTCGGGATTGAGCGTCCAGGCCGACCGTTGGTTCATCCAGGAAGAGCACACTCGGCCGATGGATCAGGCAGCAGGCAATGGTCAGCCGCTTCTTCATCCCCCCGGAGAGGGTCTCGACCATCTTCTCGGACTGATCGGACAATCCCGTATAGCCGAGAAGCTCATCGATCCGCGTCCTGCGTTCTGCGGCCGGGATCCGATGCAGGCGGCCGTGCAGCTCCATGTTCTCCCTCACCGTCAGGTCCCGGTCCAGGCTGGTGTGCTGCTGCACCACGCCGATGAGCTCCTTAACCTTGTTAGCCTCCTCCAGGACGTCGAACCCGCCGACCCTGACCGTGCCCGAGGTCGGTTTCGTCAGGGTCGTCATTATCCGTATCGTGGTGGTCTTTCCCGCTCCATTGGGGCCTAGGAGCCCATAGATCTCCCCGGATCGGACCGTTAGGTCCAGGTCGTCGACCGCCGTGACGTCGCCATACTTTTTTGTCAGCTTCTTGATCTGTATGATATCTTCCATTCCCACACCTGTTCCGCTTGTTCGTGTTTCTGGTTACCTTAAAATCCTAGCCATTATGCGCATCGGTCCATACCGACAACCCGGCCATTTGATCTCCAACATGAGACGATCGAAGTTGTGGCGACCCGCTCGGCCTGACATGGTACGATAGCACCGCGAATGAAGTAATGCGGATCATTCTTCTCGCGGATAGGTTGACGATCAACACGTTTCTCTCCCCCCGATTCTGGAACCGTTAATCGCGCTCTATGGCGCCACTCGTGATCGTCCAATTCGCTCGGCTCAGTGGCCAATCTTTGACGACAACATCGGTTCTCAGCTGGATATATGGTCCAATATCATAAATATATTGGATGGTATCTCCACCATAATCATGTTGCATGTTGACCTGACCCCGAACGGAAAATGATGGGGGCCAGAGAGCAGGGAGCAAGACGGGAATGGCAAGTACTGGTCGGGCAGAGGTTGTGGTGGAGAATCTTATTAAAGAGTATCCAGCGAATCGAGGTAAGGGGAGGAAGAACAACACAGTAAGGGCGGTGGATGACGTCAGTTTTAGAATCGAGCGGGGTCAGATCTATGGCTTGCTTGGACCGAACGGCGCTGGGAAAACAACCACCATAAAGATACTCTCGACCCTCTTAACTCCGACATCCGGGCATGTCTCCATTTTTGGGATGGATGTGGTGACCGATTACCGGGAAATCAGAAAGAGGATCAATTTGGTGTCTGGAGGCGAGAGGGGTCTGTATTATAGGATATCAGGAAGGCAAAACCTTCGATTCTTTGCTGATCTATACCGCATCCCCCGCTCCTCAAGGGATGAGAGGGTAAAGGAATTACTGAGCTGGGTGGGCTTAGAGGGTTCGGCCGACAAGAGGGTCGAGGAATACTCTCGAGGGATGAAGCAGAGGTTACACATCGCCCGTGGACTTATCAACGATCCAGACGTCCTCTTCCTCGATGAGCCGACGATAGGGCTGGACCCAGAGATCGCCCATGACGTTCGAGTTTTAGTTGATGGGCTGAGGCGAGAGGGGAAGACGATCCTTCTGACGACCCATTACATGAGAGAGGCGGAGGAGCTTTGCGATAACATAGGAATAATCTCCAAAGGGAGTGTGGTAGGCAAGGGCACCGTACCGGAGCTCAAGGATCTCATCAAGGATGCAGCGGTCGTCGAGATTGTTGCGAACGACATCTCTTCTAGGCTCGTGGAGAGGGTCAGGCAAATAAGGGGGGTCGTCGATGTTACGATACGAACCGACCAATCTCAGAGCACAATGAGATTGCGGACCGACCATAGCAGCATAGATATTCCCACGATCCTCGCTAAGTTGGATGGCTGCCATATCACGCGGATAAGCAATGAGGAGCCGACCCTAGAAGATGCCTACCTGGGCTTGGTGAGACAGAGTGATTAACTTCTGGGCCATTCGACAAGGCTTCGTACAACAAGCTCTAACGTTTCTAGCCGATCCCCAGTGGATTATCCCCAGCATAGTGGCTCCGTTCACCTTTACCTTGGTCACATTGATGATGTATCCTGATCAGAGCGGATTGGTGGTGCTCTATGCCGTTCTTGGAGGTGGGATCCTCGGTATGTGGGGGAATATGATTCGATCTTCTGGTTTTAGCATCACTTACGACCGAGTGGTAGGGACACTGGAACCCATCATGATAACCCCTACGCCGATCATCAACATAGTTGCAGGACGAGCGCTTTGGAATACGCTCATCGGTCTGTTGAACGCTGCGCTCATATTTCTCTTGGCAGAATTGGCCTTTGGTGTTGAGGTCAGCCTATCGGACCCAGTACTTTTCTTTTTGGCATTGTTGATAACCCTTTTATCATTGGGGGCCATCGGGGTGCTTCTTTCTGCGCTCTTTGTTCTCACCCGAGCCTCTGGTACCATCGTACAGGTCATTGAACTTCCTGTGTTCGTGATCAGCGGGGCTCTTCTACCGATCTCAAAGCTCCCAGAATGGACTTGGCCGATATCGATGGCCCTCCCCCCGACCTGGGGCGTGGATGCCTTACAAATCTCCAGCGGACTCGGGAGCGGGAACCCATTAAGTTTGGGGTTGATCGGAGATCTGGCTTTAGCGTCCGCCATAGGGGCATGTTACATGCTCGTTGCGATCGCACTGTTCCATTACCTGGACAGTAGCGCCCGGATAAGTGGGCAGTTGGGAACGTGGTAAGGAATGGGCACCATAGATGATCTGCCGATATTGAAGAGCTCATCGATGATATCGATGCGTTCTTACTTCACTACAGTCCCAAAATGGTTATGGGCAATTCAGTTAGTTGTGATGAGCGTCTGCCAGATGGCTTTCTTCGTCTATATCACTCAAATCTCAGGGACATCGAGAATGACGGTGGACCAGGTCGCCCTGGGTAATGCACTTCAAGCAGTATCATTTTCAACGGTTTTCAGCATCTGCAGCATCTCCGGTGATGAGAAACATGCTGGGACATTACCATTGATCATGATGACCCCGAGCAGGACATTCACCGTTGTCCTGGGAGAGTCCCTGTTCCAGATCCTGACCGGTGTGATCACCGTGGCTTTTTCGCTCTTCATTGCCAATCTGTTCTTTGGAGTGAGCTTTGCCCATGTTAATATCGTAGCAGTTACCGCCATCGTGTTGACAACCTGCTTCGCTATGGCCGGTTTCGGTTTACTGCTGGGAAGCTTTGGGATCTACCTAAGATCATCCACATTGTTAGCGAGCCTATTCATGTACGTAGGCTTGATCTTCTGCGGGGTGAATTTTCCGATAGAACAATTACCGGGGTTTCTCCAGCCAATCTCTTATGTTCTCCCCCTGACGTATGGAGTAAGGGCATTGTCTTTGGCGGTGGGGGGAGCGGGAGTCTTGTCGCTCCTCCCTAGCTTGATCATAATGGCCTCCTTAGGGTTGGCAATGGTGCTGATCGGGATGATAATGTTCACACTCTTTGAAAAAAAGGCCAGGGACAATGGCGCCCTGGAAATATTCTAGCAACAGCTCAGTCTATGCTCCTCACTTTGTGAGGCAAATCAATTCTTTAAAACTATATGCTAATATTTTTCCTCTACGTTCCGCCCCGATATTGGGGCGTTTTTTGATCAGCTTGCTCACCTGATTGGCGTCAACCCTAGGTTTCATGGTACCAAACGGCCATTTCTCATCAATATACTGGGTGACCAATTGCCTTGCCGTCTTCTTCCCATATTTCTGCAGTAGCATTTCGATAAATTGCCCGATCCGTTCATGTCTTTGATGGGTCCGCATGGTTTCGAGGCTGCCCATGTTCATGCTTTCCTGTGACAACTGCACCAACCCCAGATGATAGAATGGGGAAAAAGGGTGCCTATTTTACGTTTATAAAAAAATTAGACGTCGCATATATACTTTTTTTTAACAGCTCCCATGTTTGGGCCGCTCTCAATCCTAGATCTGTTATTGGTTGACAATGGCCTGCACCCCAGTGACCTCAACCCAGACGTCAATCCCTTATAATGGCCCTATGCTGATTGAGTAAGGGGTCGACCCGATCTGGTGGATGAGCGGCGGACTGACCTTCTTGATGGCGGGGTTCGTCAGAAGTCGCCTCATACTGGGGAAGCTCTCATAGGTGAAACTATGAGCAGAGGGAAAGAGCTCAG
>Ga0183100_1001363_pt1 | contig 12560 bp, 13 predicted proteins | sample Biomet2_FD_127789 | JGI IMG/M metagenome (GOLD analysis project Ga0183100, IMG submission 127789) | Microbial communities from bioreactor (seeded with anoxic lake sediment) at LBNL, California, USA - Biofuel metagenome 2 | ecosystem: Engineered > Bioreactor > Anaerobic > Unclassified ...
CCCAGACCCAAAGCGCCCAACGGACTCGGGCGCCGAACGCTAGCGCAATACTTCTACGGCGCGCGTGTCTTTGATGAATATCTGCCTTACGGCAGCTATCAGACGCCCGAAAATCCCAACTACTGGTATTCGCCTTTAAATTTCTATGTGGATTATATGGACGCAGACAATTTTAATATCAACCTTTCCCCTGCAAAGCCAATCGGGCTATACCAGAAAGACAGTGCTCTGCTATCTTACGAGGATTTGGCGGACAGGCTTACTGAGCGGATTCGGGCGGGTAAACTCAAGAGCGTATACGCACTCACGCTAGGTTATTCGGTGCGGATCGCCAAAGGGGATGCCTTCTGGGTTGGGGAATCCGCGAGATTCAACCCGGACACGCGCTTCGTGCTGGTACCGGAGTGGCAAATACTTGGCTTTGACGAGAAAGATGCTGCAGACGCAAAATCCGTAGGGTTAACGGAGCCCACCCGCGATATGGTACTGGAGCCGGGAACCTACAGTCGCTATGGGCTTCGGTATGAGTTGCGTATGGATGCTTCTGCTGGGCAGTTTATACTGGACTATGCCGCGCAGGAGTTTGATCTGGGCAATTGGAAGCCTTGAAGCGAGTAAACGCATTGTTTGCGCATCTCAAATCAGGAGATTTTAAAGGCCGGAGCCTGTGACTGAATGCCACAGGCTCCGGCTGTCAACGATCCGTCACGTACAGTCTCCCATTTTCCATGGTGTAAACCTGATCGCACAACCGATCAATATCTTGCTGATGATGACTGGCAACCAGGATGATCTTTCCCATATTCCTCAAGCGCAGTAGCAATTCATAGGTATGGTCAACGCTATCGCGATCCAAACCGTTCATAGGCTCATCCAAGAGCAGAATGGGAGGATCGTCCATAATCGCCTGAGCGATACCCAACCGTTGCCGCATGCCCAGAGAATATTTGCCAACCTTCATCCGGGCGACATCTGCCAAACCCATGGTATTAATTGCGTTGTTGATGCTGCCCTTATTAGCAATCGGGCTTAGCATGGAGAGCATTTTCAGATTCTCATAACCCGAAAACTGTGGAAGAAACCCCGGCGTTTCGATCACCGCCCCAAAGGTTCCTTTGGGAGGCTTCGAATCGGGATATCCGCTAAGCGCGATACGACCTGAATCAATCGGTGTGAGTCCACAGATGCACTTCATCAGCACGGTTTTGCCGCATCCATTGGCGCCGACAATGCCGTAGATATGCCCTCCCTCCATGCGGAGCGATATGGAATCCAGAACCATCCGGTTGCCAAAACGCTTCTTTACATCACAAAGCACAAGATCTGTAAGGTCATTCATGATCCTTGTTCCCCTTCTCCAATCATTCTTCGGTCAAACCATTTTAGATTTTTAGCAAAAAGGCAACTGGCTGTTATCCATAATCCTGAAAATGCCAATAACATCAGGTAACAATACTGCACAGACGGCTGCTGCGTGTAGTATCCAGCCGTTACCAGCAACTCCAGTCGTGCCCAGGACATAGGAGAACCATATAAAAGACTTGGATCAAGCATCATATAGACAATCGCAAAATCTAGGGCCGCCCATAAGCCTGTAATGCATATAGCGAACCGCTTGTTGATGTATAATGAAAGGGAAAACATCATCAACCCAAGCATGAAAAGGACGCAGGTCAACAAGGCGCTTGCCGCAGCCCAGGCGCTAATCGGGGAACAGGCGGCTACGATGCTCGCCGGGATTCTCAGAAAAACCCCATCAATCGTTTGCCCCCGCGACATCGTGTACAGTGCTTTATCCCATCGATCCGGATGCAGCGGAGACGCAAACTGCACGATGCTGACCAGAAGAAAGACCATCAGGGTGTAAAGTACACTGACCAGCAGAATATACCAAATGCGGCCCAAGATCGATTGGACTCGTGTTGTGCGGACGCATTCGAACAGAGTGTTTTCGCTTGAAAACGGAACATCGGAGACCAGGATCAGGAAACCGGCGACCACCCAGAGCATCAGGTAGGAATAAGAAGTAAGACAGGCGAAACTTCCCCACGCATTCACACCAAAGTGGTATTGCAGTAGGATGTGTCGGGCGCCTCCGGTATACTCGTCCAGAATAGCCACGAGCATGGCAATCACAAGGTAAAACTTGGGTTCCCGAAAGAGCTTGGCCGCCAGCATGGCAGTTACGCCTAACGTGGTGTTTTTACGCATGGGACAGCCTCCTTTTCCCAAGTGTCCGGAAAAGCCCATAGCAAACCACTGTAAGCCCTATAAAAATGAGAGAAGACCGTCCTAAAACCTGGCTTTTCTGCGTTGCCTGAACGGCTCCTGTGGCAAGCGAGGTAAAGGAGTCGCAATGCAGGGCAAACAGGATTCGGTTGAGAACTTCCATCAGCAGGACTACGCTCAGGTACAGAATCTGCGCCTGTTGAACCAGCGTAGATATCGTTAGCGCAACCCCGGCCCAAAACATGCCGGACAACGCTTGCAAACAGGCGTAGAAGGCGTAGTAGCCGCACCAGTTCTCCGCTGTTACAACATCCTGCATATATGGATACGCTGCGATGCCTTCCGCATTGGTTGGCAGCGTAGCCATTGGATGCATAAGCGGCAAAGCTGCGAGGAAAACAAGCATTCCCATCGCCGTTGCAATGGCGCCTGATAAAGCAGCCGTGAAGAATCGAACGGTCAGGTATCGCTTTGGGGTAACTCGCTGTAACTGAAGCCTGACATATCCGGTTTTACGATCCTCTAAAAAGCTCCCGGAAAAGGGCAGCGCTGCAACCAACGGAAGCAGATAGGAGAATGCGCCCACGTTCAATGCCGAATCCAAAAGATACAAGGGGTCTGTTGATCCGATTTCGCTTACGGTGCCCAAGAGATATAACGCTGCACACATCAGAATGGCCAGCGCCATTCGTGGGCTTACAAAGGCACGGCGGGCATCGGCAGCAAAGCAACCATGCATCAGCAATGCCTCCTTTAGTATTCAATTGCCTGTCCGGTGATGGCGTGGATTGCGTCGTAGTGGAGTTCCATGGCATCGGTTCCTTCGCCTAAGGGTATCTGATAGTAGAAACACCATGCCGGTATCAGTCGGTAAGTTGCTTTCGCGGAAGGGGTGTCTTTAAGCACCAGATATTCCGGAAGGATTTTGATGATTGTTTTCTCCTGCCCTTGGGTGAAAAGGGTTGACGCTTCCATCTGACGATAGCTTTCGATTGCCTCGATCAGCGTTAGCATTTTTTGCGGTTGGGTGATCGCTTTCCCGTTTACCATGCAGAAATCATTTGCGCCCATGCTGATCAGTCCGTTCGCGTTAAGCAGAAAAGCAATGTAGCATCCCACGTTATCCAGGTCATCCCGGTTGGTGATGTCCCCTTGCATATTGAGCCGTAAGCCCTGATAATACACCGGAAATTGAATCTGATAACATTCCTCCTGCGTTGTCCAGGTTCTGGTGCCGATCTCCGGATACAGGGCATGATAGCGCTCCCAGTTTGCCTGCAGCGCATTCACATCCCAGGCAATCACTTTTGCGGGAGGACCAATGGTACAGTCCAGTTCGTTCAGTACTGGCATGATCTGATCCAACGCGGCTTGATACGATAAGAAGGCCAAATCGGCCACTGGAATCTTAAGCGGTTCGTCGCTGCGGTAGATGGTATTCCACTCCGGAACCGTCGCGTAATCCAGCCCTTCTTCTTTGTCATGATGATCGATATTCATATACCCGACGCCAGTGCTGGCAGAGGTGTCCAGTGTATCGTCATACAGATCGATGCTCTCTTTGTCTTGCAAGTGCCTTTGCATGTTCTCGTCCCCCGGTGAAGCAATGGAAACGATATGGCGGAGCTCCTCCTCCGTCCACACTTTTCCCTCCGTTCGCCATTCACAAGCAGTTTCAGGCGTGTCGGTATCTGCCATTGCATCAATACGTATGACGATTCCATCGCAGTCCAGCGTTTCCTGAACCTGTTCCCACGTAATAGTGCGGTTATCAGCCAATGCAGGCGTCAGCAAGCCACATATCATACAGATGAGAAAGGCCAACGCAGATGCCAGTTTGCAGGTTTTAATGTACACCCTTTTCACCTCTATTATTGTTGTTCTTAAACCATAACGATATAATGCGGCAGTTCATTGCATTATTAGCTATACAACCTCCAAGGCGAACGCGCGATGATTGCTTACCTCTAAAAAGCGTTGCAGGGCATTCGTTCCACCGTCGTTTCCGTTAGCCGCCCTTCCCGAAGTTCAAAAACCTGATCGCACGCCTGCGCAATATCATAGGCGCTGTGACTGGCTAGTAGGATACATTTCCCCTGCACCTTCAGGCTACTTAGCAGCGAGTGAACGTCTTTGATGCCTTGGCTGTCCAAACCGTTGAAGGGTTCGTCCAAGATCAGGTTGTCAGGGTCTTCCATGATGGCTTGTGCAATGCCCAGACGCTGACGCATCCCTAGACTATATTTGCCAACCGGTTTCTTGTCGGACGAGTCGAGGCCGACCAAAGTAATGACCTCTATCATTCTTGCTTTGGTGACCGTTCCGGAAACCGCCGCAAGGATTTCCAGATTCCGCAAGCCGGAGTAATTGGGCAGGAACCCGGGGCTTTCGATGATGATGCCGGTCTTGGGCGGAAAATCGAGGTCTTTACCGATGATCTTTCCATTGCAAACCACACTGCCCACAGAGGGTTTTGAAAAGCCGCACATACAGCGCATCAAGGTGGTTTTTCCGCTGCCGTTCACGCCAACAAGACCATAGATAGTACCAGCCTGTAGTGTGATGGTTATATCGGAGAGCACTGTTTGTTTGCCATATGTTTTCGTTAAATGCCGGATCACGATCATCAGAATTCCACCTCTCTAGTTTTTATTCTGCGAATATGTGGGAAGCTCCGCATGCTTTGCGGTAACGAAAATGCCAGCCATCAACAACCCGATCAGCGCAATATAAAAGCCGAAGGTCGTGAGCAATCTCGCTTGAAGTTGATCCTCAAAACCATAGACAATCTTCAGAAGTGTCGAATATTACATCGGCATGAAAAATCCCGGCAAGTCCTCAAACAATACGATCACGCTGGAGAACAGAATAGTGCTGTAGAGGGCCAAACCGATGATCGGTGCGCCCAGAAGGCTGAAAAACAGGATGATCAGTACCATGGTGAACCAAAACAGAAAAATGGGGACGATGGCCATGATTAACGCTTGAATTGGCGAAAAATGAATGCGTATCCATTCCGGAACATAGGCTAGCTCCGGTTCTAAGCCCTGTGCCAACCGAGCCGTATCACTCCATCCGCTTCCCGGAGACGATACCGGAAGAAGGAACAGAGCGAAAACCAGCGTCATAAAAGCGATCATGAAAACAACCATCAGAAAGCAGTACAGTAACTGTGCACTGATCCAACGGGTACGGCTGGCGCGGATCAGGGTATACTGTTGAAAGGGGATTCGTCTTGGCAGTTCCGATACCATTACCAGAAAGGTGACGCTTGCAAGGAATTGGTTTTTAAAGCCCGTTAGCAGCAGATAAGCAAGACTTTCCGTCGCTGTCATGGTAAAACCACTGGCACGCAATCCAATGCTATAGCTGCGCACCGTCAGGAAACTGGCAGTAACCGTAAAAAGCAGCATGAGGATCGTTCTGGGTGAGCGAATCCAGGAATCAAAATTCCCCAGAATCATTGCGCCCTGTGCGCGCAGGAGATTGCCCTTTTTACGCACTTCGCACCCTCCTTTTCAGCCCCGCCATGTATAGCAGGATACAGATCAGGCCTAAGGCCAGGTAGACGGCAACGGACTGATAGACCATGGGCCACGTCAAAGCGTCGTTATATAGATCGGCCGGATGCGGGAAGCCGCTACCAAACAACACGTTTGGCAGACCGGCTCTCCACAAATAGTAAACACAAAAAGGCAGGATCAGCGATAGCAATTTATCCTGCACAAAAACAGCGGCTGTTAAGCCGGTGATTGCCCATATGCCCCCACAAAAGGCGATACCGAGCATCATGCTCACATAAACCGGCCAGGCGCCGGGCATGAACTGCCAGGAATAGTATATACAGTCCTCCGCAAACGGAATGACGCTGTAGGAATCTGGCGTTACGTTGCATGGCGATGCGAGGATATTCCAAAGGATCGCATCCAATGCGAAGGCTCCTCCGGTTACAGCCGCGCCACTGACAAACGCGGCGGTGACTTTACATAGTGTATAGCGACGGATGGAACCGCGGAAGATACGCCAGTCTATAAAGGAGGTTCTTAGCTCATCCACCTGCAGCGGCGCCATGGGGATGCTGGCACACAGCGGCATGATCAACATGACGCCCCCGAAGAAAATACCCCCGATCGTCAGCATCAGGGATGTTTCTCTGAAGGCAGGCTCCCAGTCGAATATGTTAAGCCACTGCGGAATCGAGAAACCGTTGAAACATAGAAAGAGCAGTAGCATTGCCCACCAAAAGCGTTTGGGTTCGAAAGCGAGTCTTAGTTCTTCTTTCATGAAATACTCTCTTTTCCTCGGTATGATACATGCCTCAATTTACTTCACGTCATTCCACGTAACTACCTTCGGCACGTTTCTGCGGGTACGGCTCGTATCGTTGTAATCCATCAATGTACCGAGCTGCGCTTGAAAGACAATTTCCAAGTATTCCACACCGCTATCCGCAACCAATCCCGTAGCATCGTCCACCCAGGCGGTAAAGTCCCGTTTGGCGTTTCGCGTGTAAGCACCCTTCACGTACCATACGGGTAATAGCCAGAAGACACCGCTGTTATCCGGGTCGAAATAGGGGGCGTAACATAGCGCCATGGTGTCGATACTGCGTAAATGCCCCACCATGATTTCTTCTTCTATAGCAGCCTTGGCGGCTTCAAAAGGTAGCATGGGAATGTCGTCGTAAACAACATCCACCTCTTGATACAGGTGAGAATTGATGCTGAAATCACTGCCATCGGTTATATCCATTAGCACCTGCGCCGCGCACAATGAGTCCTCCTTACCCAACCCAAGGGAGTTGTAACACTGTGTACTTTCCTGTAAACCTATGCCGTGGAATTTCTGTGAGAAAATAATCCAATACTTGCCCTTCGGATAATTTGGATCAGGATCCAGCCATACCTTTCCTTTGTTTTTGACTTTGAAGTGATAATACCGGCTGAAAACAGTAGTTGCGCTGATGGACAGGTCGCTGGTCACGGAACCGAACAGGCGAGCCAGCTCCGTATCGGCAATATCGAGTGCGCCCTGATAGGTCAGCGGGTTATCTTCTGGAAGCAAGTCCGGGATCGCGCCGTCATAGTAGTACTGGATATCCTTAAATTGCTCATCAGTGCCGACGCCAACGCCATAACCATTTCGTAAAGCAATCAGGGTTCCTTGTTCATTGGTGGGCACTTGGGCATAGTTTGCAAGCAGTTGTGCATCTATCGATTCCTGCGGGGTGATGCGAACGATGGGGAACTGATCAACGTTCGGCACTTCGATGGCCGTATCGATATCCACTGTTCGCCACTGCGTTTGATAAGTTTGGGTCCAGCGAGCAGGGGTACATAACTTGATTTCCGATATGGACGCGAAGCTACTTGCCGCGCTGGCGGTATCAAGAAGCAGAACCAATGCCGCTGACATGCATACGCATTTCCTGATGAAGCTCATAGTCGTCCTCCTTGCGGGTCGCCTGATTTGCGGCGCCAACATTTTTCTATCGAATTCTGGTTATGATATCCGCAGGCATGTTCTACGGTTCGTGTTTATCTTCACTCGGCTGTTTGCTTTGCGTGTAATTTTCCATGGGTAAATTCGAATACAACATCACATGCCTGTGTTATATCCGCGGCGCTATGACTGGCAAGCAATATCGTCGTACCCCGCGCTTTCAACTCCTGCAGTAATGCGTGAATTTCTACTATTGGGAGTTTGCCATTTTGATCCTAAATATGCACCATTGTTGTAGTTCGCATCGTAACCATACATCAGGTTCGTATAGCCGCCCGAGCTCCCGTTACCAACCACGTTATGGCGAACCTCAATGTATGTTTTGGAAGACGTCTTCGTATGATACGTCATGGCGTGGTTAAGGCTGCTTGAGGATACGCACTGTGCGGTAAAACCAAAGCCCCAGTTGGTGAGGTCTTCAGCTAGCGTGGCGGTGGACAGGAGGCTCATAACGAGGGCAAGAAGGGCCAGAAGGCTAATCAGTTTCTTCATGACGAGTACCTCTTTCATTTTGAGTAGAAATTGTGTTACATGGTGACTCATGATATAATAAATTCGTCCTTGTAGAACCATCATCGCGCAAGCGATGCATGCTCCCCAGCATGTTTTACAAGGACATCATGCTGCCCAAGGGAATCGCCTCCTTTCAGACTTACTCAGACATAGGGTCACGATCCAAGCTCCATTCTTGTTATGGGTAGAGATCTGGATCGGTCTGCACTGAAACGACGCTACATACACGCGCCATAGAGCGATAATAATGCGTCCGGGTGGATTGTTGTTGCAAACTTTAAATTGACGAAAGCCTCTGTCGATTTACATTTGCATTGCCGAAGACCGAATTAGAATAACTATAACTCATGTGACGTATTGATTGACTTGATGCCATGTCACATTTACCGTCTCATCAGTTATGTCTGGTGGTTAAGGACACAGCGCTACTTCGTTTTTGTGACCGACTTTGACGGATATTCTTTACCGCCGCCCACGTTCCCTGACGCAGTCACCTTGTAAGTTCCACTGCTGACGGTGCTTGAACCACTGGCATACGCCTCATTCCCACCGGTAGCGCTGTCAGACCATGCATTCACATAGGCCCAACTGCTGCCATTTTCTTGTACAAGGTCACAGTGACAGATGCACGATAGGTACCTTCGGGATAAACCGACCCACTGCACACCGCCTTATCTCCACTAAATGAGAGGTTGACAGTTATCCTATCTGTATAAGTATAGAATGGTGTCAGGATAATTGGTTGACCATCATCTTCATTTAGTGCGAACGGTGTATATGTTTAAGCAAACCAAATAGAAACGAGACCGACCAGCAGAATGACCGAAACCAGAAACACGATCGTTTTTTGCATAGGAAAAACCTCCATTTCATCGATTCACTATTAAGGATGAAATAGAGGTTCTTTTTGTTACACTTTTCAGCGTGTCTCAGAAAATTTTAATTGTGGAGCTAGCGAACGCGTACAACATCTGTCGCAATGCTTAAGAAGGTCGACCTATCAAGGCCTTCGGTGATCAATATGAAGTAATGCCTGCCATCATCCCAGTAGGAACTGATTTTTCTCTCCTTGATAACCAGCACCCCTTGATGTCCATTGATCTGGATCGACTCAAGCACAGCATCTTCCGTGTCCAAATTAGTTTCCGCGCTTTCACCCAATTCCGAAAAGTTGATTTTACGGCCTGCTTCGGTCATATCTATATAGCTTACAGAAGAATAACCGGGGTTCGAGTGAACCGCTCCCAATATAAAACCCTCGGGGATAAACGACGGATAATTCTCCCCGCCCCACTCCGCGGGAATGTCAAACGACGCGGCAGGGTCTTCTTGCAGTTTCAGTTCGGTGTACTCTTCTTCAATGTTGACCAGAAGCTGCATCACCTGCACGCGGAGCGTGTGGCTGGTCGCGATTGCAACGCTTCCGGCAACAGCGACCACTGCGATTATGATTGCGGCGATTTGACCGACTCGCGGCAATGTTTGCCGAAAAAAGACCCGCGCCCGGTGTCGCCTGAAATGGCGCTGAATCCTCTCCAGATTTTTCGCGTCCTGCTTAGTAAAAAATGCGTCCATCTCCGCTGTATCTCCGCGCGCCTTTTCTGCTTCGATTTCCGCAAGCAGCGCGGCAGTTTCGCGCTGGAGCAGCATCTCGCCAAACAGATCGTAAGCCCTGTCCTCTAGGCTTCTATCCTCCGGAATCAACGATTTCCCTCGATTACTCATCATTATCAACCCGCTTCTTGTTCATCGCGAAGCGTTCCAGCTTGCTCTTCGCACGAGAGACAGCCGTTCTGGCAGCAATTTCTGTAATTCCCACCTGCTGTGCGATTTCGTCATACCCCAATAAATCCATGTGACGAAGCCGTATCAGATCCTTGTCCTTGTCGCTGAGCTCAGGAAACGTGTCCAACAGGTCGCTGGCGAATACTCTGTCAAACACAATGCCCTGCACATCTTCCGGACTGGGAATGCTGTCAACTACTTCCGCGTCTGGAGCATAGTCGCGGTTGCGCCGCTGCCGTCCGATTTCCCGGAGTCTGGACAGGCAGACATTCCTTACAGTAGAGACGATATAGGATGCTTTTTTGTTACACTTTACCTGCTTCAAGGTCTCACATTTTTTGCACAGCCGCTCAACCGCGCTACTGACCGCGTCTTCCATCTCGGCATAGTTGTCGCTGAAGAACTGAGATGCGATCTTGTACATCAAGGGGCGGTACTGAAGGTACTGCTCCGTAAGAAATTGACGGTCCTCGTCGTTTTCGATCAGCAGAATAGATAAGGGAAGCACGGCGCCTGACAAACCCATGATCTGGTTCATATCGAAGTCTTGCATTCTGTTTTCATCACTCCGGAACGGATTGGCTACCTGCAATGTAGTTGTCCTACAGATGGCCTGCCCTAGTATGATACCGCCAATCGACGATTTGTCAACCGATCTGCTCGGCTTCGGTTCGAGGCATCAAACCGTGGCTGTGACTTCGACCCTTATATTCTGTCATTTTTGCGGATATCGAGTTTTACCAAAAAATTTTCATGAAATCCGAAATGAGTGTAACAAAACCGAACCCAAGAGCGTCATGAGAAGTAGGATGCGCAATCGCAGGGTAAGGGGGCATCAGGATGCGCCATGCGGAGGAATCGATATCCAGACCGGAAACCGGAGGTTACTATGTACTTGAAAAGCAATATAGAGGGAGATAAGCCATATATTGCTTTCGCAATGAAAGGAGCGTCGCCAATGGTAACAGGGAACATCATTGATTACCGCATTCTCGGCAAGCGAATGAAGGACGCAAGAGAACGGTTGGGAAAAACGCAGTGCGAAATCGCCGACGAACTGAACATCATCGTTTCCACCTACGGGAAATTTGAACGGGGCGCCTTAAAACCCAATCTGGAAAGGTTGATCGCGATCTGTACGATCCTCAATATCAGCGTGCAGGACAGTTTACGGGGCGCCGTCAAAGTCGAGATCAGTAGCAAAAATCCATCACCGACCCACGATGATGAACTCCTGATGTTTCAAAACCTGTTGGATCAGTGTCGAAAGCCGGAAACGATACGGACGATGTTAACAATATGCGCGGAAATCGCGTTGTTAGAGAATGTAAGGTAATCCATCTCTTTGCAGTAACTCCCTCCCCATGCCGCGCGGCATGGGGATTTTGTGTTATAGGAGCGTATTTGTGGCTGGCAACCACCGCGCTCCGGACAGGCTTCGCCCGGCAATTGAAACCGGAAGGAAGGCGTGTCGCCATGGCGTGTCCGGCGCTGTCTGTCCAGTAATTGAAAGGGGTTTACCGAATGGATCGCGATTTTTTCACCGCAGCCTATGTGCCCAAATGGGGAGAACAGCTTGAAAGTTTAGCCGATCTGGCACTGAAAGAGCCCTGGCGTTTTCGAAATCCGGCGTTCCTGCGCAAGCACGCCGACTACATCATCCTTGAGAAGTATATCAACGGCATCTTCACCGCCCAAGTCATGGCGCATCAGCGCGCGACCAGTCAACAGGAGGCGGACGAGCGGTTTTTCATCCACAGCGGTTACGCCTGTTTTCACAAGGGCTTGCTGACAAAGCGGTACAAAGATATTTTCGGCTATCTGGAACGGAACCGAAACGAATGGGCGGATCAGGAATATGTTTTGCGAGGCTTTGTGGACGACTCGCATCCGTTTCTCAAGAAAGTGGAACAGTTGCCGCAAAAACCGCTCGCCGACATCCGCGCGGAGGAGTTCGGGTTTCGCCCCGACTGGCCAATCCGCGTTAACGTTGGGCATATCCTGGACGATTCGGCCAACCTCGAACGGATTCCGGAACCGGCTCGCAGCTTTCCCAACCTGCCGCTGCTGCTTCAGGCCGGCGTTGAGATCGCCAGAAAGACGGCGGAGTTCATGGTCCGATGACAGCAGCCGCAGTCATCGCCTTTCAGTCGTCGCGGCAACTGGAGGCGGATGGAATCGTCGGATCACTTACCCGTGCGGCATTGCAGTCATGACCAACGAGCAAAAGAAACAATTGGAACAGTTGAGATCGGGAGGTCTTGGGTATAAACGGATGGCCGTGGAGCTTGGTCTTTCGCTCAACACTGTCCAATCCTATTGCCGCAGGCATCCTGATACAATCAAAACGCCGGCTAATCATCCAGAAAACACCTGTTTGTACTGTGGCGCGAAGCTTCACCACACGCCCGGCGCCAAGAAACGCAAGTTCTGCTCTGACCATTGCCGCATCACTTGGTGGAACGCTCACCCGGAAGCGGGCGAGAAGCGTAACGTGCGGGAAGTTGGCTGTCATTTCTGTGGGGGGGATT
>Ga0183100_1001365_pt1 | contig 12534 bp, 8 predicted proteins | sample Biomet2_FD_127789 | JGI IMG/M metagenome (GOLD analysis project Ga0183100, IMG submission 127789) | Microbial communities from bioreactor (seeded with anoxic lake sediment) at LBNL, California, USA - Biofuel metagenome 2 | ecosystem: Engineered > Bioreactor > Anaerobic > Unclassified ...
AAAGAAAGCTGGAAGGAATAAGATTTGATGCCAGCCTCTTCCTTGGAGCACGGTGGAAGATAGAAACCGTGCGTCAGGAATTCCATCCCCCGCGGAGTGGAGCCCTCCCTCGTCTTTCCGTCTCCGGGATTATAGAGGTAAGCGTTCTTGAGCGAGGGGCAAAACGAAGAAGCCACTTTTGTCATCTCCACCTCCCAAACCCGACAATCGCCTTCGATTCTTCCGATCGAAAAGTCTGATAGGTGGTTTTTCAGGCGCAAGGTTCCGGTTCCCCAAGTTAAGAGATTCAGATCGACCGGAGATGTCTCGATGGTGATTTTCATCGCGTTAAAGGGCACCAAACCGTTTTTCGGACTGTCATAGTTGCTTTGGAAGCCTTGATCACGATAGAGAACGCCAACGGTACTAACGCCGGCGGAGGTGATGGTCCAGGTGTTCTTTTCCCGAAACCAGCCGGTATTGAGGGGCAACTGAAAGGTTTTAGCCCCTTCGTCGGTCAGACTCACGACCGTGGACCAGGTCTTCGTGCCTTCTTTCACGTTCACGTAGACTTGGCAGGACTCTTGGATGGGGACGTAGAGGGAAGGAACGCTGAAGAGGGGCATGTCGAAATCGCCGAGGTGGTCAAAGCGGGTGGCTCGATTCAGAAATGGGGCGTAGTTGCCGCCCGGAAGCGGAGCGGTCAAGCTGGAGACAAAGTAATAGCTGAGAAGGTAATCGCCGATCGCGGTGACCTTGGCGCGGAGGTAGCAATCTAATTGGTTATTGGCCCGGAGGGGTCCGAAATGGCCGTAAACCTGAACCGGGATTTCTGCGGGTACGGAAGAAGGAGCAGAGGACGAAGAAAGTCTCGTAGAAAAGGGTGGAGCGCTTTGGGAGGCACTCGTGGAACTAAGTGGCTGAAAACTATGATTGGAGCTGACTAAATCGGAAGGCGCGACCGCCAGAATCACCACCGAAGGCATCCCAAAAAGAAAGGCTAACCCCGAGAGGCAAGAATGATGCATGAGTTAGAAACTCGATGAGGTTTTTCGACAAACGGAATGAAGGGCGCGACTATAATGCTTTTGATCGCACATCGAAAGCCACCAAAAAGGATAATGACGACCGTGTTCTAAGCATTCGCAAAGGAACACGCGGCGTTCCAAATCACCAAGGGAATAATAGAAATCGTAGACCCTTTGGACGAACTGGCCGGCGGTGAGATCTTGCTTATGCACAAGGAAACTCTTCTCGAGGTCATACACATGATAATCGGGACTGTGTCCAACCTCGACAAGGGCTTGACGGTAGACCGCGCCGACGATCCACGTTTTCGCGCGATCGCTTAGCTTTGGGAACCGAATTTCCACCTCTTCTTCCGTAACTCGAGTTCTCCTTTCACTTCTAATATAGAGCGCTTTGGGCTCCGAGTACCAAGGATTTTGCGTTATGGGCCAAAAAGACCCGATGGGACGGATGAAAAGTTTTTTCCTTTGTCCTACAACCATCGGAATGACTAGGGTATAATAAGCCAAATGATTCTCTTAACGGGCGCTTCCGCCAGCGGAAAAACCGAAATCGCCAAGATTCTCGCCAAAAAATACGGAATCGTCAAAGCCGTGACCCACACCTCGAGGGCTCCTCGGGTCGGGGAAAAGGATGGCATCGACTATTTCTTCGTGACCAAACCAGAGTTTCTTACCCTTAAAGAGAAGAAAAACTTCGTCGAAACGACCCTCTACAATGGCAATTATTACGGGACCAGTAAAGCGCAAGTGACCGATCTAAAATGCGTCGTGGTCGATCCCAATGGCTTAAAATCTTTCATCGCCTTGCACGATCCCTCTGTGGTGACGTTCTATTTGCTTGCCACCGAAGAGACCCGCATCGCCAGGATGCGCTCCCGCGGCGACCTTCCCGAAAATATCGAGCGACGGATCAAAGGCGATCGAATGGATTTCCGACCGGCCAACATTCCGCCAACCGATTTTTCCGTCGTCACGGACGACAAAACGTTAGAGGAACTAGCCGACAAAATCTACATTAAATACCGTTTGACTCTCAAAGAGCGCGGTTTAAACGCCGTAGGTCTTGTGTAGTAAGTCGATGAGCTCTTGGGCGCCTCTGGCGCTTTTTTTATGTGGAGCCGGATATAGATGGGGAAAACCGTCGATGCGGAACCAATCGTCGGGCGCCGCGTAAGCCCCGCGCGGGCCTTCGCCGCTAGCGAGGTATGTGATGCCAAGAGCCCCTTTCCAAGCCGGATGAAAGAAGAAGGACATAAAACCTGCGGCCAAACGTTGAAACCATCTCTGATAGCCTCGGATGATTTCGGTTCGAGCGATTCCCGGGCTCATGAGGGACACGTCGAGAGCGGTCTTTTCGAAGGCGTTTTCGTAGATGGCCATGACGGCCCGTTTACTGACGCCGTATTTGAGAAAAGCGCCTCGAGGGTTCTTTCCGATAAAGGCCGAATAATCGCCTTTAAGTGGATAACGGGAGGCGAGGGAAGAAACGAAGACGTAACGGCTGGAGGGGTGGCTTTTCGCTAAGCCCTTAAAAAGGAGGTAGGTTCCCACCGCGTTCGTCATAAAAGTCAAAGAGGTGCCATCGGGACAAGCGGACAAAGCTTTCGGAGGATTGAAGACACCGGCGTTGAGGACGATCGAGAAAAATTCCTGACCTTCCAGCGCCTTAACGAGGTTCAAGATGGATTCGGGGCGGGCCTGGTCGTAGAAGACGAAGGCGAGCTCGGCGTTAGGAAACTCCTTCAAGAGGGTCTCTTTGCACCGTTCGGCTTTCGTTTCACTTCGGCAAGCAATCGTCAAATCGGATCCTTTGTAGAGCAACTGCCGAGCCGCCTGAAAGCCAAGGCCACTCGTGCCTCCAGTCAGCAAAACGCGCTTTCCTTTCATAGAAGGAACGTGGCTGTCTAACCATTTTTTTCCTTCGATCATTTGTTTTTTCTCCTCGGATGAAAGACCACTTCGGCTTCCTTCACGGTGTAATCCGTGGTGATGGTGACTTTGATATCGACCGGGCCCTCTTTGAAATGGTCGCCCTTTTTGGCAAAGCCGCCCAGCCTGTCGTTGATCCAACCGGAGACGGTCGTGTAATCCTCGTCGATCCGGTCCTTGTTAAGTTTGAACTTTTCGTAGAATTCATCAATACCCATCGAGCCCCTCACCAGAAAGACGTTCTTTTTGCCCGTCTCGACGACGCTGGCCTTGATGGTGTCGGTCTCGTCCCACATTTCCCCGACGAGTTCCTCGAGGATGTCCTCTAAGGTCAAGATCCCCTCCGCTCCGCCGAATTCGTCACGGACGATGGCGATGTGGCGATGGGATTCCTTCAGTAGCACCATGGCCGAAGAAATTTCCATCGTGTGGGGGACGTTGACGATGGGCATGATGAGTTCCTCCAGTGACGGTTTTTTGCCTTGGACGAGAAGACGGAGAAGGGTTTTCACGGGGATGTAGCCCAGCATATGGTCAAAAGACCCTTTATAGACGGGGATGCGGCTATGGCGAAAGGCTCCGGGATCAGCTAAAAAAGTTTCGAAGGGGGTCTCGATATCGTAGCCGCGCACCTTGTTCCGCGGGGTCATGATTTCGTAGCAAGTCGTCTCCTTGAAGCGGATTGAACGGTGGATCAGTTGACTCTGGTCTTCGTCGATGACGCCCTCTTTTTCAATGTCATCTACCATTGCTTCCAATTCGTCGTCGCTGGCGAGTACCGATTCCTTCGGAGTTTTTTCGATGAGAGGCGCGGCCAGACCTTCCGCTAAGGCGTTAGCGGGTTTGACAAAAGGGAAATAGACAATCGAAAAGAACTTAACGAATCCGGTCAGGTGCCGCGCGATGGAAAGGGAATGAGCTTTGCCAAGGGCCTTGGGGGTGATTTCGCCAAAAATGAGGAGAACGAAGAGCAGGAGGAGGGACGCCGCGGTAGCCGCCCCCTCCTTCCCAAGGGAGGCCTCCCAAAGGTCGGCCCCAAGAAGTGCCATGATGGACGAAGCCAAAATGTTCACGAAATCGTTGCCGAAAAGAACCGTCGAAATGGTTTTGTCGAACTCGCTCGCGTAACGGAAAGCCTCCGCGCTTCGGCGGTCGCCTTTGAGGGCCCGCTTTTCGAGGCGCAGTTTGTTGACCGAAGAATACGCCATGTCCGCGGCGCTATAGAGGGCGCTTAAAACGATGAGGACCACAAGCAGGCATATATAAAGGATGTCCTGCTGTTTCATTGGACGACCTTCTTCTCAGGGGCGATGCGTTCCCCGATCGGACCGACGAGCTCCTCAAGGACGTCTTCCATCGTGACCATTCCTAGCAAATCCTTCCCGTTCCGCACGAGGGCGATTTGGGTGTGATGGGCCCGGAAGCCATCGACCAAATCATCCATCCGGACGGAGGGGGTGACGAAGTACGGCTTTTGGATGTAATCCTTGAGAGGAACGTTGGGGTTGCGAAGGAAGGCGGAGAGGAAATTCTTGACGATGAGGACGCCGACGATCTTGTCCCGGTCGCCATAGTAGACGGGGATCCGGGAGTATTTGATCTCGCAGAGCCGATTGGCCAACTGCTGATTTGTGAGGCCTTTGAGGTCCATCACGTACATGCGGCTAAGCGGGGTCAAAACTTCTTTCACCGAAGTGTCGGCGAAATCGAAGGAAGCCTGAATGATATCGGTTTCGGCCCCGTCGAGCAAACCGTGACGCTCGTTTTTCTCAAGGACGAGGTTGAAGTCCTCCTCGGTCAGTTCGGGGGTTTTTGAGGAGCGGAAGATTTTTTTGGCCAACCAGGCAAAAAAACGGAACACCGCCGCCAGAGGATAGAGGAGGATGATGAAGAAAAAGAGGGGATAGGCCACGAAAGAGGCGGTCCGATTTGGAATCTTTCGGGCAATCTGTTTTGGGATCGTCTCGGAGAAAAGGTAGACGAAGAGCGTGATGACGATTGAAGAGATGAGCGAGGTCAACGTGCTCTCGAACCCTGTCGGCAAAATGGCGAGGAAAAACTGGGTGGAGAGAACGGACATGGCGACGGAAAGGGCGTTGATGATGATAAGGATCGTCACGAGGGCGGTGTCAAACATCGAATGGATACGCAAAACGAGGGCGGCGGTTTTGCTGCCGTCGTCTTTCAGGACCTGAAAGCGGTATTTGTTTAAGGAGGCAAAAGCGGTTTCGGCGGCGCTAAAAAATCCAGCGATGATGATAAAGAGGAACGAGAGACCTAGATACAGCCATATAAGCGGATCCGTAATGGCATCAACTCCTTCAGTCGGGGGGTGATCCGATGGACTTGATTGTACCATAACGCCTAACAAAAACAAAAGCGCCGTTCCCGGAAGGGAAGGCGCTAATGGCTTTCGGATTTAGTTCTCGTCATCGTCCTCGTCGTCATCGTCGTCTCCGCCTTGCGGTTTGTAGTCTTTTAACTCGGCGGCGAAGTTCCGAACATCAACCTGATCTTGGACTAATTTGTCTTTCCCGCAGGCATCGGCAATGAGCTGTTTGGCTCTCTTGAGGGAGAGGTCGCTCTTCACCTTGAAGCAGCCGGGGATTTCCTTGTAGATATTCTTGTTGGAGGCGTCTTTCATTGGGATCGGTCCATTCGCGTAGTCTTTCGGATCAAGGGCGTAGTAGATCTTGAGGCCTTTGCCGGCAATCGAGATCTTCAGATACGTCTTGGTGTGGAGGCGGAAGGTATCCCCGGAATTGGAGACGCGGCTCTTGAGGCCATAGGAGAGGGCCTCGGCTTTTAACTCGTTGTAGTGGCTCTTGAGATCCTTTTCGGCATCCAACATGCGGGTCGGGAAAGGAATGCGGATGATTTTCGGCTTTTCGGGAAGCGGAGCAAGGGGTGTCGGAGCAGGAACCGGAGCTGGGGCAACGACGGGAGCCACCGCGACAGGAGCGACGGGAACGGGGGCAGGCGCTGGAACAGGAGTCGGCGCGGGAGTGGCTACGGCCACAGGAGCGGTCGCTAGAGGAGCAATGGTCACGGGAACGGGAGCGACGGGGGCAATAGGAGCCACGTTCATCGGCGCCGAGAAAAGCCCGGCGACTTGGGCCACGACGGCCCCATTAGGGAACTTGCGGTCGAGTTCTTGGGAAATAATGGTGCGGAATTCTTCCACGCGGAGGGAGGAGCCTTTGACCGCTGCAAGTTCCTCGTTGGAGGCACGGAGTTGGGCCATAAGGGCTTGAATCTGGTTGTCACGGGCGTCTTCGATGGCTTGGCGACGGGCTTCGCGCTCTTCAGCAAGACGAGCTTCGGCTTCGTGCTCAGCGGCGAGGGCTTTAGCGACCTCCTCGGCGATAAGCTGACGGACTTCGCTGGCTTTCATGCCTTCCGGGGCCGGTTCTTCATCGATAGTTTTCTTAGGGCCCATTTCCTCGCGGATAATCTCCCTGAGATCGTCGCTAGTCAGCATATTGCTGGCCGCGTTCTGTTCAGGTTTGGGGTCATCTTTGCTGAGATAGGCGCTAAGTTCCTCGTGGATGATTTTCCCGAGTTCGTCTTTTGTGATGTAGTTTCCATTGTCCATAGGTCTTCCTCCTTTTCCGCCACCATAGTTGATGTATTGGATGATGCTTGGCTGCGGGCCTTGATAGGTCTGCGGGGTCACGGTCGTATGGCTCTCAATCGCGTTCGTGTTTCCGGCCAGTTCCTCGTTCAGGGTTTGTCGGTATTGCTCGTCGTCGGCTGGCTTCGTTTTGGCGACGGGGGCGGGATCGGCTTCCAGGATGGGCCCCTTCACCGGGGGAACCAGAGAAGCCTTCTTTTCTACCCCGGGGTGTTTCTTCATGTCGAGGAACGACAAGATGAGAGAGAGCAAAAGCAAAACGATGGCAAAGATCCCCAAGACGTAAGGAAGATGCGGTAAGACGCTATAGAGACCAGAGACGTTTTGAGATTGCAGGACGGTCATGTAGTTGAGATATTCGGCCCCGTAAGAACCGCTTTCGAAAAGGGTACCAAAGTTTAGGCTGGTGATGCTCTTCGTGGCCCATAATCCCGGAAGGAATCCATAAACATAGAGATCGACCGAAAGGAAACCGGCGATGAGCCAAACGATGTTTACGAAGAACGAATTGGGACGGCGGGCTTTCATGATGGCAACCAGATGGGCGACCCAGAGGGCGAGCACCGCCAAGACCGCTAAAAGGAAGACCCACATGATGGGGTGGCTGCCATAGGTGGCGGCAAAATTAAAGAACTTGAGGAACTCCAAACGGGAAGGCCCCCAGAAGCCCAAACCACTGGACGCAAAACCATAAGGCATATAGGAGCTGACGGCGGGAATAAAGAAGAGGATAAAGGCAAGGCCTAACAGGAGTGAGGCAATGGCGGAAAGAACAAGCGATGTTTTTCTCATCAAAGCGGGGCTCCCTTCTCGGCCTTCCGGCCATATCATAATCATACAAGCGCGCGTAAAGAAAGAAAAGAGAGGGATTTTTGCAAGGATATTGGGATTTTTCGAAGAGGGGGCTGACCCTCATTCCCTTATTTTTTCGAAAAGACTTTTAGCCTTCCGGGCAACACCGAAATTTGAACGTGTCCGCTCGGGCCTTTTTCTCCATCGAGGCACCAGGGAAGAGGATCGAGCGGGTGGATGTCAACGGACGAGACCTGAACCACTTCGCTCCAGGGGCTTAGCAAGGTCTGAACCAAACCATTGAAAGGAGCTTGCTTCGGAATAAATAATTCCAGCAGACCATCGTGGGTCGAACCGATCCGGTTGACGTGGAAGCCACCGATGGAGTTGCCATTCATCACCATGAGAAAGGGAACGAGGCGGGTGACACTTTTCCCATTGGCCACGTAACGGACGGCATACTGGGCCGGCCGAAAGGCCTCCTTAGCCGCTAAACCATAATAAGTGGCTTTACCCCACCGCTTCTTGAGCCCACGACTGACCCGATAGGCAATGTCGCTATAGCAGCCGAAGGCGGCGACGTAAGCGAAATAGGAATCCCCGATTTTGCCGACGTCAAAGCTTTCTACATGCCCAGCCTTGATGATCGCAAGGGCTTTTCGTAGAGACCGAGTGACCCCAAAATTCTTTCCAATGTCCCCAAGGGTGCCAAAATTGATGTAACCCAAAACCGGAATCTTTTCCAGCGTGGAGAGCGCATTGACGACAGTGTTAAAAGTGCCGTCTCCGCCCACGACAATGAAAACGTCGTATTGGGAGGCTTTCTCTTTTGACACCGAAGCCAGGTTTCCCGGCTTCTCGCAGGAGATAAAATCTAAGTCCGAAAAGCTTCCGGCCAAAGCTTTTTTGACCAAGGGAATCTTAGGAGAAAAATCTTTCCGGCCACTAAAACCGGTATAGAGTACCAAAGCTTTCATGGCTATAAATATAGCATAGTCCGCTCATCTATCGCGTCGCGAGATGGCGGCTTTCACGAATCCTTTGAAAAGCGGGTTGACCCGGAGAGGCCGCGAGGTAAATTCCGGATGGAACTGGCAGGCGAGGAAAAACGGATGGTCCGGCAACTCGATGATCTCGCAGAGGCCCGTTTGCGGGTTAATGCCCGAAAAGACTAGGCCCGACTGCTCAAACCGTTCCTTATAGGCGTTATTAAACTCGTAACGATGGCGATGCCGCTCCTCGATTTTGCTGACGCCATAGCATTTTTCCGCGAGCGTGCCTTCTTTGAGCACGCAATCGTAAGAACCAAGCCGCATGGTGCCCCCGAGGTTGATGCCTTGGTACTGGTTATGAAGGATGTCCACCACGGGATCAGGCGTTTTCGGATCGAATTCCGTCGTGTTGGCGTTATGAAGTCCCATGACGTTTTGGGCGAACTCGACGATGGCCAGCTGGAGGCCGAAGCAAATCCCGAGGAATGGGATCTTGTTTTCCCGGGCGTATTTGATCGCTGCCTTCTTGCCTTCCGAGCCTCGTTCCCCAAAGCCTCCGGGGACGAGGATTCCGTCATATTCTTTTAGCGTTTCCTCGACGTTGGAGGGGGTGACGTCCATGCTTTGGATCCAACCGATCTCCACATTGTTCTCGTAAAAATATCCGGCGTGCTTGAGAGCTTGAGCGACCGACAAATAGGCGTCCTTGAGCTCGACGTATTTGCCCACGAGGGCAATCTTGACCGTCTTTTTGGAGGCATGGACCTTTTCGACGAAGGCGGACCATTTCTCGAGGGAAGCGGACGGCGTCTCCATCCCAAAATGTTCCAAAACGTAATCGTCGAGGCCCTGCTCGTGAAGCTTTAAGGGCAAATCGTAGACGATTTTGCAGTCTTGGGCTTCGAAGACCCCCGGGACCGGCACGTTGCAAAACAGGCTGATTTTCTCTTTGCTGCCTTTCGGAAGCGGCACTTCGGTGCGAAGGACGATGGCGTCGGGCTGAATGCCCACCCCGAGCAGCTCCTTCACCGAGTGCTGGGTCGGTTTGGTTTTGCTTTCCTCGCTTGCCTTGAGATAGGGGACCAAGGTGTTGTGAATAAACATCGTGTTGGAATAGCCAAATTCCAAACGAGCTTGTCGAATGGCCTCCAGGAAGGGCAAAGATTCGATGTCGCCAACCGTCCCGCCGATTTCCACGATGATGACGTTGGCTTTTGAGGTCTCCGCCGCCGCGACTAACCGGCTTTTGATTTCATTGGTGACGTGAGGAATAACCTGAACACAGGCCCCGAGGTAGTCGCCCCGACGCTCCTTTTCGATCACTGAGGAATAAATCTGACCCGAAGAAACGGAGCTTTCCTTGCTTAGATTGGTATCAAGCCACCGCTCGTAGTGGCCAATGTCGAGGTCGGTTTCACCCCCGTCGCCCGTCACATAAACCTCGCCATGCTGATATGGCGACATGGTTCCTGGATCGACATTGAGATAAGGGTCAAATTTCAGCATGAAGACCTTGAGACCGCGACTCTTGAGAAGTAAGCCCAAAGATGAGGCAAAAATGCCTTTCCCTAACGAGGAGACGACGCCGCCTGTCACAAAGACGTATTTAGTCGCCATGGGTAAAACCCTCCACCTGGATTGCCAATGAAGAAAACAACGTTCTTTATTTTGACGCTTTTAGGCCCTTAAAACAATGAGATAACGAGTTAACCTTTACTAACAGAAACGCGGGCGGACCGAAGCACTTTGAGCCGTTCTTTCTGCTCGGAAGTGATGCGAAAGGAATCGCAGCATTTGGAGACCGTTTTACGCAGAAGTTCAAGCGAGATGTCTTCTTTTTCGAGATAGGCGTAAACCTCTTCGAAGTGGGTGATGGCAAAAGTGGCTAGCATCCAGGCCTCGGCCATGTAGACGTAAAACTCCGGACTGTTTTTGACCCCAAAGATAAAAGGGGATATGTCTTCGTCCCGGTAATAGCCGATGGCGAACACGTAGGCAAAGCGGCGAACAAAGGGATAGGGGGAGGCGATGAAGGCCTTGAAATAAGGAAGGAACACCTTAGCCTCGGGCTTCTTGAGGAACTGGGGGCAGGAATCGGTGACACCCCAGGAATCGACGAAAGGCAAGTTGGCGGAGAGGAAGGCCATCTTGGCTCCGAAATCCTTCGCACGCAGAAGGCCAATAATGAAATAGCAAATTGTCAGCTCCACCGCTTCGTCGAGGGCGAAAGACGATAGATCAAGCGAGGGATCGGCAGCATACTTTTTTGAGATTGCTTTGATATGGTCGCCCGAGACCCCGTGAGAGGGTAAGGCCGAGGCGTAAATATTTATGTCCCGTTTTAGAAAACCCGTCTTCATGAAAGCGGGATCAAAGAGCTCTTTCTTCAGTTGTTCGTAGGTGTTGTTCATGCTGGTCATTATTGCATAGTGAAATCAAAAGAAAAAGCCGAGCCCATCAAATGGAAAACCAGGTCTTATTTCTATTCCGATAGAAAAGAGACTCGTATCGACGATGGAAACGAACGGATCACGCAGCGCTAGGCCCTTATCCAATTTGGGCTATAAACAGGAATAATTTCACAAGGGAAAAAACGAAAATGGAACAAAACAAACCAATATAACAATAATTGATAATGCTAATTGCTTTACTGTACGATTTCCGATTTCTTATCGAGAATGGCAGCGAGACCGCTGAATTAACAAGGCATAAAATTGCTGGGATATACGCAACTTGATAAATCGCTCCAACTACCGGCAACGCAAAAACAGCTGGAATGACCCCCATCCAGCCACCCGCTCCATCGTTTGAGTGAGGAAGCGAATTGATATACGCTTCCAATGTTTCAGTTAAAATAAATGGAATCAGCCAAACGACAAGCAAAACACTGATCAAAAGAAAGACACCAATAACAATTGTTGATGCGAGGTATCTTCCCCTCATTTTTCGATGCCTTTTCCATAACCCGTTTCGGTTGTTGCGACGAGGGTTATTACTTTATTAACTCTGCTTATACTACCTTTTTTACGGGTTCTTCACCTATTAGTTTAATTGTCCTCATTTTCCGGTGGGAACAATTTTTGTGAAAAACCAATAAAAAAAATCGTGACATCTTGTATCACGATTGTTTTATCGGCTTGGTGACCCTGCCCAGATTCGAACTGGGGAACCCGCCTTGAGAGGGCGGTGTCTTGACCGCTTGACGACAGGGCCAGCGCGTACTATTAAACCATCGCGCGCCGGTAGTTGCAAGGAAGACTAGCGATTACTCTCCGAAGGAGGCGGCTAAGGATAGAAGCCGGCGCTTCACCTCTTCCATCCCCAAGATCTCAATGACCTCGTGGAGGTTGGGCGACTGCTTGACGCCGGTGAGGGCGATACGGAGGACCTCGGCGGCGTCGCTGACGGAACCTTTAAAAGCAGCAGAGTTTTCTTTGAACTCTTTGTTGCCGAGGGCAAAGCCGTTAACGGCGGCCACGGCCTTCACGCCGTTCCACCAAGCGTTCTCGTCGGCCCCATAAGGCATTTTCTCGGCGAATTCTTTGAGTAGTTTAGCCAAGAAAACTTTGGAGTAATTCGGGTTGAACGGCAAGCCAGCCGAAACCATTTTCTCGTAGTCGGCCTTATAGAAGAAACGGGACAACGGCTCGATGTCGCTATACTTAGCGTAGTCTTTGCGGGGGTTCGGGCGTTCCTTTTCGATGTTCAGGATCTTGCCGAAATAGCCTTCGTCCTTCGCGATTTTCTCGGAAAGGGTCGCATCGTGAACAGAGGCCCATTCTTTGACTTTGGGAAGCAGCTCTTTTGCCGGTTCCTTGGCGATGATCTCTTTCGAGAAGTAATTCAATTTGTCAATGTCGAAAAGCGCTCCGTCGAGGGACATTTTCTTGAGCGAGAAGGGGAACTTCTTGAGGTCATAGGATTTGTTGGCACTTGACCACTCCTCGAAGTTGCTGTTGGCGATGCTCATGAGATAGACGAGCAAAGCCTCGGGGGGATAGCCCATTTCGAGGAAGTAGCTGACAGCCGCTTCGGGGTCTTTGCGTTTCGAGAGTTTCCGTTTGTTGCCGTGATCCAGTTTCATGATGACGGGCAAATGGGCGTACTTCGGGGCTTTCCAGCCAAGGGCTCGGAACATGTCGAGGTGAATCGGGGTCGAAGGAATCCATTCCTCGCC
>Ga0183100_1001366_pt1 | contig 12531 bp, 12 predicted proteins | sample Biomet2_FD_127789 | JGI IMG/M metagenome (GOLD analysis project Ga0183100, IMG submission 127789) | Microbial communities from bioreactor (seeded with anoxic lake sediment) at LBNL, California, USA - Biofuel metagenome 2 | ecosystem: Engineered > Bioreactor > Anaerobic > Unclassified ...
TTTCGGCCCCGGTCGGGAGAAGAGGAGCTGGGGGGTGGCGGCGGCGCCGGTCGGGTGGCTGGCGGCGAAGGCCTTCTGGTTGGCCACGGTGGTGCCCCAGGAGTCCAGCGCGTCCGCTCCGATCATGAGCACCAGGTCCGCGCCCTCGATATCGAAGCCGGGCTGGCCATTGCTGCCCATGAGCTTCACGCCCTTGGTGGCGGTGTACATCTCGCCGGGCATGACGCAGAACCCGGAGGCGCTGCCCATGCCCGAAAGCAGGGCGCTGAGCACCTCGTTGGCGGTTCCGGTCTCGTCGCCGCTGATGGCGGCGAGCTTGCCATCCTGCCCCTTGAGGGGGGTCAGCTTCTCAACAAGCATGGCCTCGGCGTCTTCCCACTTGATGGCCTCGAACTTGCCCTCGCCCACTTTCTTCATGGGCGACTTGACGCGAGCCGGGCTGTACATGAGCTGGGCGCCGCCCGCGCAAATGGGGCACACGCCGCCCTTGCTCATGGGGTTTTCCGTGTTGCCGATGGCGGCGAAAGGCTGCCCGGCCACGGTTTTGACCTTGACGGCGCAGCCGCTGGGGCAAAGCTTGCTCAGCGCGGGCGCGGCCTTGACCTCGCCCTTGGGCACGCGCGGAATCCAGCCCCAGTTCTGGGACCAGATGGACGCATCGTCCAGGCCCTGCCAGATGACAGGCGTGAACAGGGTGCCTGCAACGCCTCCCACGACGAATTTGACGAATCCTCTGCGATCCAAACCCATCTTACGCACCCCTCTTTTACTTGTGGCAGACGTGGCAGGCGTTGCTGACGCCGTTCTCGGCGTGGCAGCGCTCACACTTCCACATTTTCATGGTCTGCTTGCTGTAGCCGGACAGCCGATTCTGGTAGTAGACCGGCGGAGTGTCGTTCTTCGCCATGTCGGGATGGCAGGACGTGCACTCCAAGGACTCGTGCGCCTTGTGGCTGAAAATTACGTTGTCGGGCTGGTACTGGTAGATGAGCCAGGGAACTTCCTTGCCCGTCTTGCCGTACTGCTCAACATAGACCTTCTCCGCCGGGTCGCTTCCCACCACGTCGGCGTGGCATTCCCCGCACTTCTCGTTGCTCGGGATGCCGGCGAAAGAGCCGTCGTCCCGGAACGTATGGCAGCTTGCGCAGTCCAGCCCCTGCTCCGCGTGGACCTTATGGCTGAAGCGCACGGGCTGGGTCTTCTTGCTGTAGATCAAGTCAGGGAAGAGAACCCAGCCTGCGATCAATGCGGCCACAAAGCCGATCACGAAGGGCAACGCCCCCCCACACCCCTTGCACTGTTTCTTTTCCTCCATAACCTCGCCCCATCGCTCCTGTAGTTTCTGGTCAAATTTCGCCACGAAAAACTGCGTTTTCATAAAGGACTGCGCTCTTGCGTGTCAAGAGCTTAAGAAATAATTCACGAGTCCTTATGGCGCACACGTCCGTACTCATCGTCAAACCGTACGATATCGTCCTCTTCCAGATACGGCCCGCTTTGGATCTCGATGATCTCCAGCGGCACCTTGCCGGGGTTTGCCAGCCGGTGCGTGGTCGCCTTGGCGATGTCCACGGCCTGATTCTCCACCAGCAGTCGCTCCTGTCCTCCTATCTCCACCAACGCCGCTCCAGAGACCACGACCCAGTGCTCGCTCCTGTGATGGTGCATTTGCAGCGAGAGCCGCGCCCCCGGCAGCACCTCGATGCGCTTGATCTTGTAGTAGGGTCCCTCCTCCAACACGGAGTAGCTGCCCCACGGACGCTTGACGGTGAGGTGGCTTTCCACCAGCTGGCTGCCCTGGCTCTTGAGCAGCGACACGATTTCCTTGACACGCTGCACGTCGGTGAGCGGACAGGCGAGCGTGGCGTCGCGGGTCTGGATCATGATCATGCCCGTCAGGCCCACCACCGCGAGCTTGCCGCCCTTGGAGATGAGCAGGCAGTCGCGGCAGTCGATGGCGAGCACGTCGCCCTGGATGACGTTGCCGTTCCCGTCTTTTTTTCCCAAATGGTAGATGGCTTCCCAGTTGCCCAGGTCGTCCCAGTCGAAACGCGCCTCCACCACGGCGATGTCCGTGATCTTCTCCACAATGCCATAGTCGACGGAAAGATTCTTGACCGCGCCGTACCCGGCCACCAGCGGTTTTTCCACGCGGCCGCGCCACCAGGTCCAGTGCTCCGGGGCGTGCTCGCGCACGGCGGCCAGAAAGTCGCCCGCGCGGAACACGAACATGCCGCTGTTCCAGTAATGGCGGCCGCCCTGCACAAATTCCCGCGCCTTTTCCAGCCGCGGCTTCTCAATGAAGCGCTCCACGGCGTAGGCGCCCTCTTCCAGGCACTGGCCCCGGGCGATGTAGCCGTAGCCGGTTTCGGGCTTGCGCGGGGTGACGCCGAAGGTGACGAAGCGGCCCGCCCCGGCCAGGCGCACGCCCTGGTCAAGGGAGGAGCGCCAACCATCCTCGTCCTGCACAAGGTGGTCGGAGGGGAACACGGCGATGATATCCGCAGAGGCAAGCTCCCCGGCCTCATCGTCGCGCCGGGGCACAATGGCTCCCAGCGCCAGCAGAATGGCAGGCAAGGTGTTGCGCGCCAGCGGCTCGGCCAGCACATGGCTGTCGAGCTGCGGGTCCAGTCCCTTGAGCTGGCTGCGCACCTCGAACACATGCTCCTCGTTGGTGACCACCCAGACATGCGTGGCCGGAAAGGCCGTCAGCACGCGCGCGGCCGTCTGCTGCAGCAGGGTCAGCTCGCCGTTGAGCGCCAGGAGCTGCTTGGGAAACAGCGCGCGGGAAAGCGGCCACAGCCGGGTGCCGGAACCGCCGGCAAGAATGACGGCGTGGCGCGCCGGGCCTGTTTCAGGATCGGAAACCGAAGGCGTCACAGACATGCGTTTTCCCCTTGGGGTTGGGGCGCCGCCGCAAGCGGCGGATCACAAACGAATGGCGAATCGAAATGTTCAAGGCGCGGCAGCTTGCGGTCCTTGTCGGACAGGACGGGCTGCGCGCAAGGCCAGGCGACGCCGATGTCGGGGTCGTCCCAGGCCAGCCCCGCGTCGGCCTGCGGGGCGTAGGGGGCGTCGACCTTATAGAGGAACTCGGTGTCCGGCGCGAGGGTGAGGTAGCCGTGGGCGAAGCCGCGCGGCAGAAAAAGCCGCTGCATGTTCGCCGCCGAAAGCTCCACACTGAAGTGGCGGCCAAAGGTCGGGGAGTCGCGCCGAAGGTCCACGGCAACGTCGAGCACGGCCCCGCGCACCACCCACACCAGTTTGGCCTGGGCAAAGGGCGGCAGCTGGAAGTGCAGCCCGCGCAGCACGCCCCCGCTCGCGGAGTAGGCGTGGTTGTCCTGCACGAAGCGCGAGCTGATGCCCGCGGCGGCGAAGGCGGCCTCGTTGTAGGTCTCCATGAAATAGCCCCTGGCATCGCGGAAAACCTTCGGCTCAATGAGCACAAGTCCCGGCAGGCCCGTTTCAATCACGCGCATCGACCCCTCGCCCCCTCGCACAATGTGGTATCCGCGTGCCCTACCCGAAAAGAAGGCACAGCACAACCGGCCGCAACGGCAGGCTCTCCGCCGCGCTTCACTTTCGCGCGCGTGTCTGCTAGTGGTCTCGGCCAGTAGAACGGCCGTGCGCGGGCGCGCGCCGCAGCAAGCAGGGCCAGACAACGCCGAGGCGCCATGAACTCCCTGGACATCATCATCATCGCGATCATCGGCCTGGTGGCCTTCCGGGGCTACCACCGTGGGCTCATCAAAGAGGCCGTCAGCCTGTGCTCGGTCTTCATCGGGCTCTTTGTGGCCTCGCACCTGCACACCATTTTCGTGCCGCACCTCAGGGTCTACATAGCCAACCAGGGCACGGTGCAGGCGCTCAGCTACATGATCACCTTCATCGGCACACTGGTGGCGCTGTGGTTTCTTGTGCGCTTCCTGCAGGATGTGCTCAAGGTGGCCATGCTCACCGTGGTGGACAAGATCGCCGGCGCGGGCTTCGGCGCTGTGGAGGGCCTGCTGCTCTCCCTGGTGCTGCTGCTTCTGCTCAAGGCCGTGCTGCCCGGCACAATGGTGGTCAAACAATCGGTTTTCGCGCAGAAGACCGACCCCGCGCTGGTGCTGCTGGCCAACTTCACGCCCGAGCCCATCCGCGAGACGCTCCAAGAGGGCGGCTTCGCCCTGCCCAAGCCCGCCCCCTTGCCCCCGCCCGCGCACAAGCCACTGCCCGAGCAGCCGCACAAGGCCCCGGCGCACAAGAACGCCAAGGCCAAGCACACCATCTGACGCACCATCTGACGCCGGGCCTCAAGGCCATTCGCGCCATAATCGCAAGGAGACGCCACAGTGAACGCGGATTCCCTTTCCCTCGCAAAAATTCAGGAAGTCATCGACGCGCTGCTCGGCCCGGGAGGCTGCCCCTGGGACAAGAAGCAGACCCCCCAAAGCCTGTGCGATTATATCATTGAGGAAGCCTTCGAGCTGGTCTCCGCCATCCGCGCCGACGACCCGGCCGAAACCTGCGAGGAACTGGGCGACGTGCTTTTTCTGCTGCTGTTCCAGGCAACGCTGGCCAAACGGGCCGGGCAGTTCGACCTTGCCGACGTGGTGGCGCAGAACGCTGCCAAAATGATCCGCCGCCACCCGCACGTTTTCGGCGACACTGTGGTGGCCAACCAGGAGGAGCTGCTGCGCAACTGGGAACGCATCAAGCGCGGGGAAAAGGCCGGCAACGGCAAGAAGAACGGCGCGTTCGACTCCCTGCCCGAAGGCCTGCCGCCGCTGTTGAAGGCTTACCGGATCAACGCAAAGGCCGCACGCCTGAACTTCACCTGGGAGAAGGACGAGGACGCCCGTTCCCAGTTCGACGCCGAGTGGGCCGAATTCGAGCAAGCCTGCGAAGGCGGCGACGAAAAACGCATGGAGGAGGAATTCGGCGACGCCCTGTTCACCCTGGTGGAGCTGGGCCGCAGGCGTGGCATAAAGGCCAACGCCGCGCTGGACTTCGCCAACATCAAATTTTTGATGCGCTATGAGCGCATGGAGCAGCTGGCCAGCGCGCGCGGGCTGGATTTGCTGGACATGGGCCTGGCGGACAAGAACCGCTTGTGGGACGAGGCCAAGGCCCAACTGGCCCAGGAAGGTCCGGCCGAGAGCACCGCGGCCGACGACAAGGCGTCAACCGATTAGCCGCCGGTTTTCCTAGTCCTCGCCCTTGCCCGTGGGCGTTTGCTCCACACGGCTTATGGCCAGGCGCAGCTCCCGCAGAATCTCATCGTCGGTCACGCTCTCGCGGATGATGATGGATCCGCTCTGCTTGTAGCGGGGCGGCAGGTTGTTCAAGGTCAACGCGTAGATGTCCTGAATGTCGAGGTAGCTGGGTTTGTAGTCCAGGCATTCGGCCAAGGCCTGCGGCAGCAGCCGGACCACCCGCTCCTCGTTGCGGTTGCGAATGCCGCCCAGGGGCACGTCGTTGTATTCAAGCTTCTGCGCCACGGCGGGAACCTCCGGTTGCTCGTGGATCCGGGCCAAGCGGCGCGGACCGGGGGACCTGGGCATCTAATATCTCAGGGCAGCCCGCCAGGCAAGAGCCCCCCCGCAACACAGTGCAAATCGGCGCGCCGGGGGAGATCCGGCGCGCCGCCACATCCGTTGAATCAGGCCTGCCGGGCAACGGTTAGGCGCCGGTGCTGATGAAGCTCGACGGGAACTCCTCGCGCACGGCGCGAAGCACTTCCTCGGCTTCCTCGCGCGCGTTGAAGCTGCCAGCCTGCACCACCAGAAGCTCGCGGTCGCCGCGCTGGGTGCGCACCACGCGCGCGCCGCGGAAGCCGGCCTGCACAAGGTGCTCCTTCACGCGGCGGGCGTTCTCATCCTGCGAAAAAGCGCCAACCTGCACGCTGAAGCGTCCCTCGCCGCCGGCCTCGGCCATGACGGACGAATTCCGCGCCGGACCGCCGTCACGCGCGGCAAGGGCAGGGGCTTGCGCCTTGGCGACGCGCTTGGGCTTGGCGGTGTCGTCGGACAAATCCTTCTCCACATAGCCCTTGGTCTTGCGCGGCGGCGTATCGGCCGAGGCCACCGCCACGCCCTTGTACGATCCGTTGGCGATGAGCGGGTTGTCGGCCACGCCCTCCACCCGCACATGCGCCAGGCCGCTGTCGGCCATGCCCAGCAACCGGGCCGAGGCGTAGGAAAGATCAATGACGCGCCCGTCGACAAACGGTCCACGGTCGTTGATCGTCAGCTCCAGCTCGCGGCCGTTGTCCAGATTCGTCACGCGGACCTTGCTACCAAGCGGCAGCGTCTTGTGCGCGGCGGATATGCTGAACATGTCGTACGTTTCGCCGGTGGCGGTCTTCTTGCCATGGAAGTCCATGCCATACCATGAGGCGTAGCCCTCCTGGTTGAAGCCCATGGCCGACTGCACGGGCCAGTAGGTCTTGCCCATGACCGAGTACGGCTGGGTCTTGGGATCCACCTGGCCGGGCTGCGTGCGGTACACCACGCGGGGACGCTGCTGCTGGTTCGCGGCATACTGCTTGCGCTGGGCGGACGGCGCCTCCGACTGGAGGTGCGCGGAATCGCCAAGGGGCATGTACGCGCAGCCGGCAAGCGCCAACAACGTCAAAACAATGGAAAGTCTGATGCAAGTTCTCATGCAAGCCTCCGTGCGGACGTGGTTTTCACGTCTCCCCTCCCAGGGCCCCCGCCAGGCCCGGCTCTCCCGGCCGGACAACGCATGCGTCTGGCATGGCGGGTACGCAAGAATCGCCCCCCCAAAGGCGGGCAATTTTGACAGAAACTGATTGCGAAACGCTATCCTGCAAAGATTGAACCATATTTTTTTCTTGACATCCCACAGGATACGGCTCAAAGCTGGCGCTCACCTGTTGTTAAGGAAGGACGCTTGTGCGCCAACCAGATAACGACGCAAACTTCTAGAATTATTTCAGGAGCTTTGATTTTTATGCCTAAGTCCATCTACGTCGGCAATATTTCTTTCAGCGCCTCCGAGGACGACCTGCGCAACCTGTTCGGCCAGTATGGCGAGGTCATTTCCGTGAAGTTCATCAACGACCGTGAGACCGGCCGCTTCCGCGGTTTCGGTTTCGTCGAAATGGACGACGCCGCCGCCAAGCAGGCCATTGACGCCCTCAATGGCAAGGAAGTGAGCGGACGCGCGCTTCGGGTCAACGAGGCCCAGGAGCGTCAGCCCCGCCCCCGCCGCGACTACTAGCCGCTGCGGTACGCCGGCAAATCATATCCGGCCTTACGCGCCCCGTCCCGCCCCTGCGGGACGGGGTTTTTCCATTCCATAACCGCCGCCGTCCCAGGCCCGCGTCATTCGCTGGCCGTCACCATTCTGTTGCCTTGGCGACGCGGCGCGGTTACTCTCGGTCAGTATATTTCCGCCCTCCCCACACGTAACGCAGCCCAAAGGAATTTCCCCGCATGAAGACCGCCCGCAATGAGAACCTGCGCAATATCGCCATCATCGCCCACGTTGACCACGGCAAGACAACCCTTGTGGATGGATTGTTCAAACAGAGCGGCGTGTTCCGAGAAAACCAGCAGGTCAGCGACCGTGTCATGGACAACATGGACCTGGAGCGCGAGCGCGGCATCACCATTGCCGCAAAAAACTGCGCCGTGCATTGGAAAGGCGTCAAAATCAACATCATCGACACGCCGGGCCACGCCGACTTCGGCGGCGAGGTGGAGCGCAGCCTGACCATGGCCGGCGGCGCCATCCTGCTGGTGGACGCCAGCGAAGGCCCCCTGCCGCAGACGCGTTTCGTGCTGAAGAAAGCCCTGGACGGCGGCCTGCCCATCATCGTCATCGTCAACAAGATCGACCGTGCCGACGCCCGCCCCGAGGAAGTGCTCAACGAGGTGTACGACCTGTTCATCGACCTCGGAGCCGACGAGCACCAGCTTGAGTTCCCGGTGCTGTACGCCATCGGACGCGAGGGCATCGCCCAAACCACCCTGGAGACCCGCGGCACCGACCTGCACCCCGTGTTCGACGCCATCATCGAGAAGATCCCCGCGCCCACCTATGACGAGGAGGCCCCCTTCCAGATGATCGTGTGCGACCTGGGCTACTCCGATTATCTCGGCCGCCTCGCCATCGGCAAGGTGGTCAACGGTTCGGTCAAGTCCTCCGAGGCGCTGGCGTGCATCGGCGAGGACGGCTCGGCCAAGCCCCTCAAGGTCACCAAGCTCCAGGTTTACGACGGCGTGCAGCAGGTGAGCGTGGAAGAGGTTGGCGCGGGCGACATCGCCGTGCTCGCCGGTATTGAGGACGTGCACATCGGCGACACCATCTGCACCCGCGAGCGCCCCCAGGCACTGCCCCGCATCACGGTCGACGAACCCACCGTCAGCATGCGCTTCGGCATCAACACCTCGCCCCTCGCCGGACGTGAGGGCAAGCTGGTGCAGAGCAAGAAAATCCGCGACCGCCTCCAGCGCGAGGCGTTGCTCAACGTCGCCATCCGCGTCGAGGACGCCGAGGACCGCGACAGCTTCATCGTCAAGGGCCGCGGCGAATTCCAGATGGCCATCATCATCGAGACCATGCGCCGCGAGGGCTTCGAGCTCACCGTCGGCCGCCCCGAGGTCATCTACAAGCGCGACGCCAAGGGCCAGCTCACCGAGCCCATCGAGCGCGTGTACGTGGACTGCGACGAAACCTTCATGGGCATCGTCACCGAGAAGGTCTCCATCCGCAAGGGCCGCATGGTGAATTTGGTGAACAACGGCAAGGGCCGCGTGCGCATCGAGTTCAGCGTGCCCTCCCGCGGGCTCATCGGCTACCGCGACGAGTTTTTGACCGACACCAAGGGCACCGGCATCATGAACTCCTACCTTGAGGGCTACGGCGAATACCGGGGCGACTTCCCCACCCGCTTCACCGGCTCCATCGTGGCCGACCGCTCCGGCGTGGGCGTGACCTACGGCCTGTTCAACCTGGAGCCCCGCGGCCAGCTCTTCGTGGTCCCCGGCGACCCCATCTATGAAGGCATGATCGCGGGCGAGCACAGCCGCGAGAACGACATCGACGTGAACCCCTCCAAGGAAAAGAAGCTCTCCAACATGCGCGCCTCCGGCAAGGACGAAGCCTGCACGCTGACCCCGGTGAAGCCCATGACCCTGGAGCGCGCCATCCACTTCATCCGCGAGGACGAACTGGTCGAGGTCACCCCCTTGTCCATCCGCCTGCGCAAGGCCGTGCTTTCCGCCCAGAAGCGCCACACCATGCGCGGCGCGCTCAAGGTCGAAAGCGAGAAATAGCGGAAAGCCCGCCGTGAACCCCTTCCGCCTGCTGCTCAAGGCCCCGGACCGGCGCTTCCTGCGGGAAGCCGACGCCCTGGGCTACAGCGCCGGGAAGAAGCTGCACGGATACGCCTACCTCCGCTGGCCTTACCTCTACATCCGCCTCATCACCGGCGAGCACCCCCTGGTCAGACTACTGACCAGGGGGAGCCGCTGGCTCGACAGCCTGATCCCCTCCCGCGTGGACAAGCGCAGACAGGCCCAGCGCGCCGCACGCGCCTCCAGGGCGGAAGGCGCCCTGCGCTTCGCCGACACCTACCACGGCAAGGTGCTTCCCACCGACGAGGCCGTCAAACTCGTCAAAGTCGGGCGCCCTGTGACCGTGACCGCGCCGGAAAGCGTTGTGCCCTATCAGCTCGCGCGGGACATCGTGCTGCGCAACCCTGAGCACATCGTGGTGTTCGACTGCCCCTGCCGGGCGGCGAAAAAGAGCCCCTGCTCCCCCATGGACGTGTGCATGGTCATGGGCGAGCCCTTCGCCTCCATGGTGCTGGAGCACCACAGCAAAACGCGGCACGCCCGCAGGGTGAACGCTGACGAGGCCGTGGCCATTTTGAAGGCCGAGAACGCGCGCGGCCACGTGCACCACGCCTTCTTCAAGGATGTGATGCTGGGCCGCTTCTACGCCATCTGCAACTGCTGCTCCTGCTGCTGCGGAGCCATGGCCGCCCAGCGCCACGGCGTCGACATGCTCGCCAGCTCCGGCTACGTGGCCCGCGTGGACGCCGAACGCTGCGTGGGCTGCGGCAACTGCGAAAAATTCTGCCAGTTCGGAGCCCTCAAGGCGCGCGACCGCAAGCTGCAAATCAAGACCGCGCGCTGCATGGGCTGCGGGGCCTGCGTCAGCAAATGCCCCAAGCAGGCGCTGTCGCTTGAGGCCGACCCAAGCAAGGGCATGCCGCTGCTGGTGGAGGAAATCGTGAAGAACGCCTCCGGCGGCCAAGGCGTCTGACTCTTTGCACTCCCCGCGCCCCCTGACCAGGCAGGCACGCCCATCGCGCATCCCGGCTGGTCCGCTTGCGCGGAAGAAACCGCAGAGGTGGCGCTTTTGCGTGAGGAGGGGCAAAGATGGCGCGAGAATATCGCCGGGGGACGGCCCAGCTCCAGCGCGCCGAGTCTGCCGACACCGCCGCCGCCGCCCCATTTAAAATCAGTTTGTTGCGGATACGCCATGACCGACGCGACACGGACCAGGACAGGCCTCAAGATGGTGGCCCTGCTGGAGCTCTCCAAAGGTGCGCTGGTGCTGGCGGCGGGCTTCGGCCTGCTCACGCTGCTGCACAAGGACATCGCGGCCGAGGCCGAGGAGCTGGTGCGCTTGTCCCACCTGAACCCGGCCAGCGGCGTGCCGCGCGTCTTTGTGGAGGCCGCGGCCAAGCTCACCGACGCGCGCCTGTGGATGCTGGCGGGCGCTGCGCTGGGCTATGCGGCGCTGCGGGTGGTGGAGGCGGCGGGATTGTGGCTGCGCAAGGCCTGGGCGGAATGGCTCGGCGCGCTCACCGGCGGCGTGTACATCCCCATTGAGGTGTACGAGCTGGCGGTCAAGCCCAGCTGGGCCAGGGCGGCGGTGCTGGCGGTGAACCTCGTGGTGGTGGGCTACCTTGCGCGGGAGCTGTGGGCCCGCCGCCGCACCGACAGCGCCAGCGTTTGAGCCACCGTCAAAAGCGCACGATGAGACGGCGCAGCATATCGAGCAGTCTGGGCAGCTCTTCGGGGTCCAACGCTCCGGCCATGTCCTGCGAAAGCTGCCCGTGCAGCTTGTGATGCTCCGCAAACAGCGCCTCCCCGCCGGGGGTCAGGGCCACCTGGATGGACCGCCTGTCCTGGGCGTTGGGCCTGCGTTCCACCAGTCCGCCGCGCTCAAGCCTGTCCACCAGCACGGTAAGCGAACCCGTGGTCACGCCCATTTTCCCCGCCAGCTCCTTCATGCGCATTTCGCCGTCGGAGCCGAGAATCTCCAGGGTATGCATCTGCTGCAAGGTTATTCCGGTCTCGCGCACAACGGCCTGTTCCCAGGACGAGAAGCGCTCGTAGAATTCGATAAGCAGCCGGGTGAATTCCTCAGTCTGCGCGTGCTCCGCTCCGCCAACGCTCATAGTTCCTCCCGCGCTTCGGCCATGGCGCCTTCCGCGCGCTCATTGTACAGCAGCAGGCTGGCGGAGACCAGCACCACCAGCACGCTGCCCGCGTTGTGCAGCAGCGAGGCGGCAATGGGCGAGAGAAGCCCGGTCATGCCGCCATAGACGGCCACGGCGTTGGAGCACAGCCCCAGGCCGATATTCAGCTTCACCAATCTGAGCATCCGCCGGGACAAGCGCACCAGGAACGGCAAACGCGAGATGTCGTCGCGCGTGAGGGCGACCCCGGCCGTCTCCAGGGCCACGTCGGTTCCGGCGGCGGCCATGGCCACGCCCACATCCGCGCGGGCCAGCGCCGGGGCGTCGTTCACGCCGTCGCCCACGTAGAGCACGCGGCCGCCCTGCTTTTGCCAGCCGGCGATGATGTCGAGCTTGTCCTTGGGCTTGAGCCCGCTCCAGGCCTCGGCCAAGCCCAGCGACTGCGATACCGCGCCCACGGCCCCGGCCTCGTCGCCGGAAAGAATGCCCAGCCGGGAGAGCCCAAGGCCCCGCAAGGCCGCCAGGACCTTGCCGGCTCCCGGGCGCGGCGTATCCGAAACGGCCAGCAGGCCCAGCGGGCGGCCCTCCTCAAGCACCAGCAGCGAGGTGGCCCCCCGCGCGCGCATGGCGGCCAGCCCCGCGGCCAACTCCGGGGGCAGGGCACGCCCGGCGATGAGCGCTGGGCCTCCCACCTCAATGCCGCGTCCGCCAGAGCCGTCCTCGCAGGCAATGGTGCCGCGCACGCCAAGCCCGGCCTCGGCGGCGACATCGCGCGCGGGCGCGAGCGACAGCCCGGCCTCCTCGGCCGCTCCCATAACGGCGCGTGCCAGCGGATGCGCGCAGTGCCGCTCCACAGCGGCGGCGGCGGCGAGCACGTCCTCGCGCCGCACGCCAGCGGCGGGCAAAATCTCCAGCACACGCGGACGGCCAAGGGTCAGGGTTCCAGTCTTGTCGAACAACGCGGCGTTGGCCCGGGCGACGGCCTCCAGTTGCGCACCGCCCTTCACCAACACCCCGGACCGCGCGGCGCGGGCCACGGCGGCGACGGTGGCCGTGGGCGCAGCGAGCAGCAGCGCGCACGGGCA
>Ga0183100_1001367_pt1 | contig 12511 bp, 11 predicted proteins | sample Biomet2_FD_127789 | JGI IMG/M metagenome (GOLD analysis project Ga0183100, IMG submission 127789) | Microbial communities from bioreactor (seeded with anoxic lake sediment) at LBNL, California, USA - Biofuel metagenome 2 | ecosystem: Engineered > Bioreactor > Anaerobic > Unclassified ...
TAATTACTTGCGTGCGTAATTCATGTGTAAATTTTGTCATATTAAAAGTGCACCTCCAAATGTTATTTTTGTCTAACATTTGGGGTGCACTTCAAAAAGAGCGGCTATTTTTAACTGCCCATTCTATAGGATTCCATTTTTTTATCTATTCAGGCGTAATCTAGGTCATTTTTATTTCTCAATTTAGGCAATAATATTACTTGGGCAAAAAATACATACTATCTGCCTACATTAGCTTTATAGAAATCTTGATATCTTTTAAGCTCTCGTTTTAAAAGCTTCGGCGTATCAAGACCATATGGACAATTTTGTTTACAGTGTCCACATTCTATGCAATTATTAATTAACTCCATTTTTTCTTTAAAACTGTCCTCCAAAAATCTTTGATACGGTGCCCGCCTCAACAGTAAAGATATCCTCGCTTGTGTTGGTATTTCTATCCCTACCGGACATGGCATACAATATCCGCAGGCACGGCAAAAGTCTCCTGCAAGTTCAATCCTATCCTTTTGAATAATCTTCCACATTGCTTCATCCAAAGCCGGCGGATTTTTTTCTAAAGCTATAAACTCCTCCAATTCAGACATCTTTTGAATTCCCCAAATTGGCACTAGATTATCAAATTGTCTCAAAAACGCAAAGGTGGTAGCGGCATGGGTAATTAAGCCACCTGAGAGACCCTTCATAGCAATCACACCAACATTGTTTTCCCTACAAACATCAATAAGCTTTAAATCTGCATCTGCTGAAATGGAATTCAGAGGAAATTGAATGGTATCATATAATTTTGACTTGGCTGCCTGTATAGCATTTTTTACATTATGATTCGTGAGACCAATAAAGCGGATCATGCCTCTTTTTTTTGCCTCTAACAGCCCCGCATAAAGGCCCTCAGGATCTTCTTTATTCGGCAGTTCTTTAGGATTATGTAATTGATAAATATCGATATAATCTGTTTTTAGATTTTTAAGACTGGTTTCCAAATGACTAAATAAGGTTTTTTTATCTTTGGCGTGGCTCTTAGTAGCAATAATTATATTATTTCGTACGTCTGATAGAGCATATCCGATTTTTTCTTCACTGTCGGAATACTGTCGTGCAGTATCAAAAAAATTTATACCATTGTCGTAAGCCTTTCTTAGTATGGCTTTAGCTTCGTCAAAGGTAATTCGTTGTATAGGCAAAGCACCAAATCCGCTTCTACTAACCATTAAATTAGTCCTACCCAACTTTATTTTATCCATGCAAACTCCCCCTTTTTCACTCTATCTACAGATGAAATTACTTTTATTCTAATATGTTATTTTATTATAACATAGGCGGTCAATTTGAAAACAGAAACACCGACAGATAACCAGATTTAAGAAAATTAAGGTCTGTAAAAAAAAATGCAAATAGTGAAATGTTCAGAAAAATTACACCTCCAAATGCTGTATAACATTTGGAGGTGTAATTTATTTTTTGTGTGAGCTGCTTAACTACCATTTTTGTTATTTTTTCAATTTGCTAATTGGTATAAACTTGTTCTTCTCAACATAAGTATCTTGAAACTCTTTGCTTTTTATATAATCAATAAACGCTTTCACTGCATCTGTTGGCTGTGCTTTGGTAATAATATAGCCAAAAGAGTATACGGGATATTTACCGGCAACTACATTCGCGAGGGAATATTCTTCACCATTGTACGCAAGAGGTTTAACCGATTGATCTACATAAGCCACATCTACATAGCCGATTGCGTTTGGTGTGCTGGCAATTGCTGCCCTTACCGCACCATTGGAATCCTGAATAATGGCATTGTCTGTAAACGGAATATTCTTAAGTACAATGTTGTTAATCAAACTACGGGAACCGGAAGTTTTTCCCCTGTGAATGATAGTGATTTCTGCGTCATTCCCCCCTACTGCTTTCCAGTTAGTAATTTTTCCAGTAAAAATATCTGCATATTGCTGCTGCGTAAGATTATTAACCGTTACATTTGGGTTGGCGATAAATACGAAAGCGGTACCAACTACAGCGTGTTCAACTAAGCCCTTATCTTTTAAATTATCTTGTAATGGCACATCTGAGTTCCCGATATTAACAGAACCTGAGGCTACCTGAGCTTGACCAGTGAAAGAACCCCCGCCAGCTATATTTACGGTTACTTTTGGGTGCTTCTTCTGGAATTCTTGCTGTGCTAACTTCATGATTGGCAGTAAAGCCGTAGAACCAGAAGCTGTTACAGTGCCTTGAATCTCCGCGGCTTTCTGCGGTTCTTTTTTTGACTCACTTTTACACCCAACTACTAAGTTCATGGCAAAGCTAACGATTAGAACGGCTGCCAACAATTTGAATTTTTTCACTTAAATCACTCCCCTATTCTTTGTCTTAGCGATTGCTTGAGGATGATGACCTACGCTAGGTCATAAAAATAGTCACAATTGTCAGTTCAATTAATATCTGAACATTTATCCTCACCTCATGATAATTCCTGATAACATAATCGTAATTCCAGAATAATACAGCCAATACACTGCAGCAACCAAGGCCGTAGTTTTGCGTGAAACATAAAGAAAGCCCTGTTAATAAACCTAAATGCTAAGATTGAGCAGAACCAAGCCCGATTAGAGAATATATGCTTATCAAGGCATGATTTTCAGTCATTTTTTAACGAATATTAGATGATTAATTAAGCACCAACTTGCTAGAATCAACTTTTCAACGCCAAGCATCCGCAAGGAACCTAGTCAAATCGGCATTACAACTAAATTCTTCCCTTTTGGGTAGAATTCCTGATTGATTATATATTATCAATGGTACGTCAGTTTCATGGAGCGACCCATGAGATCGATAGCCAGATTCAAGCACTTCCAACGCCACTGAGCTTTCTCCGAAAACCGTATCCATATCTCCAATTACCACCAGCTCTCCAATTCGTTCGGGCATAAGGTTAAAACGAGTTGCAGCAACTTCTCTGGTTAGTACTTCCTCAACTCCAGCCAATCCTTTGATTATTTCCATAGCTTTTGGGGTATCTGTTGGCGATTTTAACCAAACCCACGCTGTTCCACCATAAGAACGATGGTGTCTTAAATATTTATCTCGCTCCGCAGAAAGAGCGAATCGTAATTCAAGACCTCTTTCACCACAGGCTTTTACTAAATTCCAACAACGAGTTTTGTAATTCATACCATGATCGGCGGTGATAAAAAATGCCGCATCCGGGGCAGCATCTCGAGCCTCACCCAATAGCTGATCTAATGTGGCCATATGTTCCAAAGACTCTTTTTCGCTGGGTGCCCAGGCGTGCATTGGAAAATCAGTGGTATGTACATAAATCAAACCTATTTCTGGTCGATTTTTCAAAATATCAATGGCTACCTTCCATAACCAATAATTAATTTCACTCGTATAAATATCTGGTGGCTCACCATACTTCTCAACACACTCAACTGAGGGTGTTTCGGCCGCAATAGCAATTTCTGCCCCACCCGCTAAAAGATTAAGCGTCTTTACTTTACAGGTAAGTAATGCGGATTTGATACCTCGTGATGCCGCCCGTTGAATAATTGTCGGGACTAAAATAAAGTCGCTATTTTCCATATAATCGCATTCACCGTTCGCCTCATTAAAGTACGAATTACCGGTTATCCCGTGAGCATTAGGCCGGCAACCACAACATATAGATACATTATTTGCATTTGTAACGGTAGGTAATATCGCTTTAACTTCTTTATAAAATCCTTGAGCAATCATTCCTTTCAAGTTTGGCATCGAACTCGCTTCTAAATAATCTAGGCCAAACCCATCATACATTCCAATTATAATTCTCTGATTATCGTTTGTAATCATATTAAGCTCCTCTTAAATATCTATTTTTATCAGTAACAGAATCTAGGCTCATTTAATAATTAGCATTGTTAAAAATACTTGACTTACCTCACTCTTCAAAGTCTTTCAATTATTAGCCATTATTACAATGACACAGCTTATTTACTAGATCAGGATTAAAATTGCTAAGCAATCTATTCCCTAAATTGCTGTTTTTTTCAAAACCAAACCAATCTGCACATTCATTACTCACCCCCTTTACCATTTATATTAACAATAATACCATTGCAAATAAACATTGTATAATACTAATAAAATAACTATAATGTTAAGTAAATACTTACAGAAGAGGGTGAGAATTTGATAACTATACGTAATTTGAGAATATTTATCTCCGTATGCAATCACTTAAGCATGAGTAGAGCTTCAGAGGAATTGTTTATCTCCCCCTCGTCAATAAGCCAAACGATAGCAGAAATAGAAGCTGAATATGGTGTAAAGCTTTTTGATCGGCTTTCAAAAAAAATTTATATAACTAATGCCGGCAAACTACTGTTAGATCACGCTCAACAAGTAATCTATTCCTATGACCGGCTAGATAAAAGCATGCGGAATTCCTCAGAAAAAGCTCTGTTGCGAATTGGAGCAACAATGACAGTGGGCACTTGTTTGATAAACCCTTTATTAAATAAATATTATGAAATATACTCTAATGTAGATGTACACGTTGATATCTCAAATTCAATTTCATCAGAAAATAAAATATTGAATAGTAAATTAGATGTGGCAATTATACAGGAAATAGTAAAGTCCAAGGACATTTTGTACCAAAAACTATGGACGGACGATCTCGTACTTGTTTGCTGTCCACAACATAAATTGGCGGGAAAAGAGATTGATATAAGATTATTAAGTGGAGAAGCTTTTATTCTGAGGGAACAAGGCAGCGGTACACGCAGGATACTTGAAGATGCATTGAAAGAAACCGATATCGACATTGTTTGTAGTTGGACTTGCAGTAATACAGAAGCCATAAAAAATGCAATTAGATATTGTAGGGGCATTACTCTGATATCAAAGCTACTAGTAGAGAAAGAATTGAAATGTGGAAAATTTTCCCAAATTTTTATAAAAGACAAAAAATTTTCCCGGAATATCTACCTGATTCATCACAAGAATAAGTATATAAATCAAGCGCTAGATGAATTTATCCATATTTGTAAATCTACAACAATAGGTCAACTTACTAATATAAACGAAGCCACAACCAGTGATCCGCTAATATCTTGATTACACTAAAAAATAGTGGCATTAATAAATTATCCGTGGTTTTATTAGTATAGTGCATGCAGCATAGAACCTCTTTACCCATAAGAAAGAAGCTGTATAATTTATACCTTACGGCATATAAGGAAAACAGGCTTCCAGCTTTAATAGCTGAAAGCCTGTTACTTTATTAGCAATTATTTTATGAAACAAGTTTATCTGCACATAGCTAAAAATAACGTGCAATATTTTCTAACCCTTCTCGTAATACCCCACCTGCACCAAGGTAAGCAATTAACTAAAACACTCTGTTAACAACCAAATATGTGTTTTAATTAACAAACATTTAATAAGAATTTGTCATCGCACCATCACACAGAAACGCTTGACCACTGACGCCACTGTTTGCCGGACTAACCAAGAAAGCCACAATACGTCCATATTCTTCAACTGTCTGATACCGCTTTTGCGGGAAAGATTCGCTGTCCCTTCTTGTGTATTCTTCTTCGCTAATGCCTTGTTTCTCCCCGCGAATATTGTTCAAATATTTAATACGATCAGTGTAAATGCGACCTGGCCCCATAACATTAATAAGGATGCCATATTGACCAAATTCGCGAGCCATTGTTTTACTCATACCAACAACGCCCATGCGAAAAGTATTGGAAAGGATTAAGTTATCCAATGCGCTTTTAATAGAGGAAGAAGTGCTGTTCAAAATACGTCCGCCACCACCCGCTTTCATATAGGGTAAAGCTGCCCGGATGGAAGTTACGTAACTGTGCAAACATTTCTCGTACCCATCCGCCCAATCTTCTTCCGTAAGGGTCTCAAAAGTTCCAGCTTTTGGTCCCGGGCAATGATTTACTAGGGCATAAATACTCCCTAATTGTGCAGCTACGTCATCAATCATTTTTTTTATGCTAGCCTCATCCTTAACATCATAAATAAAAGTTTGAGGTCTATTACCTGTTTCCTTTTCAATATCTATCTGCGCTTTTTCAAGATCAGCTTTGAAAGGTTCCGCTGTACAAATAACCACTTTTGCACCTTCGCGAGCAACTTCTGTGGCAATACCTTTACCAATCCCGGCAGCAGAAGACATGCAAATTACTACTTTATCTTTTAAACCTAAGTCCATAATCCTTACCTCCTTTATTGTTTATCCGGATGAATTTTTAAATCCACAACAGGATTAACCAAGGGTTCCATCTCAAAACCTCCAGGTCCTTGGATTCTACACTCAGCTATATCTCCGTCCTGAATTGGGAATGCTCTAGGAGTACCAGTGGAGAGTACATCTCCGGCAAACCAACCTTGAATACTACTATGAAGAGAAATAAGCCTACCTGGAAGATGATTCATATGACCAACGATATTCTCTGCATGAATTGTCCCATTATGTACAGACTGAACATTTAGTTGAAGTACATCGTCAACTTCGTCCGGTGTAATAAGTTGAGGCCCAAAAGAAAAGAATGTAGGAAAGTTTTTAACAATAGTTAAATATCGCGGATTGCCTTGCAAATAATCATTGCCCTTTAGAATAGACTCTTCTGTCATATCCAAAATAGTAGTATAACCGGCTATTACACTTTGCCAATCTTCTACATCTACATCGCGACAGTCCTTTGCCAATATTATTCCCAACTCAGCTTCCGCCGTTGTCCTTTGCGCTTCTTTTAAAGCAGGCAGTTTAATCGCATCATCCGGTCCAATTAATGTATCAGCCTGTTTAAAAAAGCTACCCGGGAATCCTGTTATCTGAGCAGATCCAATATCACCGGCATGTTCTTTGTAGTTTAAACCAATGCCAAAAATACGTTTTGGATTGCGATACAAAGGACCATAATTTACTTTTTCCCTAGAAATTAATCCAGGCATTTTATCTAATTCGGTTTTTCCACCATTGTTATACCAATAAGTTAATCCCGCAACCTCACCAGCACAAATCAAAGAAAACATTTCTGTTTTCCATGCTGTTCCTTTGTAGGCATTTATTGCAGCTATTGGCATCACTCCTCTAGAAATATCAATTCCGGCAATTTCTTGACCTCTAAGCTTAATTGTTGCTAATCTCATATATTTCCCTCCTCGTAGTTAACTAGTGCCTATGTATAATTCTATCTTTTCTTGTAGTCAACAATTATCCTTCGACAGAAATTAATGCTTTTTTAATTTTTTCTGCCAAACCCAGCATTTGCTTAAGCGGAATAGCACAGACAGCTACCCGAATACCGGCAGCCAATGGAACGATAAACACATGGTCAGCATGTAATTTATCACATACTGCATCAGGTTGCTTGGATGGTATTGAAATAAAGAAGCCTGCTTTATACGGAATAATTTCTAGGGCGCTCTCCTTCGCTTCTTTCATAAAAACATCCGCCCGTGTCTTGGTCATCTTGTAATAAAAGGCCCTTTCTTCTTCTACTTGCTTCAAAGTTTCAGGATTACTGTAAACATTGACAAGTAGCTGCATACAAGCTCTGCTGATATTTGACCACGTTGCACGGCTGGTATAAGTATTAATGTTATTAAACTCAGTAATAACTTCCTCATTACCGGAAATTCCAATCATTGCTCCTACACGCTGACCATACATAGTAAAACTCTTGGACATACTATATTCTACTATGGCCAATACTCCATCCGGGAGATTAGAAAACGCAGTAAATACCTTCCTTACTTCACTCTTATCACCTGCATAGTCCAAATAAGCCACATCTATGAAAAGTATTACTTTCTTGCCAGTATCCTTAGCACATTTTGCTGCCACATTCACAACATCCTGCATTTCTTGCAAACCCAAGGAATAACCCGTAGGATTATGGGCAGGCGTATTGATAATTATCAAAACACTATCTTGTCTAACCAGTAAACTACGAATTTTCTTGTCTAAGGCAAAAATGTTGAAGGTTTCTTCATCATTTAGCATTGTGTATGTGTCTAATTCTCTGTTATTATCCAGACATAAATTTTTATAAGCAGCCCAATACCATTCCGAGGTCAGCACCGTGTCCCCGACAGAAGTATAGTTATGAATGGCATGATGAATACCACCTGTGCCTCCTGTTGTTGCTATGGCTGCCATATACCCCTGAGGACGATGCGCGCCAAAGCAGGCTGTCTTAACCATCTCTAAATATTCAGGCAGCCCAGCAATGGGGGCGTAGGATATAATGTCTGTCATAGATAATTTTCGGAATTCTTTTTCAATGGTCGGAAGACATACTAATTTCCCGTCTTCATCTAAAATACAACCCTGGGTACCGTTGACTACAATCTCTTTTCCATACTTAGCAATATCTGCCTTGGCAGCAGCAGCTGCCCCGAATATCTTATCTTTAGCAATTTTTCCCTTGGCGTGTGGTGCAGCAAAACTAGTAATCATTTTCAGTCCTCCAATGTTGTCAATATTTTTATTATAATTTGATTGTCTCTAATTTACTTATCAAAGATAAATCTACATTGCCTCCTGACAATAGAAACACTACTTTATCTTCCTGCTTAAATCTGCACAAACCTTGCATTACTGCGCCCATGCTTATGCTAGAAGATGGTTCTGCTAAAACTTTACCAAAGTTTAATAATAATTTCATTCCTTTGTAAATATAGTCTTCATCGACAGCAAAAACCCTATCTACAAGTGCTTGAACTATAGGAAATGTTTTATCTCCCGGAGCCAATGATTGTATGCCATCCGCTATAGAATCACCCATAGGAATTTTTTCGACTTTACCTGCAGCTATGCTAACTGTATATCTCGGAAATTGAGCCGGCTCGCATCCATAAATTTTTATTTTGGGTTTCACGCCTTTAGCACTTGTAGCAACGCCGCTTATTAATCCGCCACCCCCGATAGGAATAAGAATTGCATCAACTTCTGGCAGTTCCTCTAAAATTTCCAAAGCAATTGTTCCTTGTCCCGCCATAACATCATAGTCATTAAAAGGATGTATGTAACAGCATTGCCGCTCTTTGCTTATATGCTCTGCAATATCAAAACGTTTTGCTTTATCGCAAAGAATTACTTCTGCACCTAAAGCTTTAATGGCTTCCTGTTTCACTTTTGGTGCATGATCAGGAATTACGACAGTTGCTTTTACTCCCAACATCTTAGCTGCATAGGCAACTCCCCTACCATGATTGCCGCTAGAAGCTGTTACAATACCATTTTTCAACTCTTCAGGAGTTAATTTCAACGCCTTGTTAAGAGCTCCCCTAATTTTAAAAGAATTAGTTAATTGCATGCATTCAGCTTTAACATAAACTTGACAATTGAGATAGCTATCCAAATTGCGCAAACGAATTAATGGTGTTTTGTAAACATAAGGGTCCAATCTTTTTTGTGCTTCTTTGACTTCGTTAATTGTTAGCATAATTTTCAACTCCTTATTCTAAAATGTGCTCTCTTCAACATTTAAAAATGAGGCAATGCAGAATAAATACTTATGTATCCAAATTTGTCATAACATATTATTTATCCTGCAATTTGACAACTAATTCGACTTCACAAGATGCATTATTTGGCAAAGCAGAACAACCTACGGCACTACGTGCATGGCCCCCAACTTCACCAAAAATATCATATAGCAGGGAAGACGCCCCATCAATAACTTTGGATTGTTGATAAAAATCTGCATTAGCATTAACGAAACCAGTCATTTTAACAATACGCTCTACCCGGTCTAGACTCCCAGCTATTTCATTTATGATTGATAAACAGTTTAAACAGCAAAGACGTGCCGCTTTTTCACCTTCTTCCAAGGATATGTCTTGCCCAACCTTTCCCTTATAAACAAGTTTTCCGTCCGCTTTGGGAGTTTGTCCGGCTGTAAAAATAAAATTTCCTGCCAGCACACCTGATTGATATACTGCTCCCGGTGGATTAGGCATTGGAAGAACAATATTTAGTTCTTTTAACTTATTTTCAATAGACATTATATTTTCTCCTTTTCAGATAATATTATTGCAAATACGCACTAAACATTTTATGAATTAAACACTTTTTCGTCCAACATATCCATTGATTTCGCAACAATTATAGTACCTGCCAAATCGCCACTTACGTTGGCCGTTGTATGACAGATGTCAATTATAGGCCAAATTGCTGCTAAAATAGGAACCAAGGTCAAAGGTAAACCTACCGTTTGCAATAACACAGAAGACATGACAATTCCTGCACCCTTAACGCCTGCTGCGCCAATAGACAAAACCAACCCCAAGAATACAAACTGAATGCAAGAAGCTAGAGTTATCGGCATGTCGAATAGGTTATAGGCAAAAATTGAAATGCAACCGATAGCTGCCGCCATACCGTTCATATTGCAAGTATTGCCCAACGGTAAACAAAACCCATAAATTTTTTCCGGAATGCCCAATTTTTCTTTAGCAATTTTTAATTCCAAGGGTAATGTTGCCGCAGATGATGTAGTCGAAGCTGCTACTACCATACATGGAGCAATATTCTTCAGATATTTAAGAGCACTCTGGCCTGATAATATTTTTACCAAAAGTGGTTGTACTATAAAAATAATTACTAAGCATGCCGCCCAATCTGTTGCAATGAAATTTAATACTTGTGCCATCATTTTAGCACTTATACTTATAACCATTTCGGCCACTAAGGCAAAAATACCAATGGGGGAATATTTCATAACCATATCAGTCATTTTCAGCATTACGCCGGCTGCTTTATCAATAATTTCCACCAATGGTTTATATTCATCACCTAAATATAGCAATACTACACCGGCAAACAAAGCAAAAACGATAATTTGCAAAGTATCACCAGTGCTTAAAGATTCAAAGATATTCGTAGGAATCCAATTAATAGCATTGTCTACAAAGCTATAAGTAACCGTTTTGCCTACCTTACCTGTGGTTAGCAAATCCGTAACCCCTTTGCCAGGCTGAGTCAGCAAAGAAAAGCCCATGCCCAAGGCTGCCGAAAAAGTAGATGTCAGAATAAAAAACCCAACGATTCTGACCCCTACAGTACGTAACTGTTTTATATCCCCCATCTTACAAACGCCGCTAGTCAAAGTGAACAGAACTAATGGAGCTATTAACATCTTTAATAGTCTAAGAAAAATGGTGCCAAATGGCTTTACTATAGGGATTAATTGTGGCACAAACGTTCCCACTAACCCCCCAAGAATAATAGCTACCAAAATTTGTTTCCAGAGCGCAATCTTACTCAGTTTTCCCATAATTTAGTTGCTCCTTTCGCTAAACAACCTTCTCATAAGGTTTTTTATTTACTATATTCTTTTGCAATAGCCTCGGTTACCTTTAGATACTGATCTATGTCCTTGAAACTGTGACAGTGAAGTGGGGAAACTCTGATACATCCTGTAAGTCCTAATGATTCTACGATTCTCTTAGAATAAAGGCTTGTATTTATGCGTTCAAAAACAGTAACTCCTCGACGATAATATTCCTTTCTCAGTTCAGTATCATTCATCCCTTTGATTCCCATAGCAGAAATCAAATCTCTATCCTTCACTTCCGGGTTATCCAAATATACCTCCACTCCCGGAATATGTCTTAACCCGTGGACTTCAGGAGAACCGTTTAACATTCTCATCAGCAAAGAATGTTCTTGTTTGTGGATGGAATTCATCCCTATGTCATACAATGTTTTTCTGGCGGTTTCTTTTGTATAATGACCACCAATCCAGCATACATAATCTACAATAGAACTCAAAGCAGCATAGTTTGGATGTGGAAAAGTACCAAGTTCCCATTCTTCTTCCGGTTTATTAAGCAATTTATCATGAGATAATTTTGCTACACGATCTGAAACGTAACCATAACCGCATCCTCTAATACCAAACGCTTTATAGGGTGCAAAATTCATACCATCAAGCCCATATTCACCAACGTGCAATACAGAATGTGGCATATGCTGAACGGCATCAGATATAATATAAATATCTGGATTAACTGCCCTTGCTGCTTTAACAATATCTGCCATAGGCAAAATATTGCCAGAAATATTAGAAGCACTCATAACACTTAACATACAGGTATTTTTATCCACATGTTTCATGATTTCTTCTACATCTACACCACCTGTTCTATTATTTGCCATAGCTACGCGGAATTCTTTTCCTGTTCTTTTTGCATAAAATTCTGCTGCATCATAAGCAGATGGATGTTCAATGGATGTAGTTACCACATTTGTTCCCGGCGTGTTTTCCAAAATTGCCCTAACTATACGGAACATTACCTGAGATGCCGTTAATTCTGTAACCAAAGCTCCTTCACCGGATTTAGCTCCGAAAACTATTTCCAATAGGTCTTTAACGCCCTTTTCTTTAACAGCCCTTAAATGCATGGAAATATCATGATATCTCTCTGGGCAATCTGGGATTTTTTCATATTTGCCCTTAGCTTCCACGGCTGCTTTTAAACGTAAAGAACC
>Ga0183100_1001369_pt1 | contig 12500 bp, 11 predicted proteins | sample Biomet2_FD_127789 | JGI IMG/M metagenome (GOLD analysis project Ga0183100, IMG submission 127789) | Microbial communities from bioreactor (seeded with anoxic lake sediment) at LBNL, California, USA - Biofuel metagenome 2 | ecosystem: Engineered > Bioreactor > Anaerobic > Unclassified ...
CAAAAGCATTAAAGAGATTATTTATACACGCAACACAACTGAGAGCCTTAATCTAGTAGCTCGTTCTTATGGAGAAACACATTTGCACAAAGGAGACAAAATTGTTATCGCTATCTCTGAACACCATGCCAATCTTGTTACTTGGCAGCGCGTTGCGCAAAAAACAGGGGCGGTGCTAGAGTATATTTATATTGATAAAAAGACGGGAAAGTTTAGAGAAGAGGATTTTGCCAAGATTAATGCCGCTGCTAAAATTGTGGCTTTTGCGCAGGTTAGCAATGTCCTAGGGATTTCCTTTGACCCGAAACCTTTGATTAAATTGGCACACGCACAGGGAGCGATTGTGGTTCTGGATGGGGCTCAAAGCGCACCTCACCAGAGCGTAGATATGCAGGATTTAGATTGTGATTTCTTTGCTTTTTCCGGTCATAAGATGTGTGCGTCAGGAGGCATTGGCGTCCTGTATGGCAAGGAAAAGCTGCTAGAGGAGATGGAACCATTTAACCTTGGCGGGGATATGATAGAACGCGTTGAAGAACAAATCACTACTTTTGCCGAATTACCTGCTAAATTTGAAGCAGGGACGCCTAATGTAGAGGGAGCTGTATCTTTGACTGCGGCAATTAACTATTTGCAGAATATCGGGTTTGATGAAATCGCCGCCCATGAAAAGGACCTCGTTAAGCAGGCGATTGAAGGAATGAAGAAGATTCCTCACGTAAGGATTATTGGAACAGATAATCCGGAAGAAAAAAAGGGCCTTATCGCTTTTAACATTGACGATATTCACCCCCATGATGTATCACAGATTCTTTCTGCAGAAGGGATATGTATACGTACCGGGCATCACTGTGCTCAGCCGCTACACCTTTATTTGGGGATTAATGCTAGTTGCAGGGCAAGTTTCTATTTATATAATACAGAGGAAGAAGTAAGCTATTTTCTGGAAAAACTGAAAACAGTACGTGCTGCTATGGGGTATAGTGGTTAATATGAAACTAGATAAATTATATACGGACCTTATTTTGCAATATAATAAGGACACCACAAACAAAAGAGAAATAAGTTGTCCTGCATTATCTGAGCAGGGACATAATGCTAGTTGCGGTGACGATATTACCTTACAGGTAAAATTGAAAAACGGCGTTATTGACGATATGGCCTACACAGGTACAGGATGCGCTATTAGTCAGGCTTCTACGGCCATGATGATTGAACTGTTGGCCGGGCGTACGGTGGAGGATGCGCTTCGCCTAGTTCATCTTTTCCGCGATATGATTCTGGGAAAAGTAACTGACGAAAAACAGTTGGAGGAGCTGGAAGCGGCCGTTGCCCTTAAGAATATTTCCAAACTTCCTGTGCGGGTTAAATGTGCGGTTCTTGGCTGGCACACACTAGAAGTTGCCTTGGAGAAGGAATTGAAAAAACAAAAAGCGAAGGAGTAAAGTTTTCGGCGTTGACAATTATTCGCAAAACTGAAATAATAGAACGGCTACAGATATAGTGTAGCCGTTTGTTGTTTTTATAGTTTAACTTTCTTCGAATGGCTAAATGAGCGGAATTAAATGTATAACAAAAATATATTGATCGGAGTGCTGGATATGGAAGAAGTAAGCAGCGTGGCTTTCTTAAAAAATGCGGAAACAGTTATCAAAGATTTAAGTATTAGAGAATTAGTTGAAGAAGCTGTTTGTAACGGTGAAGGAACATTTTCGCAAAATGGTGCTTTGCGTGTGATAACGGGCAAACATACAGGAAGATCTCCTAATGATAAATTTATTGTTGATACACCGTTAACTCATAACACCGTGTGTTGGAGTAATAATAAGCCCTGCAGTCAGGAAACTTTTGCTAAACTTTATGCTAAAATGAGCGACTTTGTGAAGACCCATAAGGTGTATGTTTCTGATTTGTATGCCGGCGCTGATGACAAATATAGCTTGCGGGTGAAGTTTATTAATGAACTTGCTTGGCAGCAATTATTTGTCAAGCAGCTTTTTATAAAAACCGATGAACCAACAGGAGATAAAGAAGACTTTACCGTCATTTGTCTCCCTAGTGTAAAGGCTGATCCCAAGATAGATGGAACCTTTTCCGATACTTTTATTATATTGAATTTTGATGAAAAAATGGTAATTATTGGTGGCGGTCGCTATGCAGGGGAAATAAAAAAATCTATTTTCTCTGTTATGAATTATTTGCTGCCTATGCACAAAATTTTAACTATGCATTGCTCGGCTAATGTCGGCAAATGCGGTGATGTAGCTTTGTTTTTTGGACTTTCGGGAACAGGTAAAACCACTTTGTCCGCAGATCCTAATCGGGCACTTATTGGTGATGACGAACATGGTTGGAGCGATAATGGCGTCTTTAATATAGAGGGCGGTTGTTATGCAAAATGCGTTAATTTAACGGCAAAAGCAGAACCGGAAATTTATAACGCAATTAAATTTGGTTCGGTCATTGAGAATGTCTATGTAGATGAAAAAACCGGGGCACCTGACTTTTTTAATACGGAGATAACGGAAAATAGCAGAGTAGCATATCCACTGGAGTATATACCTAATTCAAAGATCCCTAGTTGTGCAACACATCCACGCAATATTATTTTTTTGACGGCAGATGCTTTTGGCGTATTACCGCCAATTTCTAAGCTTACAAAAAATCAAGCAATGTACCATTTTTTAGCTGGTTACACCAGCAAGGTTGCCGGTACGGAGTGCGGGATTACTGAGCCTCAGGCAACTTTTTCCACGGCATTTGGTGAGCCTTTCTTACCTTTGCCACCCCTTACCTATGCCAAGTTATTGGGGGAACGTATCGCTAGGCATGAAACCAATGTTTATTTGGTAAATACCGGGTGGAGCGGAGGACCCTATAGCGTGGGAAGGCGCATGAAGCTTGAATATACTAGAGCTATGATAACTGCTGCTTTAAATGGCGAGCTGGGGTTGGAGGGCTGGAGCAAAACACCGGTGTTTGGCTTAGACATACCCAATTCCTGCCCTAATGTTCCCTGTAATATTTTGAACCCTATTAATACTTGGTTTGATAAAAAGGCTTATCATACTTATACCAACAAATTGGCATTACTATTTGCTGACAATATTAAAAAGTTCCAGGGAGTAGTGACTGAGGATATTTTAAACGCAGGGCCACGTATTGACGAATAAAGAGATAGAACGGACTTCTCATTGTAAATATGAGGAGTCTTTTTGTTAGGTGGGATCCTGTTTCCTCTATACTTCTACCAAATATGGCACTAGTAAAATACTGGAACAAACAGGTAATCACCTGAGCTATTACAGTTTTTTTTTTACATTTATGGTATAATAAGCCATTATGAACAATATATATTGTAAGGATCAAGAAAAAACAGAAAAGCTTGGCTATTTGTTGGGTAAGCTCTTAGGTGACGGTGACGTTTTGTGTTTGTCCGGAGACTTAGGGGCAGGAAAAACCTGCCTGGCAAAGGCTATTTCTACAGTACTTGGTGTTAGCCCTCAGGATGTTAATAGTCCGACTTTTTCTCTTATGAATATTTATAAAGGGAAAACATTGGAAATAAAACATTTTGATTTATATAGGCTAAATAGTGCTGCGGAACTGGAAGATATTGGGTTTAGCGAATTCGCAGGTAATAGTGGCGTTACCCTTATAGAATGGGGAGAGCTTTTCGCAGGCGAATTGCCTGAAGAATATTTAAATGTGAAAATAATAAAAGAAGATGACGGGCGCAGGATTTTTCTGGAACCCTATGGCAGTCATTATAAAGAAATTTGTGAGAAGGTGTGGAAGCTTGTTAACGCTGGGAATTGATACAGCGACTAAGGTTTGTTCGGTGGCCATATGCCGCGATGAAGAAATTTTGGCAGCTTATGAAATTAATATGGGCATGACGCATTCAGAGGGGCTAGTTCCCCAACTTGAGCAGATTTTCGCCCGCACAAGGATTAATAAAAATGAAATAGAGTTAGTAGCTGTTAGCATAGGTCCTGGCTCTTTCACAGGCTTGCGTATAGGTTTGGCAACAGCGGAAGCCATAGCCTACAGCTTAAAAATTCCTTTGGTGGGGGTAAATACCTTGGAGGCTTTGTCATACAATCTTCCAATAGAAGGAATGCTCCTAGCACCAATTTTGGACGCACAAAAGGGTAACTATTATTTGGCGGTTTATGAATGGAAACTTGGGAAGATTGCGGAAGTAGATGCTGTTAGGGTTGTACATGGTAGTGAGCTAGGAGAAATTTTATCAACATATAATAAGAAAGTTGTATTGCTGGGAGAATGTACAAAAATAGCAGATATGCTGCCCAGTGAAATTATGTGTGCACCACGCACAGTTAGCATGCCGAAGGCCACATCAGTAGCGGTGTTAGGCGTAAAACAACATTTAGGGAAAGAAGATAGGCAATATTTTGGTTTAGAGCCTTTCTATATTAGAAGATCAGAGGCAGAAGAATTATGGGAACAGCGGCAAAAAAATCTAGCAAAATCCGACGAATGACTGCTGCGGACATCAACCTTGTAGGTGAATTAGCCAGAGAGCTTTTCAAGGATGAGTGGTCGCAGGAAACATGGATTGCAGAGATAAATAACAATATCAGTTACTATACTGTGTTGGAAATAGATAATCAAATCGTCGGGTATGCAGGATATTGGCTCGTCGCAGGGGAAGCGCAAATTATTAGGATCGCTGTTGCCAGAAAACTACAGGGACAAGGCTTTGGGAACTTGCTGGTAGCTGATATGGTTGAGCGGGCTATACGTGAAGGGGCCTTGGCAGTGAGCTTAGAAGTACGTGAGTCCAATATACCCGCACGCAAAGTCTATGAAAAAAATGGTTTTGTGGAAAGTGGTATTAGGCCTAATTATTATCAGGACAATCATGAGAATGCCGTTATTATGTGGCTAAGAACAGAGCAAGGGTGAAAATTACATGGCAGAGAAAGATATATACATATTGGGTGTAGAAAGTAGCTGCGATGAAACTGCTGCTTCAGTTGTAAAAAATGGACGGGAAATTTTATCAAACGTTATTTCTACACAGATTTCTATTCATAGGAAATTTGGAGGGGTAGTTCCAGAGATTGCTTCACGTAAACATATAGAAAACATTATGCCTGTTATTGATGAAGCGTTGGGGCAAGCAAAGCTGGATATCAAGGATGTAGATGCTATTGCAGTTACCTATGGTCCAGGTCTAGTTGGAGCGCTTTTAGTAGGTTTGTCAGCGGCTAAAGCCCTAGCTTTTATAAATGACAAACCTTTAATAGGCGTTAACCATTTGGAAGGCCATGTATTTGCCAATTTCCTCTCCGGTGAGAATCTAAAACCGCCATTTTTGGCTTTGGTAGTTTCCGGTGGACATACTTCTTTACTTACGGTAGAAGACTACAATACATTTAAATTGTTGGGACAGACTCGCGATGATGCAGCAGGAGAGGCCTTTGACAAAATCGCTCGTTATATGGGATTACAATATCCAGGTGGCCCTGAAATTGAAAAATTGGCTCTATTAGGTAAAAAAGACGCTATTGATTTTCCTAGGCCCTTATTACCAGGCAGCTACGATTTTAGTTTCAGTGGTTTGAAATCAGCTGTCATAAATTATATACATGGTTTGGTACAAAGCGGTAAAGATGTCCGGAAAGCTGATGTGGCTGCTAGTTTTCAGGCGGCAATCATAGAGGTTTTAGTAAAAAAAAGCCAACTTGCTTTGTGTGAAACCGGATTAAAGAATATAGTTTTAGCCGGTGGTGTTTCAGCCAATAAGGCGCTGCAAGAGGCCTTGGCTGTTGGTGCGGCAGAAGTAGGCGCGCAACTTGTTCATCCTACTCCGATTTTGTGCACTGATAATGCGGTGATGATAGCAGCCAGGGGCTATTACATGTATAAAAACAATGAATTTAGTGACTATACACTCAATGCTAATCCATCGTTGAAACTAGGCAGTAATACGTAGGATTAATGCGGTGCTAATTGTGGATAACTCTTGGAATCCCCATTATATCTGCCTTTGACTTGTTGATAAGTTGAGCAGTGGCTGTGGATAAAAGTGGGCATAGGTTGTGGATAGTAAAATAAAGTTCTTAAAAAAAATGTGCGAGGGAAAAAATTGTGACTGATAAATTATTCACTAAAGAGCAAATGAATATTTTACGTAGCTGTGCTTCCGGTGCTGATTTAGCAGCGGACATTGCTCATGCTCATGTGACAATTTATGTGCCTGACGAGGATCCTAAAAATATTTTAGTTTACGCACAAGCACAGCCGTTACCGAAATTTGTGGTTCATTCTCCAGGCTTAGCTGGACGTATTATTAGGAGGATAGAAGAACCATTGGTAGCAAGGGCGCTGCAACGGGGAACCTTAGTGGTTGGCAAACGCGAATGGGCTTTAGGCGTATTTGCAAAAACAAAAATTTACCCACTTTTTGATAGTCATAGAAATTGTTTTGGAGTTGTGGCTTTTGAGATTAGCACAGAGCATGAAGCTAATGCTAATGATATTTTTCTGGAAACAGCCATGAAATTTCTGCTGGGTGCTGACCAGAATAAAATGAAAAATGATGAGAATTATAGGCGACTAACCCCCAGTGATGGCGTTATGATTGTAAATAAAGATATGATTATCACGGCCGCAAATAATACGGCACATCATATTTTTCTGGTGTTAGGCGTGACTGATTTAGTGGGACGCAGAACTAACAGCGTCCAGATTAATTGGCCCTTAGTTGGTATGGTACTTAAAACAGGCATTGCTGAAGGCAAAGAGATGTCTACTCAGGGAATTAAACTTTCCATGCGGGTTATCCCCCTTACTGCTAGCCAGGATTCTGAGGCAGCTATTGTTATATTGGCCGATGTTACTGAGCTACGTAAGAAAGATGAAGAACTCTACATTCAATCAGTAGTAATTAAGGAAATCCATCATAGAGTAAAAAATAATTTGCAAACTATTGCCTCGCTCTTGCGTTTACAGGCTCGCAGAACTGAATCTGACGAAGCTAAAAGCATTTTGCGGGACGCTATTAATAGAGTAAATAGTATTGCTTTGGTGCATGAATCCTTATCACAGCAAGATAAAGGCGCAATAAATGTGAGCGTTGTAGCTAGGGAAATTTACCAAGCTATTTTATCTAGTATGGTAGCCCCGGATTTGAAGCTGGAAACCACTTTTAATGTAGATTCCGCTTTTCTTCCTTCAGAGCAGGCGAACAGCATTGCTTTGACACTGAATGAACTATTGCAAAATGCTATTGAGCATGGGTTTAGCGGTCGAACGAGCGGTAAACTGGGTGTATCCTTCAAGGCTTATCCCGATGGATATGTTCTGGAAATAACCGACGACGGTGTAGGACTGCCACCAAATTTCAAAATAGGCCAAACCAAGAGCCTGGGATTAAAAATAATACAGACAATGGTGGAAACAGATTTAGGCGGGAAATTTGAAATTTTACCTAGGGAGCAGGGAACATGCGCCAGGGTAACTGTACCAATGAAGATGGGGGAGCAAACATGGAAAAGTTAAAAGTATTAATTGCTGATGATGAAGCTTTGATTAGACTTGACGTGAGAGAGATGCTGATAGATGCAGGACATACTGTTGTGGCGGAAGCAACAAACGGAGATGACGCCATTAGATTTGTGCGGGAGCTTAAACCTGATTTTGTTATCATGGATGTGAAGATGCCCGGTTCTGACGGTATTAACGCCTCTAAGGTTATTGTTGATGAACAATTAGCACCTGTACTGCTTTTGACTGCCTATAGCCAAAACGATATTGTAAGTAAAGCCAATGATGCAGGAGTGCTGGCTTATTTGGTTAAGCCCGTAAGAGAAGAACAATTATTTCCGGCAATGGAAATAGCATATGCTCGTTTTAAAGATATCAGAGCATTAGGTTTAGAACTGGAAAGCCTAAAATCTAGCCTAGAAACCAGAAAGCTTTTGGATAGAGCAAAAGGAATCCTAATGGATGCTCACGGTTTTACTGAAGCGGAAGCCTATCGCAAAATGCAGCAATATAGTATGAATCAACGTATTACAATAAAGCAATTGGCCGAGACGATTATTTCTGCTGCGGCCAAGAAGAAATAAAAATTTGCAAGTTTTTTACATTTTTTTTTGTAAAAGACTTGCTTTTTTTATGGAAAATGAGTATCATAAGTTATGTGGTTAGCACTCAAAGTTAAAGAGTGCTAACAAAGAAGAAAACAATTAAATTATATAAGCTAGAAAGGGGATTTAAACTATGTTAAAGCCGTTAGAAGAGTATGTAGTAATTAAACCGATTGTTCAGGAGGAGAAAACTAGCAGTGGCATTTATTTGCCGGACACAGCACACAAAGATAAACCGCAAACAGGTACTGTTGTGGCAATTGGTGCTGGGCGTTTGCTGGAAAATGGACAAAGAGTCGATTCCGAGTTAGAGGTTGGAGAAACCGTTGTTTTTGCTAAATATGCTGGCAGCGAATTGCAATTTGATGGCGTTGACTACGTTGTTATGAAAGAACGTGATATTTTGGCAATCGTAGAAAGTAAGCCAAAAGTTCAAGCTCCGGTTCCTGCAAAAGTAAAAGCTCCGGTAAAAGTAAAACCGGCAGCAAAAAGCAAAGCTAAATCTAAAAAATAAACACTTACTATATTAAATTGAGGAGATGCTATTATGGCAAAAGAAATTAAATTCAACGAAGAAGCTCGCCGTTCTTTGGAACGTGGCGTTAATGCTTTGGCAGATGCAGTAAAAGTTACATTGGGACCAAAGGGCCGCAATGTTGTACTTGATAAAAAATTCGGTTCTCCAACTATTACTAATGATGGTGTTACCATTGCTCGTGATATTGAGTTGGAAGACCCGTTTGAAAACATGGGTGCTCAACTAGTTAAAGAAGTTGCTACTAAAACTAACGATATCGCTGGTGACGGTACTACTACTGCAACCTTGTTGGCACAAGCTATGGTACATGAAGGCATGAAAAATGTAGCTGCCGGCGCTAATCCTATGATTATTAAAAAGGGTATTAAAATGGCAGTGGATACTTTGGTCAAAGAATTGGCTAAGATATCCAAAAAAGTAAGGACTAGAGAAGAAAAAGCACAAGTTGCTTCTATCTCTGCCAGCGATGAAGAAATAGGCGGCCTGATTGCTGACGCTATGGACAAAGTTGGCGATGACGGCGTAATTACCGTTGAAGAATCTAAGACAATGGAAACTTCTTTGGAAACCGTAGAAGGTATGCAATTTGACCGCGGTTATATTTCTCCTTATATGGTTACTGATCCAGACAAAATGGAAGCTGTTATGAGCAATCCTTATGTTTTCATTACTGATCGTAAAATAACTTTGATCGCAGATATTATGCCTGTTTTGGAAAAAGTTGTACAACAAGGCCGTGAACTTTTGATTATTGCTGAAGATATTGAGGGCGAAGCTCTTGCAACTTTGGTTGTAAATAGATTGCGTGGTACTTTCAAGGCTGTAGCTGTTAAAGCTCCTGGTTTTGGTGATCGCCGTAAGGCAATGCTTCAAGATATCGCTATTTTGACCGGTGCTACTGTTATTAGTGAGGAAGTTGGCCGTAAGTTAGATAGTGCTACTATTGAAGATCTTGGTAGTGCTAGCCAAGTACGTGTAACCAAAGAATTGACTACTATCGTTGACGGCGCAGGCTCTAAATCCGAAATCGCTAACCGCGTAGCTCAAATCCGTGCACAGATTCCTGAAACTACTTCTGAATTTGACAAAGAAAAATTACAAGAGCGTTTGGCTAAATTAGCTGGTGGAGTTGCTGTTATTAAAGTAGGTGCAGCTACTGAAACTGAATTAAAAGATAAGAAACTTCGTATAGAAGATGCTTTGAACGCTACTCGTGCTGCAGTGGCTGAAGGTATTGTTGCTGGTGGCGGAACTGCCTTCTTGCAAGTACAGTCTTCTTTAGATAAATTAGATGTTGCAGGCGACGTTAAGACCGGTGTTGAAATCGTTAGACGCGCTATTGAAGAACCTGTTCGTCAAATTGCTTATAATGCAGGATTAGAAGGCGCTGTTATTGTTGATACTCTTAAACGTACGAAAAAAGGCATTGGTTTCGATGCTTTGACAGAAGAGTATGTTGATATGATTAAAGTTGGTATTGTTGATCCTTGCAAAGTTACTCGTAGTGCCTTGCAAAACGCAGCTTCAATTGCTGCAATGATTCTTACTACTGAAGCTCTAGTTGCTGACAAACCTGCTAAAGAGGGCGGACCTGCTATGCCTCCAATGGGCGGCGGAATGCCTGGCATGATGTAATTATTAGCAGTTAATAGACGGCGCATATGGCACCGCTGGTTTCTGCAAGGGCAAATGACACTCTGAATGTGAAGTTCAGGGTGTCATTTTTTATAGGCAGCTGTTGAAAAAATCGTCACATTATGGTATATTCTAATGATAATCTAAGAAATTTAAACGGAGGGCTTGAGCATGGAAAAAGTACAACACGAGTTGGTTCTGGTTATTGACTTTGGCGGCCAGTATAGTCAGCTTATTGCAAGAAGAGTACGCGAGTGTGGTGTATATTGTGAGATTATTCCCTATACTTACACATTAGAGAAAATTAAAGCTAAAAATCCTCAAGCCATTATCTTTTCCGGTGGCCCCAATAGCGTATATGCTGAGAATACTCCAAAGGTTGATGCTGCTATCTTTGACATGGGGGTACCAATTTTAGGTATTTGCTATGGTCATCAATTTATGGCACAAACATTGGGCGGTAAGGTTGCCAGCGCTGGAGTTAGCGAGTATGGCAAGACAAGCGTAGTATTACAACCTGATTGTGTCTTGTTTAATGGTTTGGAAGAAAGAAATATTTGCTGGATGAGCCATTGCGACTATGTTGAAGACGCTCCTCCCGGCTTTAAGGTTGTTTCTTTGACAGATGAATGCCCGGTAGCTGCTATGATAAACGATGAACGCAGACTTTATGGGGTGCAATTTCATCCGGAAGTAGAGCATACGCCTTTTGGTAGAAAGATGTTGTCTAATTTCTTATTTGAAATTTGTGGACTTAAGGGCGATTGGACTATGTCATCTTTTGCCCAAACTAAGATTGCCGAGATAAAAGAAAAAGTCGGTGACAAGAATGTACTTTGTGCCTTGTCCGGTGGTGTGGATTCTACTGTTGCCGCTGTATTAGTACATAAGGCAGTAGGTAAACAACTTACCTGTGTATTTGTAGATCACGGTCTTTTGCGTAAAGACGAAGGCGATCAAGTAGAAGCTGTTTGCAAAGAAAAATTTGACATGAATTTAATTCGTGTCAATGCACAAGATAGATTTTTGGGTAAGTTAGCTGGCGTTAGCGACCCAGAAACGAAACGTAAAATTATAGGTGAAGAATTTATTCGCGTGTTTGAAGAAGAGTCTAAGAAAATTGGCAAGGTAGATTATCTTGTCCAAGGAACTATTTATCCTGACGTAGTTGAAAGCGGAACAGGAACTTCGGCTACCATTAAGAGCCATCACAATGTTGGCGGTTTGCCTAAAGATATGGATCTCAGACTTATTGAGCCTTTGCGTGAATTATTCAAAGATGAAGTACGTGCAGTTGGTGAAGAGTTAGGTATACCTTCTGAATTAGTTTGGCGTCAACCTTTTCCTGGACCAGGACTTGCTATCCGTGTATTAGGGGATATTACTCCGGAAAAATTGTCCATAGTCCGCGAAGCTGATGCGATTTTCCGTGAGGAAGTTGCTAATGCCGGTCTAGAAAGAAAGATTTGGCAATATTTTGCCTGTTTGCCTAATATCCGCAGTGTAGGAGTTATGGGCGACTTTAGAACCTATAGCAACACGGTAGCGCTAAGGGCAGTAACCAGCACCGATGGCATGACCAGCGACTGGGCACATATACCCTATGACGTACTAGACCTTGTCTCTCGTAGAATCGTTAACGAAGTACCGGGAGTAAATAGAATAGTTTATGATATTACGTCGAAGCCGCCGGCTACTATTGAATGGGAATAAGTGGTGAGTTAAGGCGGCGTGGGATAAGGCATTATTGACTTTGTCAGCCCTTGCGTGTTGCAAGCTCCATGTACAAGTCTGTACTATCTCGCTTGCAAGCCGCGGTCTTTCGCGTCACTAATACCTTCTACCGCGCCTTAGGTAGGAGTAGAATTGAATATAAAGAATGATTTACGGCTAGAATCTTTAAGATTCTAGCCGTTTTTTGAGGTGTTTATTGAGAGCATAGAAACGAGCAGTGAGACAAAGTTATAGACCGCCCTATCTATATTGAGAGAAAAGGGTATATGTGCTAAAATTTATAGTTGGCTAGTTAAATAAATTGAAATCTGTAAATGAGGAAGATTAAAATATGTGTACTGATTTTGTAAATTTAACGACGGAAAATCTTGCTGATGAGCATTTATGTTGTATTATACGCAGTAGAAAGCCACATCAAGGTGTCGAGGCCAAGCGACAATGGCTTTCTGAACGATTAAAGGAAGGTCATG
>Ga0183100_1001371_pt1 | contig 12491 bp, 7 predicted proteins | sample Biomet2_FD_127789 | JGI IMG/M metagenome (GOLD analysis project Ga0183100, IMG submission 127789) | Microbial communities from bioreactor (seeded with anoxic lake sediment) at LBNL, California, USA - Biofuel metagenome 2 | ecosystem: Engineered > Bioreactor > Anaerobic > Unclassified ...
ATCGCACCATTCAAGAGCGATATCTATACTAAAGTAAGCTTAGCAATCTGCTTAATTGGTATTGTTGGATTAGGTCTTGCAAGCATTGTTTACGAAACAATCAATGCATTCAGCTACGGAATGTAATCTGACATAAAAAAGGTAAAACCTTACTAAATAAAAATCGGGTTGAAAAAGTGATAATGCTTTTTCAACCCGATTTTATTTTCTATGTATCTGCCAAGATAATATCTATTCTATCGTGCCACCAGAAGAAACAGGCGTTGATACCAACTTTATTACAGAAGATTTAAGTCCGGTTGATGTAGCCTTCAAAAATATATCACCACCATTCTTTGCAGTTTTTACAATAACCTGTGCAAAACCATTAAACAGTTTTCTTTTCCACTGTCCGGCAGGATTATAAATTTTTATTTCTCCGGGATTGGTATTTATCTCTTCCCAGGAGTTTCGCTTGGCAATAGGCTTTCCTTCAAATATTACAATATTCTCACCTTTACGAAGACATTTATGATCAAGAATGAAAATTTGATTAGGATCATCTCTTTTTATTTCTTTGCCCAACAATTGACCATTGACATATACAGATTGGCCTTCAACCAGACTTTTTGCATAAAAAGTCACTTTTGTACTATCATTAAAGTCCGATAAATAAAAAGAACCCCTTACAACTAAATTTTTTGAGATATCATAGTTACCATATCCTTTTTCAAAAGCCGGTTTCCAAATCAGGTTCTTATCAGTAAAGTCTGGACGATTAGAATCAGTAGTTGAAGATAACTGGACATATTCAAGGTGAGAAACAGGACTTCTTTCTACGGACTCAATAAATTGTTCAGCATCATGAGATGCCGGATCCCCATTCCCCACTCCAATAATCCTACCCGGGCCTTGCAAAGTTAATTCAATTTCATTGGAGGCATCAGAAACCATTCTGTCCTTTTTATCAGTAACCTGTATTGTTATAACCGAAACATCTCTTCCATCTGCATTTAACAAAGAACGATCTGCTGACAGAATCACTTTTGAAGGAATATCAGTAGTCACTACCTTTTCAGATACAGTCTCTTTTCCTTTAGTAAAACCTTTAGCTAATAATATTCCGGGTTCATAAACCACATCCCAGTCTATATGCCCATTCTCAGGCATTGTTCTTTTTCCCAAACTCTTATTATTCAAAATCAGTTCCACCTCATTTGCATTACTATAAATAGTAACCTTTATATTCTTTCCTTCCTGTCCTTTCCAGTTCCAATGAGGCATAATATGCATTACCGGCTTATCAGTCCACCAGGATTTCAGATAATAAAATATATCTTTCGGATATCCACAAAGATCTATTAACCCATATTGAGAATTTACTGCCGGCCAAACCAGAGGATTTGCCTCACCACGATAATCGAATCCCGTCCAGAAGAATAATCCGGAAAGGAATGGTCTTTCAAGGTAAAACTTCCATCCGGATTCTGTTCCAACATTTTCAGGCATACGATTGGTTGCAGCCATATGTCCATTGACCAAATCATTCTTATACACTCCACGAGTACCAATGGTATTGCTTTCTTCCGTACCTATTCCACACTGCCAGGGGAATTTCTTATGATGCACATCAATATTACCCTGGACTATATAATTATACCCCATAACCTGTATTGCCTTTCCACTACCGTTATCCCAACCGCCAGACACAGCCACGGTAAAAGCACGTGAAGAATCTACCTTTTGGGCAAACTCTTGCATTGTTTTTGTTATTCGTGCTCCTTTTTCATTACTCTCAATCTGCCATTCTTCATTACCCAATGACCATAATATTATGCTGGGATGATTACGATCACGAATCATAAACCGCTTTAGCAAATCGAAATGTTCCTGATTAATCCCCATTAGCCTGTTTTCTTCAAGCACTAACATTCCAAGTCTGTCACAAGCATCAAGAAATTCAGGGGTTGCAGGATTATGAGAAGTACGTATTGCATTGCATCCCATTTCCTTGAGTTTCTTTATGCGAAACTCCTGCAAAGCATCGGGAATAGCTGTGCCAACGCCAGCATGATCCTGATGATTATTAACTCCTTTAATCTTTATATTCTTGCCATTAAGGAAAAATCCATAATTGGGATCAAAACGAACTGTACGAATTCCAACATTTGTTTTATAAGAGTCTATAATCTGATCGTTTACCTTAACTACAGTTTCCAAGTGATACAAATATGGATTTTCAAGAGACCAAAGAACAGGATTATCCACCATCAGTTTATGAAAAAACGTATTATCATTATTTCCGTCCAATGAAAGAGAGTCATATTGCTGACTTGTAACAGGCTTATTGGATGCATCAAAGAGTGTCTGTTTTATGGAGAATAAAGATTTATCAGAATATTGATTTTCTATGGTAGAACGAACTGTCAGCATAGCCTTACCATTTACAATTTCAGAAGTAACAAACGTTCCATACTGGGCTACGTGTAACCTGTCTGTTTTATTAAGCCACACATGTCTGTAAATTCCTGCTCCTTCATAATACCACCCTTCTTCCACGCTGGCATCAGCGCGAACAGTAACAACATTATCTCCTCCATAATTCAGATAATCAGTAATATCATAAACGGACGAAGCATAACCACTAGGTTCATTGCCTACATAAAAGCCATTTATCCAGACTGTAGAACTACGGTGAATGCCATCAAACTGAATGCTAATCTTACGCCCCAGGTCAGAAGCGGGAATATGGAACGTTTTTCTGTACCACCCAACAGAATTTTCCGGATATTTCCACCCAATGGTTTTATAACCGTGGCTGTGACTTGCTGAAGAAGAGAAAGGAAGTTCTACAGCCCAATCATGAGGAAGGTCAACTTCCCGCCATGTGCGGTCTTCGAATTGCGGAGCAGCAGCACCATCGCCATAACCAGTCTTTGCAAAATAAGTAAAATAGCTTGTTGAGTTTAAAAAGTCCTTATCAAAACTCTTTGCATTTCCTAATGCAAAACGCCAGCCAAAATCCATCAAAAGATGTTCTCGTTCTTTTGTCTTACTTTCGAAGTTCTTATTTTGTGAGAAAGATGGAAGAACAAAAGACAGGAAAATAATTGTTTGCAGTATAGATTTAAGTTTCATGTTGGGTTTATAATTAACAATAAACGACTAAGAGAAGGAATTTTAAAAATACCAGTCTTAGTCGTTTATGGTGAGAAATCAATTATTATTAATATCGTTCGATAATCTCCATACACATTCGTCCATTATGGTAAGGGCATTTCCAAAATCCGGCTTTATCATCATCGGTATTTATTGTTCCATCAGCCTTTAAGCTCCAGAACCATTCGCCGTTCTTCTCATCAACCAAGCGTTTCTTTATGAAGCTCCAGCAATTAAGAGCTTTTTCAAGAGCATCCTCGCGATTGAAATGCTGGTACAGGTTAATGTATCCTACCACTGTTTCCGCTTGTACCCACCAATGGCGATCAGCATCAGTATGGCCACTTTCCAGATTCTTCTCATAAATCATCGCTCCATCCGGCTGAAGTCCTTCGGCTGCCGCGTCGGCAATTTCGGGAACCACCTCTTCTACCCTCTTCAACAGTTCTTCATCTTCAAGAACAAGAGCTGCTTCATGGATAAGCCAGGAAGCTTCAATATCATGACCGTAGGAGATTATATGATCTTTGCCGTTCCAGTCTTCATCAAAGAAAAGACGTAAATGGTTGGTCTGTTTATTTAAGATCTTATCAAGGAATACCTGCACCAGATTCTTTATCTGTTTCTTCAGTTCTTCGTCCTTCCATACCCTGTAAAGGTTAGTATATGGTTCAAGAATATGAAGATGCGTGTTCATTGTCTTTTTTTCATTGGCATCCTTATCACTTAAACGCATATCGGCAACCTCTTGCCATTCACGGGTTAAAGCCTCCAGATAGCCATTTTTCTCTTTATCAAAACTATGTTCTTCAATGGAATGGAAGAGTTTAACAGCATATTCCAAAGCCTCTTTATCACCGGTTGCTCTGCTAAACTCGCTCAATCCATAAATAGCAAAGCCCAGCGCATAAATCTGCTTTTTTGTATCAAGAGGATTTCCTTTATAGTCCAGTGACCAGTAAATTCCACCAAAGACATTATCGTAGAAATGCTCTATCAGATATCTTTTAGCCCGGTTGGCCATTTCGAAATATTCATCTTTCTTTAGCAAACGGTAAGCAGAAGAATAAGTCCACAGGATTCGTGCATTAAGTATGGCACCTTTTTCTGCTTCGGGAACCAATATATCCTTGCCTGTAATCTGTCCGTAAAAGCCTCCGTTCTCAGTGTCCTGCATTTTATTCTTCCAATAAGGAAGAATATTGCTTTGCAGAACATCAAGAACTTCCGCTTTTAAATTCTCTATTTTGTTCATAATACCTATTTTAAATCTTTTCTGCGTTCCTCTAATTCCTGAGTTATATTCTTCACTTTCTTTTCACTCAACGGATAGAAAGATATGAAGATTACTGAAAGAACCGTACCTACAGCCGGAAGGAAACTCAACATCATCTTAATACCTGTAATTGCTGTGTCAGATTGCACCGCATTTGCCTTGAATCCGAAGTAAGACAATAGCCAGCCGGTTAAAGCGCCTCCTAATGTCCATCCCAGTTTCTGAGACATGGAAGATGAAGAGAAGATCAATCCTGTAGCGCGGCGACCACATTTCAGTTCAGAATAATCAGCAATATCGGCATACATAGACCATAGCAGTGGGAAAATGATTCCGGCACAAGTGCTAATCAAGGCCTGGAATACAAAGATAAGTACCAATTGTCCGGGAGTAAACCAGAAGAACGTAATACTCAAGACTGTAGCAATAGCCATAGCTCCCATATAAGTCATTTTCTTTCCTATATGATTTGCAACAGGAGCAGCCAAAGCTACACCCACCATATTTGAAGCCTGTCCCAATGATAAATAAAGTGATGTCCACGTAACCGTCACTCCCAGAGATGCTATCTTAAGGGAATTATCCTCCAGAACATAATATTTGAAATAATAAATGGTTGCTCCGTCACGAATTGAATTGAATATCAATGCAGCAATGCCCGCACCAAGAAGAATCCACCACGGACGGTTGTGCCACAAATCAAGTAAGTCTTCCTTCAGCGTGCTCTTTTCTTCCTGCTTTATCGGTTTTACCCGTTCTCTGGTCAGGGCAAAGCAGCCAAGGAACAAAACCACACACATTATTGCAATCACAGCCACACCAAAAGTCCAACCTTGTTGAGGATTAACTTCTGAGCCAAGTTTTGAGAATAATTCCACTAACGGCTGAATAATCAACAGCGCAATGAAGCTTCCCAGATAAGCAAAGAACATTCTGTATGATGAAAGAGTGGTTCGCTCCTTCGGATTGGGTGTCATTACTCCAAGCAATGAAGCATAAGGCACATTGATTGCAGAGTAAACCATCATCATCAGTGTATATGTAAGATACGCATAAGCCAGTTTCCACTCGGCACTAAAATGAGGAGTTACGAAAGTAAGTACCCCGATTATCCCAAATGGAAGGGCAATATAAAGCAGGTACGGACGGAATTTACCCCAACGTGTTTCTGTTCTGTCGGCTATCACCCCGATAATGGGATCAAGAAAAGAATCCCATACACGGGTAATGAGGAACATGGTTCCTACTGCAGCCGGAGCAAGCCCATAGACATCTGTATAGAAGTAAAGAAGGTACATTCCGAATATCTTCCAGAACATGGAAGAAGCCATATCTCCAAAACCGTAACCTATTTTCTCAGTTAATTTTATCATGGTATTAATTCAAAATTAAATCTAAAGTAAACTTTTCAGACGAATAAATAAACGATTGCGCCTATAAATTACTTAGCAAGTTTACTTAGATTCTTTTTAATCTGCTTTTTCAGCGTCTCAACGGAAGCCGATGTTGTGAAGCCATCTTCAGGAGTATTCATACAATAATCAACCAATTTGTCGATAGTTGAGGTGGCTACATGCATACGAGTATCCGAAGATGCATAATAGATAAACACTGTTCCGTCTTCGTCGGCAATCCAACCATTACTGAATAGTACATTGGATACATCGCCAAATCTTTCTTCTCCCACAGGAGCCATGAAGTATCCGGCCGGAGAAGCTATCAGTTTGGCAGGATCTTCCAGAGAAGTCATATACATATAAAGCACATAACGCAAACCTGCAGCGCATCCTCTCACACCGTGAGCCAGATGAAGCCAGCCTTTTGAGGTTTTAATAGGATGGGGACCTTCGCCATTTTTCACTTCTTTGATTGTATGATAGTAACGATGATCTATTATCTTTTCCTCTTTAACCACAGCATTTGTTATATCGTCAATCAATGCCCAACCAATGCCACCACCACTTCCGGCATCAATGAAACCGTCTTGCGGACGGGTATAAAGTGCATATTTTCCATTCACAAACTCGGGATGAAGCACCACATTGCGTTGCTGACTCTTTGATTTAAGATCGGGCAGACGTTCCCAACTCACTAAATCCTTAGTACGTGCTATACCTGCAGTAGCCGTTGCAGTAGAAAGATCGCCCGCAGGAGCATTCGGATCAAGACGTTCGGCACAGAACACTCCGTAAATCCAGCCATCTTCATGAGCTGTAAGGCGCATATCGTAGATGTTAGTAGCAGGATCTTCCGTATCGGGCATCGTAACAGGGTAATCCCAGAAGCGGAAGTTATCTATTCCATTAGTACTCTCGGCTACTGCAAAGAATGATTTGCGGTCGGATCCCTCAACACGTGCCACCATGATATATTTTCCGTTCCACTTTATTGCCCCTGAGTTCATAGCCGCATTCATTCCGATGCGTTCCATGAGGAATGGATTGGTCTTTTCATCGAGATCATATCTCCATATTACCGGAGTATGGGCCGCTGTAAGTACCGGATTTTTATATCTTGTAAACAGACCATTAGTCAACTCTTCAGGTTCGTTCTTCTTGCTTAGGAAAGCTTCGTGATCTGCTAATATTTTTGCTACTTTATCTTCAAAATTATTCATAATAATTGGGTTACATTAAATCATTAGTCAATTAGATTTTACTTATACAAGTTCTTCACATCTTTGCAGAAGAACGTTTTTGGCTGATTATAGAATTCCACAAAGCTAGGAGCCGACGCCTGTCCCGGATAGGGAGCATAGAAATGGTTCTGCTTGTCGTGGGCATTGCGCCAAACCAACACATAAGAAATTGGGTATTTATTGATCACCGGAAAAAGAACATCTGTCCACCAATTAGCTATCGGCAAAGCTTCCAAGCCTGTTTCTGTTACGGCAATCACTTTATGATGTTCCTTACCAAGCTTGGTGACATAGGTTAGAACTGTGTTCATTAAAGTTTTATACTCCTCTGTTCCTTCTGGTTTAGCCGATGGATAACAGTCGAATCCCAATAAGTCCACGTAATTATCACCCGGATAGCGTTCCATGTATTCGTCAACTGTTTTTTCACTGCCAGGGGAGTAAGCATAAAGCAAATTTGTGACGCCATGCGAAGTGAGGTAATCGTGAGTCATTTTCCACAGATCCTTATATTCCTGAGGAGTGCAGTGAGACTTTCCCCACCAAAACCAGCTGCCCGTATGTTCATGCCAGGGGCGGAACAGTACCGGAATGCTTTTTCCATCGGCCGTTTTAAGTGATTTGAAGAAAACGGTTAGTTTGTTTAACCATGAAAGGAATAACTCATGCTTTGCACCACCGGGAAGGATAGACGTTACCACACCATCTGTCTTAACATCCCACGCATCACCTCCGGTAAGCGGGTTATTAAGATGCCAGCTGACGGTATTGAGTCCACCGCGAAGGTATTGAGCTATGATATCCTTGCGGATTCTGTCGAAAGGAATCTTGTCCAGATTCTTATCATCGCCCAGTTCTATGTGTCCCAAATCCCATCCGCACACAGCCGGATAGTCTCCGCACACACTTTTTACGTCTGAACGATTCTGGTCTCCATTCCAACCCACCCCATAAGCGGTGTCGTCCTGATGACCAAACATGAATCCTTTTGCAGGCATTCCCTGAAGATTCTTCAACAAGTTCTGAGTCTCCACCGTTCTTTTCGGAGAGCCTTTAGCCACTTTTGAAGGGATTTTATTTGCCGCACCGCAAGAAGCTATTCCAGCTATAAGGAGAGCTCCGGCAGCAATATTCCTGAATTTTCCAACCATACTAATCATTATTTTTAAATCATAAAGGGACTTTTTCAGCGAGCTGCGCAGGTCGCTATAATGAGTTGCGCAGGTCATTCAAGTGAGCTGTGCAGGTCGCTTTCGCGAGTTGCGCAACTCGTAAAATCAGGTTGCGCAACTCATTCACAAACAGTCCTTACTTAACGAAAAAACTCTGCTTTAATAATGCATTATCTTCCGAGGAAGATCCTACCATTACAATAAACTCTCCCGGTTCCACCTGCCAGTTCATCTTCTTATCATAGAAGGCAAGTTTATCAGGAGTAATGGTGAAATTCACCACTTTACTTTCTCCCGCTTTCAGAGGAACACGGGCAAAATCCTTAAGTTCCTTTACAGGACGGGTTACACAACTAAACTTATCACGAATGTAAAGCTGAACTATTTCAAGTCCATCACGATTACCTGTATTGGTTACCTTAACGCTTACGTTCACATTGCTATCTTTTCCTATTTCTGTCTTATCAAGTTTCAAATCATCATACTTGTAAGTAGTGTATGAAAGCCCGTAACCGAACGGATAAAGCGGCGTACTTGGCTTCACTACATACGGATGGAAATATTGCGAAGGTTTATGATTATAAATCATCTGCAACTGACCAACACTGCGAGGGATAGTAACCGGTAGCTTTGCCGAAGGATTTACTTTACCGTAAAGTATTTCGGCAACAGCCTGACCGCCATACATTCCCGGTTCCCAGGCTTCAACAATAGCCGGAAGATGTTCGGCTGCCCATTCCACACCAAGCTGACGACCATTTACCAGAATCAGAATAGTCGGTTTACCCGAAGCAGCTACTTTCTTAATCAGTTCGTTCTGCAATCCTACCAGATCAATGTCCGAGCGGTCGGTATCTTCACCACCGGTACGGTCCTTCCAACGGAAACGCATCATGTATTCTCCGGCAACCACAATATTCAAATCGGCATCTTTTGCTCTTTCGGCAGCCTCATCAACCTTTTTCTGATCCATATTGCGGGGATCCCATCCCTGATCAACAAAGTCAAAGTTTGTTTGCGGAGCAGTCATCTTCAATCCCTGAAGAATAGTTATTACGTTCTCTTCTTTCTGAACCGCACTCCAGTCGCCCAGAATATTCATATCATTGGCATTAATGCCTGTAACCAATACTTTTTTGTACTTATCCTGTGAAAGTGGAAGCACTCCGGTATTCTTCAATAACACAATACCATTGCGGGCAGCTTCAAGTGCTGTAGCTCTGTGTTCACTGCACAGACGCACTTTCATGGTCTGTTTCTCGTCTGCATAAGGATGTTCAAATAAGCCAAGGCGGAATTTCACATCCAGAATGCGGCGCACTGATTCGTCAATGCGTGATTCTGGAATGCGTCCTTCCTTGACCAACTCAACCACATATTCGTTCCACTTAACGCCGTGCATGTGCATATCCATGCCGGCCATAATACTTTGATAAAACGCTTCTTTTATATTCTCTGCCGTAGCGTGCAAATCATTAATATGTTCAATGTCCATCCAGTCACTAACCACAAATCCGGGGAACTTCCATTCTTTGCGAAGAATGTCCTCCATCAGCCAGTCATTGCTGTGGCAAGGAATTCCATTCAGTTCATTGTGAGCAGTCATCAGTGACATGGCACCAGCCTCAACACCAGCTTTGAATGGAGGAAAGAATACTTCTCGCAATGTACGTTCAGACAAATCTGCCGGAGCGCCATTGGTTCCGTTCAAAGGCTCACTGCCTCCCACAAAATGCTTTATACAAGCCAGAACATCTTCCTGTCCATTCAGTTTTTCCTGGTATCCTTTAACAGACTGCACGCCCATCAATGATACCAGATAAGGATCTTCTCCATAAGTTTCGCCTACCCTGCCCCAGCGAGGGTCTCGGGCAACTTCCACATTCGGGTTAAATGTCCAGTGCATATTCATGGCACGCATCTCTTTTGCTGTCTGGCGGGCAATCTTGTATGCCATATCCAGATCATAAGAAGAAGCCAGACCAATGTTTGTTGGGTAAACTGTGTTATCGGGTGCGTTTGCATTTCCATGAATAGCGTCAATACCGAAGATTATAGGAATCTGCAATCTGCTCTTCATTGCAAGAGATTGCAGGTAATTAGCCTCTTTCAGTGTCAAGACATGCAGAAAAGAACCAATTCTTCCGGTTTCGGTCCACTTCACAATATCATCAACAGTAGTACCCGGGTAGAATGCATTGGCAGTATTTGTCCTAAGCTGATCGGCAGTAAGCGTAGCCTGAGCAGACTTTATATGTTCAATACCGACAAACTGGTTCATTTGCCCCACTTTTTCCTCAAGGGTCATTCGTTGGAGCAAGTCCTCCACCCTATCCTTTACAGGAGCCGAAGCATCCTTATAAACCTCTTTCTTATTCCCATTGGAGAAAGAGCTGGTTAATATTAACGTCATAGCAGCTACTAATATCTTTTTCATAATAATAAATTTATTTCAAACTAGGCATCTTGTCACGAGCAATAACTTGGATCACAAATATATGATTGGTAAGTTCCGTTTACAAAATTCTATTTTACATATGTGAGAGATCACTACGATCTTTGTCAAAGCAATGAATATATCCAATATCTATATATTGGATATATTCATTATTACTTTAGCAAAGATAGATGATGCCGATATGTATTACAAATACAATTTTATCTTTAAACAACACTTTATTTACAAGAGAAAAAATTCGTTCTAATGTTCAATCATAAAAAGAAAAGCAGGACACAAAAGTCTGATTAAAAATACATTTATTAGCTTATCAAGAATGAAACAATATCATTTTTTCCTATATAACATCTGCTTTCTCTCTTTTAGAAGAGCTTTATTCTCTATTTCGCGAGCATTCACCATAACCGGTGAAGTAACAAATTCTGGTATATTATAAGAGAACAATGAAGCATCATAATAGCGCGGATCTTTTTGAGGCAAGAGAAATGGTTTCGTCACCCGACCTTTATTATCAATAGAAGCAATATAAAGACGGGTGTAAAGACCATCACCTCTTCTGCTACTAAAAACAAACCAATGTGAATTAGTGCTCCAATCATGGAAACTTTCTGTTTCTGGGCTGTTTACCTCTTTAAGAGGACGAGTAGATCTATCTTTTAAATTCAACAGGTAAAGATCGGACTCTCGATGCCAAATAGAAAAGTTGCCATAATCAGACTGTGTATACATCAGATATTTCCCATCAAAAGAAGGACGAGGAAAAGAAATACTCTTGCCTGTTCTCGAGGATGATATTAAAGTATCAACTTTCTTACCAAATGTACCATCATCTGGATTGAAGGCTATTTTACACAAACTATATTTTATTTTCTTGTAGCCAGTTTGGATATCCTGCTTCTGGGAAGAGCAGAAATATAAAGTATGCCCATCTGGAGAAAAAGCAGGAAAGGTCTCTAACGCATCAGTTTTCAACAAATCACATGCTAGCAGTTCATTTGTCTTCACATTATACACTACAATATCTGAAGCTTGATCAAATACCTCAATTCGTTCATTGCGTACTACATGAAAAGCTTGATTGGTTTTATTTACAGAATAGGCTATATATTTGCCTGAAGGATGCCAGTAAGGATATACACATGAAGATAAGGTACTATCAGTTTTCGTATTATACATTTCCATTTTCCCATTAATTTGTAGCATCGTAGCACCGTGAGTTCCACGTAAGTGAAGGCTTATTGAAGATGGGTTATTTTTATTGAAAGCATGACAATTCACGCAAGAACCAGGTATCAGTGTATTCTCAACAATAGCTTTCTGATCAAAATTAGATAAGTTTCGCTGATAGATGCCCATTTTGCTATAAACTTCATAACCTGGAGCTATCATACGATAAACCAATCCATAGTTTATCGAGTAAGGACTAATATTTATTGGAAATGATTTATATTGTTTCCAGACACCATCAGATTTCAGGCTAACAACGACCTGGAGGCTTGATCCTTTATTATCAAGCAATAATTGATGCCATTCATTTTCAGGAAACTGTATAATTTCATCACTCTGTTGATGTAGGGAACCTTTCATTTTCCCAGTAATCTCAACGTCAATCAAATCAAATTTCTCAGATACTATAGTAAAATTCAAAGGAGCTATCGAAGCTGGAACAGTAACATTGACATAATCAGGATATAGCAAAGGTACAGAAGCTAATTTAAGCGGTGTTTTAACTTTCTCTTGGCAACTTACAAAAAATATCAATAAAAAAAATATATAAATAAAATTTCGTTTCATAATATAACTTTTTAA
>Ga0183100_1001372_pt1 | contig 12488 bp, 9 predicted proteins | sample Biomet2_FD_127789 | JGI IMG/M metagenome (GOLD analysis project Ga0183100, IMG submission 127789) | Microbial communities from bioreactor (seeded with anoxic lake sediment) at LBNL, California, USA - Biofuel metagenome 2 | ecosystem: Engineered > Bioreactor > Anaerobic > Unclassified ...
TTTGTTGGTTGTTGCCTGAAGTGGCCATCATTTCAGCTCCCATAGCTTGCATATATGCTTGTTTGCCTGCTTCGCTCATTGTCGAAAGCTTTTTAACTTCGTCCATCGACATGTTGGTCTTTTGCATCAACATCTGGTTTGCAAGCGCTTGTTTCTCGGCGGCAGTCATGTTCTTCGAGTTTTTCAGTTTATTTAAGTCAGCTTGCGACATTCCCGTCATCTGTGAAACCTGACTCATAGCGTTTGCTTCGACCGCACCTTTATTGGCCTCGACTGCAGCATTCGCTTTTTCGTTTCGGGCTTCTATATCTGATTGTATTTCGTCGATGAGCGACTGAACCTTTTCGGTGTACATCTGGTTCGATTCCAATGTTACTGAACACGAATCTTTGGGTAATGCAGGTATCCTTTTCAGATAACTTTCAGGTGTGTTTTGAGCATGAATTGTTGTTACCACGCAAAACACAACGATGGTTAAGAAATATTTTTTCATAAGGATTTGTTTTGTTGGTAGTTATATGTCATAGTTTTATGAATTCCACCCTGCGGTTAAGCGCCTTGTTGGCCTGAGAGTCGTTGGGGGCAACAGGTTGGGTTTCGCCCATGCCATCGGTTTCCAGACGGTCGGCATTAACGCCAAAGGATTTGGCCAGTTCGGCTTTTACCGAAGCAGCACGGCGTTTGGAGAGGTCGAGATTCATGGCGTCTTGCCCATCCGAATCGGTGTGGCCTAAGATTTTTACCTTTACATCGGGAACTTCATTCAGGATTTTTGCAATTTCTTTCAGCGTTCCATACGATTCAGGTTTTATAACATCCTTGTTCACATCGAAATAAATGCCATAAGTAACCAATTTCCCTTCGGTCATCAGTTTGTTGCGCATATCGGGTGCACCAACTGCAATGCGGATATTGCTGATCAACCCGGCGCCATCGTCAATTCTGAACCGGTCGAACTTGCTGTTAGTAGAAATGGCGCGCGGCAGGTCAAATACTTTGTTTTCGTTTATATATAACCTGAGCCGAGTTTTTTGTACCCAAATAGATATATGGTATTTCTGATTTAATTTTTGCTTTACTTTTTCTTCATCGCTGCTTCCCGACATATCGATATGATCGCTTTGAGGTGTATTAACGTAAGCCCGGTAACGCGGAGTTCCATAGTACTCAGTAGTGAACACAAAACCGGCGTCGCCGCAAACAGAACCGCCATCCCATTGTTTCACTTCTTTACATTTAAAAAGCCTGACCATATACCCCGCCATGCCTTCTGTTTCTTTTGCCTGAATTGGTATGATGTCAAATTCAAGTGTGTAATTATCAGGCAGTTGCAATAATTGATCGGTCCAGATTCCTGAATAGGATTTTGGCTTAAACTGAAGCCAGTTCCCCGGGAATAAGTTGGTTGTCACCACTTCTCCTGAGCCGTTTGTATTCCAGAGTGCAGGGAAATCACCGATGGCATCCTGGCTGAAATCTTCGAAAAAAATCACTTTTTCGCCAGGAATGAAATCGAATTTGGAATATGCAGCCAACGATGGGCTTGAATTTTTGCCTGCTTTTTCACCTTGACTGACATTCTGGCTATCGCCTGTAGCAACGCTATCCTGACCATCCTTGTTTTTCTTTTTGAAAAGGTCTTTTACTCCATTTTCAACGGCATTTAGTCCTTTGTTGATACCCTGATCAGTTTTTTGGTTGGCCCGGTTGTTGGTTTGCCTTTTCAGCTTATCTTTCAAATTGAGCTGAGCATTGGCTTCGGTAATCATCAGGCTGAAAATAATTACAAATAAAATTTTAAGTGTTTTCATACTCTTTTTTTTGGTGATTTATTTTATTGTAATGAAATTCGGAAGTATGACTTCAGGCAGTAGCCAGCTTTTTTTTGATGTTTGTTGGCCTTTAAGGGAGATCGTGCTATTAAATTTACAAAATTCCAAAGAATTTATTGATGCATTCTTTATATATTTTTCTCAAATTCAAGCAAGTAGACTAAATGATGAATTTAACCGCTAAAACATAGATAGCATTCAACATTCTTTTATTTTGAATTCCCAGTTATATGAATGGGAACTTTCTTCTATTCTGAAGGAGTGAATTGATAGACATTTTACCTCTGAAGATAAAACTTGGTGTGAAATAGTTGTATCTATTTTGTTGAACCCGTCAGGTATTTCGCAGAGATAAACCTGATGGGGTACCAGGCTGCCAGAAAACCAATGCCAGTTACCAGCAAAAATACAGCAAAAATATCGCCCAAACGAATCTGAACCGGATAGGCTGAAAAGATAAACGAACCTTCGTTGGGGATTTTCAAAAGGCCATACCGGATCTGAATCCAGCAGATTAAAACGCCCAGAACAATGCCGAAAAATGCACCTGCCAGCGAAATCAGCCAGCCTTCGAAAAGGAAAATGGTGCGAATGAGTTTTTGGTTGGCACCCATACTTTGAAGAATGGCGATATCGGCCTTTTTATCGATAATAAGCATCGAAAGCGAACCCAGAATGTTGAATGAGGCAATGATTAAAATGAATGCCAGAATGAAGAAAATAGCCCATTTCTCTGATTGCATCACGCGGTAAAAAAGTTCGTGTTGTTCGAATTGTGTTTTAACGGCAAATTTATCACCCAGAATTCGGGTAATTTCCCCTTTGACTACACCTTCAGACGTCCCCTTACTTAATCCAACCTCGACAGCACTTACCCGGTCTTCCATCTGAAACAAATCCTGAGCAAAGCCGATAGGAACCAACACATATTTTGAATCGATTTCCTGTTGATTGGCAAATATTCCGGAGGCATAAATAGTGCCGTGATTAAACGTATTTTCCAGGCTTGGCCGTCCTTTTGTGCCTTTCTTCAGAGTATAAATGTGAATAGGGTCGGTAAAGCTTAAACCAACCGAAAGGTAATAAGCCACTCCTTGTCCAACAACTGCATAAGGAACCTGATTAGCTTCCAGAAGAAACCGTCCACTGGTAATGCTGCTGGTGTCTAGCCTTGAAATTTCATTGTAGTTGGTCGGAACTCCTTTGATCGTAGCAAAATACTGATGGTTGCCATACAATAAAAATGCATCTTCCTCAATGATTGGCGTAACCGATGCAACGCCCTGCACCTGCTTGATTGATTCGATATTGATACTGTTCAGCTCAAACGGTTTACCTTTTACCGTATTGGTAATTTTGATGTCGGGATCGAAAGTGGAAAAAAGTGATTTAATCGAAAAATCGAGCCCGTTGAAAACAGATAAAATCACTACCAGCGCAAACGTACCAACAGTTACCCCGGCAACCGAAACTCCGGAAATGATATTAATCACATTCACTGATTTTTTTGAAATCAGATAACGACGGGCAATATAAAAGGCAGTTTTCAACGGTTAATTATCAATGAATTGATACAAACATCATTTCCAGGCTTTTACAATCAACCCGGTTCCTCTTTTGTGTTTCATGCCAAGATCGAAGAAATTCAGGATTAAAGCAAACGGATACACAATGAGATAGTAAAACGGCAGAATCACAAAAAATATCTTGCTCACTCCGAGCATCAAAATCGGGAATTTCATCGACAGTTTCCACGAAATTTTACCCGGATTTCCGTACGAATAACGGGCTTCAATTTGCGAGAATCCAACTGCTTTCAGCTTACTTTCAATATCGGCAATGTTGTATCCGTCGCGAACATGTTCATCAATAAATCCGTGAGCGCCGTCTTCATGGTCATGTGAGTCTGATCCGCCCTGATCGGAAGGTGTCGAAATCAGCAATAAACCACTTTTTTTCAGGGAAGCATAAAAATTCCGAAATACCTGAACATCGTCTTCAATGTGTTCCATTACATCGACCGAAAGGATCAGATCGTATTTGTCCGGTTCCTGAAATTGGGTCAGATCGGCCAGATCGAATTTTACCCGATTAGCTAGTCCGGCCTTGACCATAAATTGGTTGCAATCTTCAATCTGCTCGGGTTTAATGTCAACAGCTTTTACTTCGGCATTTGGGAACCAACGCGCCATTCGGTAAGTATATTGTCCGAAACCCGATCCGGCATCCAGAATGGCCTTCACTTCCGGAGTTGAATGAGTCCGTTTTCGAAGTTCCTTGCGGATATGCCAAGCCCGAAGTAACAGCAGGTCGAGCAGCTGATAAAACAGTTTGCGCAAAAGTGGAGTTTGGTTAAATACTTTTCCTAGCGAGCGTTTAATCGGATCGTATTGCATAAAATCAAGTAAAAAGTAAAAAGGCAAAAGTAAAAAAGTCGTGAGTCACGGTGATCACAACTTGGAATTTGAAACCTGAAACCAGCAATTATTCTTTGAGTAGTCGGTCAATGTTGTCAATGTAATCGAGGCTATCGTCAACATGAAAATCAAGTTGTGGAACAATCCGGAGTTGTTTCCCAACTTTCAGCCCAAGCAATCCACGGATTTTTGAGGTATGTTTTTTAATTTCGACCAGAACTTCGGCGCCTTTTTCTGACGGGAAAATGCTAAGGTAAACCCTTGCGACAGAAAGATCGGGCGAAATGCGAACATTGGTAACACTGAGCAAAACTCCGTGAAACAGGTCTTTCCCTTCTTTTTGCAGGATGTCGGCCATATCCTTCTGAATCAGCCGCGATATTTTGTTTTGACGAGTAGTTTCCATCGAATTTGTTTTTAATCGTTAAACGCCAAAGGTAATTAAATTTGTTCGAACAAAAGGAAGCTCAATTGGTTCAAGGCTTCGAATACCTATTAATGCTTTTATGATCGTTTATTTTATTTAAGTTCGCGCTCTGAAAACTCTTTTGCCTTTTAATTTCGCCTTGAACACATGGAAGGACTTTTTGATTACAGCCTTTGGGGACTTTTTCTCGCTAGTTTTCTGGCCGCAACGGTTGTGCCTTTCAGTTCCGAAGCAATACTTACCTTTCTGATTGCCAACGGAACCAATGTAACATCGGCAGTGTTGGTGGCTACTGCCGGCAACTGGCTTGGCGGAATGAGCAGTTTTGCCATTGGTTACATGGGCAAATGGGAATGGATTGAGAAATACCTCCGGGTAAAACGCGAAACCATCGAAAAATGGCATGAACGCCTGTACCGGAGGGGAGCCGTTTTTGCTTTTCTGACCTGGGTGCCTGCGGTTGGCGATATATTTGCCGTTGGACTGGGCATTTTGCGTGCCAATATTTGGATCACTGCGGTTGCCATGCTTGCCGGTAAATTCCTGCGTTACGTTGTTTGGGGCTGGTTGAGTGGACTGTTATTTTAAAAGCTTCCTCGATTCCATAACAGCATACCAATCGCCGAAACAAAATTGATATTGATTAAAATATCAACGCCTCCAAATCGTCTATACAAAGTAAGGAAGATATTAAAAGCCGGACTTTAGCTTTAAGGTAAACGAAGCTCAGGTAATCTTTTACCTTCTAAAATCAGTCATTCACCTATTGATTTTGCTGGATGATCTACCTTGATGGTCTCTTAATTAAGTCAAATCAAGAATTTTGTACGAAAGATTAACGGATACTTTACACGCAGGAAACGTTCTTTATCAAAAACGTTTCCTTTCTTTGTCCCTGAAATTAATACACAAACTCAAAATGAACGAAGAATTGAATTTTAGCAATCCAAAATTTCTGGAACTGATGGACAAAATAGTGGCCATGTTCTTTGAATTCGGGATCAGAAATTTAAATATGGACGACATTAGTCGGAACCTTGGCATTTCGAAGAAAACGCTTTATCAATATTTTAAAAGCAAGGAAGATTTAATTGAAAAGCTTTTTTACTACGATGAAATGAAATGGGACATCGAGATGTCGAAATTGAAAATCGACGAAATGAATGCCATCGAAATTCTGCTTCAGGTAAGCCTAAGGGTGTTTGAAGAAATGGGGCATTTTAACCCAAAGTTGAAATTTGAATTAAAAAAATATTACGAACCTATATTCCAACAGTTTCTGACTAGAAAACAGAACCATATTTTTAACCAAATAAGCAAAAACATAGAAAAAGGAATTAAAGAAGGCCTTTATAGAAGCGATGTAAATATTGAACTTGTCGCAAATTTATATTTACGCAACCTGGTTATGATGCACAATACAGATTACTGTCTGGTCGAAAACATCACTTTCGAAGAGATTTTTCAAGTCATGTTCGAAAACCATATCCGAGCAATCTCGACTCCTGAAGGAATTGCTTACTCCGAAAAACGCAAAATGGAAATAAGCCAATCGAATAAAAATATTTTTAACAAATAAAGATCACAAAACATGTTCAGAAAACACAAACAGATTCTACTTCTCGGGGTAATGTTCCTTGCCGGTGCATTACTTTCCAGTGCACAGGAGCCAGTAAAGCTTTCGTTACAAGATGCTTTGAAAATGGCATTACAGAACAACACCAACATCCTCAATTCAGACCTTGACCTGAAAATTGCACAAAAGAAAATCTGGGAAACCGTTGCTACCGGGCTTCCCCAAATCGATGCAAAAGGTAATTATCAGCACATCTTTAAAGTACCGACAATGAGTTTTGGGGGTGCTACTAAATTATCAACCGATGCGGCAATACCTTGGGATGCAGCAACTCAAAGTGGAACAATAAATACCGTATCGCTTAAATCCGGCGACAATCTTAGTTTAAATATGGAAGCCGGCGAACCTATCGAACTTGCACTTAAAAACAGCACCACTTTCGACTTTACGCTTTCTCAATTAATTTTCAGCGGATCGTATATCGTTGGATTACAGGCATCAAAGGTATATTATGGGTTATCGAAACAAAATGCCGAGAAAACAAAACTTGATGTTATTGAAACGGTAACCAACACCTACAATATGATCCAGTTGGCCGAAGAAAGCCGGAAGATTCTGGCACAGAATCTCGAAAACGTCAATAAAACCTTGTATGAAATTACTGAAATGAACAAACAGGGTTTCCTCGAAAAAACAGATGTCGACCAACTTGAATTAACTGCAAACACCCTTCGAAATGCAATAAACCAGATTGACAGCAACTTAGACGTGGCTTACCGTCTGTTAAAAATTCAATTGGGAATGGAAAACATCGCTAAAGTTGAGTTAAGTGACATTTTAGAATCAGGAGAATCGCTTACCGCTTCATGCGTGAAACTGTTCGCCGAATCATTCAACATTGGTCAGAATGTCGATTATCAGCTTATCCAGACTTCCGAGAAGGCAGCCAAGTTGGAACTTGATCTTGCAAAAGCAAGCTTTTTGCCAACCATCGCTGGCTTCTACAGCCATACCGAAAAACTAAAAGCCCCGGTACTCGACTTCGCGCCCAAAGACTTGGCTGGCCTGAGTTTAAGTATGCCAATATTCAGTAGCGGACAGCGTTTGTCGGTCGTATCGCAAAAACGGATGGCACTCGAAAAAGCCCGGAACACCCGCCAGTTGGTATCGAGTAGCCTGGCAATGCAAGCCACCCAATACCAAAACGATTTGAAACTGAAACTCGAAAAATATCACAACCAGAAAAAAAGCAAGGAATTGTCGGATGACATTTACCAGCGAACTCTTGAAAAATACAAACAGGGAATGGCTTCGAGTATGGATTTGATGACCAGCCAAAACCAATACCTGACCAACCTGACCAACTATTATCAGTGTATCTACGATTTACAGGGAGCCCGGTCAATTCTGGAAAAACTGTTCAACATCAACCCGGACGTGGTAAACAAATAACAATTAATCAATCGACAATCAGAAATATAACATAAACAAAGTATGAAAAAGATTATTATTTATTCAACCCTGATCGCCTTTCTGGTATCGTGTAGCCAGAATACCGATAAAAAAGCAGAGCTCCAGAAGCTAAAAGCTCAACGCGACCAATTGAACACCCAGATTTCGCAGCTCGAAACCGAACTCAACCCCAATGGTGAAAAATCGGACCAAAAACCGGCTACTGTAAAAGTTACCCCGGCAGCCGAATGTGTCTTTAACCACTATATTGATGTTCAGGGAACAGTTGATGGCGACCAGAATATTGCCGTCAGCCCACAAATGGCCGGAATTGTAACCGCAGTTTATGTGAAGGAAGGAACTCCGGTTAAAAAAGGACAAGTCATGGTTGACCTTGATGCTCAGGTGATGAAACAATCGCTCGAAGAAGTAAATACACAACTGACCCTGGCTAACAGTATTTTCGAGAAACAGAGCGCCCTCTGGAATAAGAAAATTGGTAGCGAGGTGCAGTATTTGCAAGCAAAAAACAGCAAGGAATCGCTCGAACAACGCATGAATACCATAAAAGAACAATTGAAACTGGCCCGGATTGTTTCGCCAATCAGCGGCACCGTCGAAAGCGTTCCATTGCGCGTAGGAGAAATGGCTTCTCCGGGAATGCCTACATCAACCATTCGGGTGATCAACATGAGCGTGGCAAAAATCTCGGCTGAAGTGGCTGAAACATACGCATCCCGCATCAAAGACGGAAACGACGCATTGATTAGCTTCCCCGATTTAGGGAAAGAAATCGAAACCAAGCTCAATTTCACCAGCCGCTACATCGACCCAACGAACCGGACATTTAAAGTAGAAAGCAAATTCTCGTCGAAAGAAGTTGAACTGCGCGCCAACATGATCGCCTACATCAAGATTAAAGATTATACCAACGAGAAAGCCTTCTGCATGCCCGCCAACTATGTGCAAACCAATCAGGATGGTAAATACATTTACATTGCCAAACAAGATGGCGAAGGATGGGTTGCCGAGCGCAGGATTGTTAAAACCGGGATGGATTATAACGGAACAATCGAAATTCTTGAAGGTATCGCAGCAGGCGAAAAAATCATCACTTCCGGGTTTCAGGAGCTGAACGCTGGCGAAAAAGTAGTTTTCTAAACCCACAAAACTGACTAATTATGTCGAAAGAAAATAAGTTCAAAGAATTTTTTGCGACGAGCTGGGCTATCGATAACCGGACAAGCGTTTTCGTGCTTGCTATCCTGATTTCGATCCTGGGGATGATGAATTATTATTTCATTCCTAAGGAAACCTATCCACAGGTCGTAATTCCCTACATCGTTGTTAGTACTCCTTATCCGGGAACTTCGCCCGAAGACATGGAAAACCTGGTGACCCGTCCGATCGAAAAACAGTTAAAATCGATCTCTGATGTAAAAAAGGTTACCAGTAGTTCTGTTCCTGACTTCTCGTCGATTATCGTTGAGTTTGAACCCGACTTATCTATCGAAACCGCCAAGCAGCGTGTACGCGACGCGGTTGACAAGGCGAAAACTGACTTACCAAGCGATTTGCCATCTGATCCGGGCATTCTGGACATCGACCTATCGGCCATGCCTGTGATGTACCTCAATATCTCCGGAAATTACGATCTGGTTAAGCTGAAACATTATGCTGAAATTGCTCAGGATAAAATTGAAGGTCTGAAAGAAATTACTCGTGTTGACATCGTTGGGGCACTCGACCGCGAAATACAGATCAATGCCGACATCTTCAAGATGCAGGCTGCGAAAGTTACCTTCAGCAACATCGAGCAGGCTATTGCATACGAAAACTTGACCATTTCCGGAGGTTCGCTGACCAACAACGGTACCCGTAACACCGTCCGTATCAAAGGGCAATTTGCCGACATGCAAACCATCCGCGACATTGTGATTCAATCGTCGAGTGGAGCCATGGTCAAACTCGGCGACATTGCCGATGTAAACGATAGTTACGAAGAACAGGCCAGTTTTGCAAGGCTCGATGGCAAAAACGTGATCACACTGAATGTAATCAAAAAGAACGGCGCCAACCTGCTTGATGCTTCCGACCAGATTAAGGATATTGTTGCCAGCCTGAAAGAACACGACTACCCGAAAGATGTGAATGTTACCGTTACCGGCGACCAAAGCCGTTTCACCCGTAACACACTTGAAGAGCTGAATAATACGATTATCATCGGTTTTATCCTGGTAACCATTGTGTTGATGTTCTTCATGGGCTTCACCAATGCGTTCTTTGTCGGGTTGTCGGTTCCATTGTCGATGTTCGTTGCCTACATGATTATTCCGGAACTAGGCTTCACCATGAACATGATCGTGATGTTCGCCTTCATCTTCGCTCTCGGAATTGTGGTTGACGATGCCATTGTAGTAATTGAGAACACTCACCGATTACACCGTTTCAACCCTGATATCAATATCGCGGCGAAAAAAGCCGCCGGCGAAGTATTTCTGCCCATTTTATCAGGAACGTTGACGACACTCGCCCCATTCTTTCCACTGGCCTTCTGGCCGGGAATCGTAGGACAGTTTATGCACTACCTGCCCGTTACGCTTATTATCACGCTATTTGCATCGTTGTTTGTGGCCTATGTGTTCAACCCGGTATTTGCAGTGTCGTTCATGAAACACGAATACGATCAGGAATACCAAAAAGGGAGTAACTGGCGAAAACTTAAAATTTCGACTATTGCTATGGCTGCCCTGGCAGTAATCCTGTACCTGGTTCATTTCTTAAGTAAATCGCCTTCTGCTTTTGCCATGGCCAACATACTGATGCTTGTTGTACTGTTAATCCTTCTTTTTCACTTTGTGCTGAAGAGAATGATTATCAACTTTCAGGAAAAAACATGGCCTGGGGTTATGGCTTTTTACGAAAGGCAGTTACGCCGGATTCTGAAAGGATCGCGCCCGGTTTGGATACTGGGAAGCATGGTCGTATTATTTTTTGCCACAGTTTTTCTTACCGGAATAGTTAAACCAACGGTATTATTTTTTCCAAGCGGCGACCCGAACAACATTTACGTATATATCAAAATGCCCGGTGGAACTCACCAGAATGTGACCGACAGTGTCACACGGGTGGCGGAAGCACGGGTTTACAAAGCCATTGGCACGAACAATCACGATGTTGAATCAGTGATATCGAATGTGACCTTAGGTGCCGACGAAGATGGAATGGTTTCTTCGGGAACGCCATACAACAGGGGAAAAGTTACGGTAAGCTTCATTGAACATAAATACAGAAATACCGGAATTTCGACCACCAAATACATGGAACTGATTCGTAAGGAAGTGGCCAATATCGCCGGCGCTGAAATCACGGTTGACAAAGAGCAGGACGGCCCGCCAACCGGGAAACCAATCAACATTGAAATTACCAACGAAAACCTGGGAACCCTGATTTCGGATGCCTATGCGTTCCGTAATTATGTCGATTCATTGGATATTCCAGGGATTGAAGAGCTGAAAACCGATTTTGAGATGAATTCTCCCGAAATCAGCATTAAAATCGACCGCGACCGGGCACGACGGCTGGGCATTTCAACCGGACAGATTGGTATGGAAATCCGCACGGCTTTGTATGGAAAAGAAATCTCCAAATTCAAGCAAGACGAAGACGAGTATCCGATTATGTTGCGGTACAAAAAAGTTACCCGCGACAATATCAACTCGTTGGTCAACCTCCTGATTACCTACCGCGACATGAACTCTGGGATGTTGCGCAGTATTCCACTGTCAACCGTGGCCCAGATCGATTACACCTCGTCGTACGCCGGAATCAAGCGGCTCGACCAAAAGCGGGTAATTACTGTGTATTCCAACGTTCTTTCGGGCTATTCGGCCAACGATATCGTGCCAGTAATCAAAAGGGAAGCTAAAACGTTTAAGTTGCACGAAGGTACAACCATCAAGCTGACCGGCGAACAGGACGATCAGGCTGAAACAGTTACATTCCTTCTGAAAGCGATGGTTATCGCTCTTGGCGTGATTTTCTTTATCCTGATTACTCAGTTTGGTTCGGTCAGCAAATCGCTGATTATACTAAGCGAGGTTATTTTCAGTATTATTGGGGTATTGCTTGGGTTTATTATTTTCCACATGGACTTCGTGATCATGATGACCGGACTGGGGGTTGTCGCGTTGGGAGGCATTGTAGTCAGAAACGGGATTCTGATTGTTGAGTTTATCGAATCGAAGAAAAAGCAAGGAATACCAACACGTCGGGCAATTATTGAAGGTGGTAAAACCCGTATTACCCCGGTAATCTTAACTGCTACTGCAACCATGTTAGGCTTGGTACCACTGGCAGTTGGACTGAACATTAACTTTACTACCATCTTCACCGAACTGAACCCTCATATTTATTTTGGTGGCGACAACGTGGCATTCTGGGGTCCTCTTGCCTGGTCGATCATATTCGGGTTAAGTTTCGCTACATTACTAACACTGTTGTTCGTTCCGGCTTTGTACGAACTGGATTATACCATCCGGTTAAAATTGAAAAGACGTAAAAATCTGAAGCGGATCAAAACACTGAATAAATAAAAACTTATCAATTTATAGCTACGAAGGCTCAAAGACACTACGTTAAATTCCGGTGCTTCTTTGAGCTTTTGTCGCTTTTATTGGTTATCTATCGCATTAAAGCTTCGGCAATAACCAGATCAATTGGTGTGGTAATTTTGATATTTTCGCGGTTTCCTTCAACCATTTGAATGGCAAATCCTGCTTTTT
>Ga0183100_1001373_pt1 | contig 12487 bp, 11 predicted proteins | sample Biomet2_FD_127789 | JGI IMG/M metagenome (GOLD analysis project Ga0183100, IMG submission 127789) | Microbial communities from bioreactor (seeded with anoxic lake sediment) at LBNL, California, USA - Biofuel metagenome 2 | ecosystem: Engineered > Bioreactor > Anaerobic > Unclassified ...
CATTATCTGATTGATAAATATAAGGATTATAAGATATACATAGCTCAATATGGTGATGGTCATCCGGAATTAAGAGATGGTAATATCTGGAATATTTGGCAGTTTACCAGAAGAGGAAGGGTAGAGGGTATTCGTGGAGATGTTGATGTAAATGCAATTAATCCGGGATGTGATCATAGTGAAATACTTTTTAATAAGGCTAAGGTAATTAAAAATGAAAGTATTGTGAAAAAAGATCCGGTTCCTAATCCGGTTCCTGTTCCGTTAAGTAACGATTAAAAGAAAAAATAGAAGAGGCTGTATTACTCAAATGGTGAATACAGCCTCTTTTCTTATTTATAACTAATACCTGTTCTTACAATTCAACTATCATTGATTGTCTTGGCAGAAGCTGAAGGTCTTTTGTCAGATCAATTACTTCATTACTAATAATATCTTTTCCTTTTTCAGTACCATTCATAACTTCTTTATATGAGGCTATAGGCAGAACCTGATTCTTGCTTGTGCCATTAAGTACTACCAGAACTGTTTTTCCTTCAAAGCAACGGGTATATACATAAATACCGTTCTGAGGTATGAAATGCTTCATTGTTCCTTCTGAAATAACTGCATTGTCTTTTCTCCAGTGAAGAATTTTGCTGATAAAATTGAATGCCTCGTTTTGAATTTCATTACGTCCTTCTTTGGTGAAAGCATTTTGTGTATCGCCCTCCCAGCCTCCGGGGAAATCTTTTCTTACATAGCCATCACTCTTGTCTTTTTTGCCATTCATCATTATTTCAGTACCGTAATATAACTGTGGAATACGACGAGTGGTAAGTAGCAATGTTATAGCTTGTTTTAAGCCGGCTAAATCATTCCCATCTTCAAGAAATCTGTTGGTATCGTGGTTCTCAATAAAAGCCATGACAGATTGTGGGTTGGGGTAGAGGAAGTCATATACAAAATTATTGTAAATGCGGTTCAGTCCTTTTCCGTCGTCAGTACTTTCTTCATTCTTTGCCTGGTTTATTTTATCGTAAAAACTGAAATCCATAACAGTTTTAAGATTTGAATTACGGGGAGCAGATAGTTTAGAGTCTTTTTGCCAGTAAGCTGTATATGCCGGTTCTGTAACCCATGATTCACCAACAACATTGAAGTTTGGGTATTCTTCATTAAGTTCTTTCATCCATTCAGACATTCCGTCGAAATCAGCGTAAGGATATGTATCCATACGTATTCCGTCAATTCCGGCAGACTCAATCCACCAAAAGCTATTTTGAATAAGATAACGAAGTACATGAGGGTTTCGTTGGTTAAGGTCTGGCATTGAACGAACAAACCATCCGTCGTTCATCTTCTTGAAGTCATAATCGGATGCATAAGGATCTACATGAGGAGTTAGTTTGAAGTTGGTCTGAACAAAGTCTTTTTCATAATCCGGATGATTAAACCAGTCTTTTGATGGCATATCTTTTATCCATGGATGCTCTGACCCGCAATGATTAAATATCATATCCATTACAATCTTCAGCCCTTTTTTGTGTGCTTCGTCTATCAACCCTTTATATTCATCATTTGTACCGAATCGGGGATCTACTTTATAATAGTTTGTTGTAGCATATCCATGATAAGAACCACCGGTCATACTGTTCTCAAGAACCGGAGTAAACCACAGTGCTGTAACTCCCAATTCATTAAAATAGTCCAAATGCTTTTTGATTCCGGCTAAATCACCTCCATGCCTTGCATTAGGATCTTTCCTGTCGGCAACAGATGGTGCCAGAGCTTTATTGTTATCGTTATTCGTGTTGCCATTAGCAAACCTGTCAGGCATTAGCATATATAGAACATCCGAAGCATCAAAACCAATCCTTTCAGAGCCTTTCATTGCTCGTTGTTTCAGTTCATAAAACTGAATGTTCTTGTTTTTCCCTTGAAGGAAAGTTATTTTTATCTTTCCAGGAGCTACATTTTTACCGAGCTTGAGATAAAGAAGTAAGTAGTTTGGACTTTCCAGTCGTACTGTGCTGGTTAAATAAACTCCGGGATAATCGACAGATACATCTGACGAACCAATGTTTTGTCCGTATACCATCAGTTGAAGTTCTGGATTCTTCATACCTGTGTACCAGAATGATGGCTCAATCTTATCAATATTCACAGCTGCATTCATACTAACTGCAATAATAAACAAGATAAAAGTCAAAAGTGTTTTTTTCATGGTCTTAAATATTTGTAAGTTATATTATTGCTACGAATATACTTAAAGTAAATAGATTTTCCCTGCAAATGCATTTGTTCTGTTTGTTTCAATCTTTGCAAACGTTTTCAATAACAGTTTGAAATAAAAAAAACGCCTGTATCCAATCAGGATACAGGCGCTCTTAAATATTAATAGTTTTCTTTTACATTAGAAATCCCATAAATATGCCGGCAGCTATTGCTGCACCTATAATACCTGCTACGCATGGTCCCATAGCATGTACAGAAAGATAATTGGTTGAATCATATTCCAAAGCAATTTCTTCTGATATCTGAGCTGAGATAGGAGCGGATATACCAGCATTACCAATAAGCGGATTAATTTTATTTCCTTGTTTCAGGAATAAGTTAAAGAACTTGATAAACAATATACCTGATATTGTTGCAATGATAATAGCAACAAAGCCGAGTATTATTGTATATACAGTATCTGCTGTAAAGAAATTGCTTGCAGTCAGAGTAATACCCACGGCCAATCCCAGAAGAATGGTTACAATATCAAGCAATACTCCACTTGCAGCATCTGCAAGGCGACGAGTTACACCGCTTTCTTTTAATAAGTTACCGAAGAACAACATCCCCAGTAATGGAAGTGCTGAAGGGAATAACAGACAAGTAAGTAATAAACCAATCACTGGAAACATTACTTTTTCTGTATGTGAAACCTGACGTGCCGGTTTCATTTTAATTGTTCTTTCGCTATCATTGGTTAGTAAACGCATGATTGGCGGCTGAATCACAGGGATAAGAGCTATATAGCAGTATACAGACAATGCTATTGCACCGATCAATTGCGGAGTAATCTTTGTTGCAAGGAATATTGCGATAGGGCCACTTGCTGATCCTATAGTGCTCATTCCGGCAGCCTGAGTAGGATCAACTCCTAAAGCAACTGCAATTATATATGCTCCGAAAATACCAAACTGTGCAGCTGCACCTACCAGCATTAATTTAGGATTTGATATTAATGCCGAAAAATCTGTTATGGCACCAATACCTAATAGCATAAGTGGAAGATACCATCCACTTTCCACGCCCTGATACAAGACACTAAGTATTGATCCTGGTTCATAGAATCCGGCCTGGTCAATATTAAAAGGAAGAATATTACCGATAAGAATTCCAAAGCCTATAGGAATCAATAACTTTGCTTCAAAGTCTTTTTTGACTGCCAGATAGATTAAAAACATTCCGACAAGCAACATAATGAATTCGCCCGGCGTAACGTTTACAAATCCTGTGTTATTCCAGAAGTCGGTCAGGTTATTTGTAAGAAATGTTCCTAGTTGTCCCATAACATTATTCTATTATAACAAGATCTGTACCTTCCAGAACAGAGTCTCCATTGTTTACATTAATAGCAGTTACTTTTCCATCTTTATCTGCATGGATGTTATTTTCCATTTTCATAGCTTCCAGAATAAGAACTGTTTGTCCCTTTTTAACTGTATCTCCAACTTTTACTTTAAGTTCAAGAATGATACCTGGTAGTGGAGACTTAACTGCACTCTTGTTGGTAGCAGCAGCTTTACGGGTAACAACCGGAGCACCACTCTCTGTTTTAGGAGCAGCAGCCGGACGAGTTACTGGTTTAGGAACAACAGGCTTATCTATTTCAACCTTATATGGAGTGCCATTAACTTCAACTGAAGCTATATTATTTTCATCAATGTCATTAACCGTAACTTTATAGAGGTTTCCATTGATTTTATATTTATATTGTTTCATCGTTTATTAAATTTTAAAATTAATATTGGAATACATCTTAACGTCTACGTGGAGTTTCAGTTAATGTATAAATCTTAGAACTCCATGGAGAATAGTTACGTTTAACCTTTTCGATAGTTAATACAGTTTCTTCCACATCATGTACATTCTCCTGATATTCATGCAGGGCCATTGATATTGCAGCAAATACTTCTCCTGATTCAGAACCGATAAATTTTTCCTGGGCTTCTTTTTTGTCAGTAATCCCCTGAACCTTCATCGCATTTCTTTTTGTCATCTGAATGGATATGTTCGCAATAATTTTAAATACAAGTGAAAAAAGTATTAAGCCAACAAAAATAGCAGCCATACCAATTATAGCCATGCCAATGCCATTAGAGGCACTTCCTGCAGAGTTTTGGGCATTTGCTTCAATTCCCACAGCAAGTAGCATAACGACTAATACTTCTTTAAATAATTTGTTCATAACCTTAATTTTTTAGAGTTACTATAGTGGAATATTACCATGCTTCTTAGCAGGATTAGTCAGCTTTTTAGTTTGCAGTTGCTGTAAAGCGCGGATTATACGGAAACGAGTATTTCTTGGTTCAATTACATCATCTATATAACCGTATTTTGCTGCATTATATGGATTAGCAAAAAGTTTTGTGTATTCAGCTTCTTTTTCAGCCATGAATGCAATCGGATCTTCTGCTTCTTTTGCTTCTTTTGCATATAATACTTCAACAGCTCCGGCACCACCCATAACAGCAATTTCTGATGTAGGCCATGCGTAGTTCATATCGCCACGAAGTTCCTTGCAGCTCATTACGATGTGTGAACCACCGTATGATTTTCTTAATGTAACAGTAACTTTAGGAACGGTAGCTTCTCCATAAGCGTAAAGTAACTTAGCTCCGTGCAGGATAACTCCGTTATATTCCTGGCCTGTACCTGGAAGGAATCCTGGCACATCAACTAAAGTAACCAAAGGAATATTGAATGCATCGCAGAAACGAACGAAACGACCAGCTTTACGTGAAGCATTACTATCAAGTACACCGGCCAGATATTTAGGCTGATTTGCTACAACACCTACAGATTGTCCATTGAAACGGGCAAATCCGATGATAATGTTTTTAGCATAATCTTTTTGAACTTCAAGGAATTCACCATTATCAATGATAGCACCAATTACTTCGTACATATCATAAGGTTTGTTCGGACTGTCAGGGATAATTTCGTTTAAAGAATCTTCCAGACGATCAATAGGATCTTCACATTTGATGAGAGGTGGTTCTTCAAGATTATTCTGAGGTATAAAGCTTAGTAATTTTCTGATAACTCCTAATCCTTCTTCTTCTGTTTTTGCAGTGAAGTGAGTAACACCTGATTTTGAAGAGTGAACGCTTGCGCCTCCTAATTCTTCCTGGGTAACATCTTCACCTGTTACAGTCTTTACAACTTTAGGTCCGGTAAGGAACATATATGATGTACCTTCCATCATTAGTGTAAAGTCAGTTAATGCAGGAGAATAAACAGCACCACCGGCACAAGGACCAAAGATACCTGATATCTGAGGAATAACACCTGAAGCCAGAATGTTACGCTGGAATATTTCAGCATAACCACCTAATGCGTTAATACCTTCCTGAATACGTGCACCACCAGAGTCATTAAGTCCGATTACAGGAGCACCCACTTTCATGGCCTGATCCATAACCTTACAAATCTTTAAAGCCATTGTTTCTGACAAAGAACCACCAAAAACGGTAAAGTCCTGTGCAAAAACATAAACCAGTCTACCTTCTATAGTTCCATATCCGGTAACAACGCCATCTCCTAAATATGATTTTTTTTCTTGTCCGAAGTTTGTGCATCTGTGTTTCACAAACATATCGAACTCTTCAAAACTTCCATCGTCTAATAATTGAGCGATACGTTCACGTGCAGTGTATTTTCCTTTCGCGTGTTGTTTTTCAATAGCTTTTTCGCCACCACCTAAGCGAGCCTGAGTACGTAGTTCAATAAGCTCTTTTACTTTTTCAAGTTGGTTACTCATGAATTTATGATATTAAAGTTAATAAATTAGTGTTCGCAGAGTTCGGTAAGAACGCCAAGAGTTGATTTTGGATGAAGAAATGCAATCTGCAATCCCTCAGCACCTTTTCTCGGAGCTTTATCTATTACTCTGATTTCTTTTGCTTCTGCTTCTGCCAAAGCATTAGCTACTCCATCTTCTATGGCAAATGCCACGTGATGAACTCCTACACCTTTATTCTCAATAAATTTAGCGATAGTGCTGTCTGGACTTGTTGGCTCAAGTAATTCTATTTTTGTATCACCAACTTTAAGAAAGGCTGTTCTAACTTTTTGGTCCTCAACAACTTCTATGTTGTAACATTTTAAACCTAAAACATTTTCATAATAAGGTAATGCTTCTTCGATACTTTTTACAGCAATACCCAAATGTTCAATGTGAGAAATCTTCATGACTATTCTATTTTTGTTAGTATATTGTGTTTTTCTGTTTGATAAACAATACAAAGAAAGTCAATTACTTCTTAATAAAGAAATATTTCTGCATTAAATTTCGTCCAATATGCAGTTAAAACTCTAAAAGTAATCTGACGTTAATTTGGCGGGAAGTAAGATAATTGGGCACAGCATATTGGTTGTTATAGACGTCTGTAACCCAATAATATGAATTCACATTACTGATTCCTAGTAAATTGAATATATCAACTCCAATCCACATATTTTTTATGTGCCGACTTATCTGGCCTCTGTTATTACCATTCTCGTTATCTATAATTTGCCTGAACATTCCTATGTCAACTCTTTTGTAAGGAGGCGTTCTGAATACCATTTTTTCTCTTCCCGAATGTGGAGGACCAAATGGTAATCCATCTGCCCAACAAGCCTTTAAGCTCATTTTCCATTTTTTGTTTCCAGGAAAATAATCATTGAAAAACAGGGATAGGTTATACCTTTGATCTGTAGGTCTTGGTATCCACTGTTTGTTAATCTTTTCTTCTGTCTGCATCAATGAAAGACATAGCCATGAATCTGTTCCTTGTACGAATTCCCCGAATAGTTTCATATCAATTCCGGCTGCATATCCGGAAGCAATATTGCCTCCATAGTAGTCGATTCGCACATTATTTATATTATACGGGATGAGATTGTCCAGCTTTTTATAGTACATTTCTGTTGTAAACTTAAAGGGACGGCCAAGTGCTTTGAACTTATAATCACTTCCTAATATGAAATGGATGGAACGCTGAGATTTAATATCGTGGTTTAGTACAACATTGGTATTACCGTTAATCGTTGTTGTATCCCGGAATTCTTTATAAAATGGAGCCTGATAATAAATACCTGAAGCAGCTCTGAATGTTAATTTATCATTGAACTGAGGTATCAAAGCAGCAGAAATTCGGGGACTGAATATAAACTCTTTATTCCAGTTCCAGTAACTGCCTCGTATACCGGCATTCAATGTAAATATTCCGATATTTGATGAGAATTTATATGAATCTTGGGTATAGAAAGAATATCGGCTACTCCTGATTTCATTTTGTGATGCTAAACTGTATATAAGTTCTACAGCATCGCTTGTTCTCGGAAGAGAATAACCTGCAGAATCTCGCATTTCCCATTCCTTTAGCTTATCTTTTATATATTCTTGTTTAATTTCTAATCCCCATCTTATCTGATGGCTTTTGACTTTATGGCTGCCGTTGATTGAATAACTTTGAACATTTGCTCTCAGGTAATTGCGGGCATGTTCCATATACGTTCCAATACCAGTTGTCTGGCTTTCACTTGTTGACGATTCTGAAGATGTTCCACTATCCAGCGAACTTAACCAGTATTGTCCGGTTATATCATACGTTTCCTGTTCTTTTGTATGAAAGGCCGAGGCAATCAGAGTTATATCATTATAAGGATTCAGATGATAAGTAATATTTCCGGAACCAAAATATGTTTGGAACAAATCTTTCTCTTGCCCTTCAAAGTATACCTTGAATTCCTGAACGGATAAGGCTGTTCCGAATTTCGTAGTACGGTCTTTGGGCGTAAAGTTATAATTGTTCCGGGCTATATTGCCAATAAATCCTATTTCCCAATGCTTGTCTGGAGTCCAGTTCAGATAAGTCTGGTAATCCAGAAAATCAGGATTGTATTCACCTTTTGTATCAAGGCTTCCCAGAAGATAACGATTAGTTTTATAACGGATTCCATTTGTCATGGAAAAGTTTTTGCCTACGAACCCCACATAAGCACTTCCTCCCAATAAACTGGCCGAGGCTGACCCTTCCAGTTGTTCTGGCTTTTTGTATGTAATATCAAGGACCGATGACATTTTATCACCATATCTGGCTTCGTATCCTCCGGAAGAAAACCCAATATCCTGAACCATATCAGGATTAATAAAGCTCAGTCCTTCCTGTTCTCCGGAACGGACTAACAGCGGACGGTATATTTCTACACCATTTACATAAACAATGTTTTCGTCAAAACTACCTCCACGGACGTTGTATTGTGAACTGAGTTCGTTATGAGAGCTGACTCCCGCCTGAGTTGCAATAAGAGATTCTATATTCCCTCCGGAAGCATCGGGCATGAATTTCCTGTTTTTCGCTTTTAATCTTTCAGTCATCCCCGTTTGTCTTTTAGTTTCCGTCACTGTAACTTCTCCTAATTCGAAACCGGAGCTTGGCAGAATAACATTCAAAGTTATTTCTCCGTGAGGATTTTTAAGAATTCTTTTTCTTGTGTAGTATCCCAATCTTGAGAATACAACTATTATACTGTCTTTAGAAGGCACCTTTATACTATAATGTCCTTTTAAATCAGTTACTGTGTTAATTAACTTTCCCTGAATCCTGACATTGGCTATTTCTACAGGATTATTATCCTGATCCATAACAATACCAGATATTCGGGTTGTTTCCTGAGCTTTTGGATGCAAAGGAAGTAATATAATCATAAGTGCCAGCAATGCACAGTACTTCATAAACACAGACTTTATTCACGCATAGAGAAATCTATGCTGATCGTTTATCATGAATAACGTAAAAAAGAGAATTTAAGTGTATATTCTGATAAGGAATTTGTTTAAAAAAGGCCATCTTAGTCTGAACCAGCGTCTGGAACTTTTTTGCTGACCGCCAAACCGTAATACAAAATCCCGGTATCCATGCTTTCTGAAAGGCAGTCCCACATCTATATATTCCAGATGGTCATAACCATTTGCATGAGCATATTTCAAGGCTTCCCATATAGCTAGTACGCTAGGGTAAAGCTTTTTATGTGTCTTTCTTATTCCTCCCGAAAATAAAAGATATGCATTTTTCCCCGAGAAGACAATAACCGATCCGCCTATAATCTCATTATTGTATTTCACCAAGAAGATTTTACTCATCTCGCTACGAATTTCTTTTCCGTCGTAGTATTCAAAATATTCCAGACAAGGAAACTGCTGACGTATTTTGTATGAGTAGTTTTCTTTGACCATTTTAGAGAAAGAACGGATATCTTCCAGTTTATCTACTATAATTACTTTAGCTCCGTTTGCATATCCTTTCCTGATTTGTCTCCTTCTGGATACACTCATTTTGGCAAGTAAATCAGAAGTATTATGGAAAGAATTCCTTACACGTAACCAGTTTACCGGAAAATATTGGTTATTTCTGAAAGCCTTGTAACCGAACAGTGAATTTTCCAGATTTCTGAACTGGATTATATAAGCTTCCTGTTCTCCTATATTTGTAATATATTCAAGCATGCTTTCAAAAACCAGTTCAGCATCAACCGTTTCATCAAAGAATTCCCCTGTTCCATATATTTCATATCTGTTAATGAGGCATGGAGGGATTAACCTGAAACATTTTCTTAACACAGTAAGAATCTTACCGATAGGCTTTTCTCCATCATAAGCAACGATAAGGATAGGGGTATACCCGGGAGTAGTTTCATAAACATGAAACATCTCTTTTGAATAGAATACATTGCTTCCCGGTAGATCCGGAATTTCATCTACAAGATAATATGTAATGAGTTTTAATAACATACATCGCAAATTTATAATTTCTTACCAAGAATTCAAATTCCTAGTTGTATATTTGTACGTGATTAACGAACATGAAAACAGAATATGGAACAATTCAATGAATTGATTAAACAGAGACGTAGTATAAGAAAGTTTACAGCAGAAGAACTTACTCAGGAAGAAGTAGTGATGTTACTTAAAGCTGCATTAATGTCTCCTTCTTCAAAGCGTTCTAATCCCTGGCAGTTTATAGTGGTTGACGATAAAGAAACGCTGGAAAAACTATCTCATTGCAAAGAAAGTAGTTCAAACTTTATAGCAGATGCTGCTTTAGCCATTGTCGTAGCTGCCGATCCTTTAGTCAGCGATGTCTGGATAGAAGATGCATCTATAGCTTCTCTCATGATTCAGTTGCAGGCAGAAGATCTTGGATTGGGAAGCTGCTGGGTTCAGGTTCGTGAAAGATTTACAGCTACAGGTATGTCTTCTGATGAATATGTACACGGAATATTAGATATTCCATTGCAATTGCAGGTACTATCCGTTCTTGCAATCGGTCATAAAGGTATGGAACGAAAACCTTTCAGTGAAGACCATTTGCAGTGGGAGAAGATTCACATTAATAAATATGGAGGAAAATAAAATTGTTTTTATTGGCGCTGGCAATCTGGCTACTAATCTGGCCAAAGCTTTCAGTGACCAACATATCAAAATTGCACAAATTTACAGTAGGACACTGCTTTCAGCCAAAACTCTTGCCGATGCTGTTGGTGCTTCTTATACAACAAATCTTGGCGAAATCATTAAAGATGCAGATATTTACATTGTATCTCTGAAAGATGATGCCCTGATTGAATTGATGCCGGAAATAGTTTCCGGAAAAGAAAAGGCTTTGATGGCTCATACTTCGGGTAGTTTACCTTTAGGTATCTGGCCTGATTCCATAAAACGTAAAGGAGTTTTTTATCCGCTACAAACATTCAGTAAGCAGCGAAAAGTCAGTTTCAGAAATGTACCTACTTTCGTGGAAAGTAATACTTCTGAAGATCTGGATTTACTGAAAAAGCTGGCTGCTACTGTAACCGATGATGTTGCAGAATTATCATCAGAGAAGAGAAGGCAAATTCATCTGGCTGCTGTTTTTGCATGTAATTTTACGAATCACATGTATGCTTTGGCTGAAAAATTGCTGAATAAATATGATTTGCCTTTCGATTACATGCTTCCTTTGATTGAGGAAACAGAGAAAAAAGCACATGTACTTTCTCCGAAAGAAGCGCAGACCGGTCCGGCTGTTCGTTATGACGAGAAGATTATAAATAAGCACCTGGATTTATTGGCCGATGAGCCATTGATGCAGGATATTTACCATTTAATAAGCAAGAGCATACATAAGTTATGAGTACTATAAATTACGATTTAAAGAAAATAAAAGCAATGGCTTTTGATGTGGACGGAGTATTAAGTCCCGAAACAATACCTCTTCATCCAAGTGGAGAACCTATGCGAGGGGTTAATATTAAAGATGGTTATGCTTTGCAGCTGGCAGTGAAACACGGATTTCATATTGCCATTATAACCGGAGGTCGCACCAATGCTGTTCGTATCCGTTTTGAAGGCTTGGGAATAAAGGATGTCTATATGGGATCTTGCATCAAGATAAAGGACTATAACCATTTCAAAGAAAAATATAATCTGAAAGATGATGAAATACTTTTTATGGGCGATGATATTCCTGATATTGAAGTGCTTCAGAATTGCGGATTGCCATGTTGTCCTTCCGATGCTGCCCCCGAAGTGAAAGCTGTTTCACTCTATATTTCACATAAGAATGGTGGTTACGGATGTGGCCGTGATGTGGTGGAACAAGTGATGAAGGCACAAGGTAAATGGATGAACGGTGAAGCTTTTGGATGGTAAAAAGATATATTTTTAAAGATGCTTGATAATTTAAATAAGTACAAAATAATACTAGCCTCTAATTCCCCCAGAAGAAAAGAACTATTGATGGGGCTTGGCATAAAATATAGTGTAAAAACGCTCCCTGATATTGAAGAAACTTTTCCTGATAATTTAGAAGCTGAAGAGATACCTGTTCACATAGCAAAAGGCAAAGCCGATGCTTATATGCATCTCATTAAGCCCGACCAGCTTATTATCACTGCCGACACAATTGTGTGGCTTGACGGTAAAGTGCTGGGTAAGCCTCAGGATGAGAATGAAGCAAAAGAGATGCTTTCCTGCCTATCTGGAAAGACTCACAAGGTTATTACCGGAGTATGTATTACTACCCAAGCATTTCAAAAAAGCTTTGCGGCTGTGAGTGAAGTGACTTTTGCCAAGCTGACTGACGAGGAGATTGATTATTACATCACCAATTATCGCCCTTTTGATAAAGCAGGAGCATACGGCGTTCAGGAATGGATCGGCTATATAGGCGTAGAAAAAATATCGGGTTCCTATTTCAATGTTATG
>Ga0183100_1001375_pt1 | contig 12456 bp, 13 predicted proteins | sample Biomet2_FD_127789 | JGI IMG/M metagenome (GOLD analysis project Ga0183100, IMG submission 127789) | Microbial communities from bioreactor (seeded with anoxic lake sediment) at LBNL, California, USA - Biofuel metagenome 2 | ecosystem: Engineered > Bioreactor > Anaerobic > Unclassified ...
GGCGCGATGACATTCTACGGCGTGGCCGCACCGTAGTTCGCCACCGCGCGCAGCGCCTCCGACGCGGCCGCTGCCGAGGCCATCGCCAAGGCGGCCGGAGCGGACGTGGTCGTGGCCCCCTCCACCTCGCGCATGAGCCGCGTGGCGGCGGGCGTTGGCCAGCGCCTTGGCGCCAAGGTCGATACCCGGCTCACCGGCCTGGAGGCGGCGGACGGCAAGATCGTGGCCACCCGCTGGTTCTACCGGCAGCGCCTGCTCGGCAAGATCGAGCGCGACGCCCACCCCTGGCTGGTGACGGTCGATTCCGGCTGCTTCACCCCGGTTGAGGCGGCGGGCTCGGCCAGCGTGGAGATGCTCTCCGTGGCCCCGGCCACGCGCAGCGCGGTGGTCGAGGTCATCGCCCCCGCGGCCGACGCCCAGACCATACGCCCGGACGCCAAGCTGCTGCTGGTGGCGGGCGCGGGCTGGGGCAAAAGCCAGGCCGACGGCCAGAAGCACGTGGACGAGGCGGCCCGGCTTATTCTGGGCCTGCTTTCGGCCACGCAGGCCTCCCTCGGCAGTTCCAAGTCCCTGGTGGACCAGAGCGGCGAGGGCGCGGCCCTGCCCTTCCTCACCCACATGCACCAGGTGGGGCAAACCGGCTCCACCCCGCGCCACCCCAAGGGGCTGGCCACCTGCTGCCACGGCGAGGAGCCGCACGTCGTGGGCTGGCGCTTCATCGGCGAACGCCGCGCCATCAACCTGGACGCCAACTGCGGCTGGGCCCAGGGCAAGGCCGACGTGCTCTACGTGGCCGACGCCTTCCAGGTCGTGGCCAAGCTGGTGGACCTGCTGAAGTAGCTCCGCGCCGAACCGAACGCATCCGCCGGGATGGGACGCAAGCGTCCTGTCCCGGCTTTCTTTTTGCGCCGCGCGCGGCGTCCTGTCCGGCGGGGCGGCTTGGCGTTGACAGCGGGCCGCCCGGCGGCTAGGCCTTGAAACGCTAGGCATAACCGCCGCGAGACATCGCCAGAAGCTATGTCTTAAATCAGATGCTTCAATTGGAGGACACACGATGAGCACGATCTCCCTGGACTGTCGGGGCCTGGCCTGCCCCGGGCCGGTGCTGCGCTGCATGGAAAGCCTCAAAAACGAACCGGACGCCCTGAGCGTTCTTGTGGACGATCCCGGCGCGCATGAGAACGTGACGCGCCTGCTTTCCGGCAAGGGCTTCGCCGTGACGAGCGCGCAAAAGGACGGCGTGTGGACCATCAGCGCCAGCCGCTGCGCGGCGACCGCAGCGCAGCCCTCCGATGCGGTCGCCGCGGCCGCCTGCTGTCCCGCCGGGGCCGCCGCGGTTTCCGCCGCCTTGGGCGCGGCCGCCCCGCGCACCACGGTGTTCATCACCGCCGAGCACCTGGGCCGCGGCGACGACGGGCTGGGCGGCAAGCTCATGTTCAATTTTCTGGGCACCCTGCCGGAAATGGGCGAAAGGCTCTGGCGCATTGTGCTGGTGAACGGCGGGGTGAAGCTGGCCTGCGAAGGCCACCCCTGTCTGGAAAAACTGGAGCCGCTGGCCGCCGCGGGCGTTTCGGTGCTGGTGTGCGGCACCTGCCTGGGCTTTTACGGCCTCATGGAGAAAAAGATGGTGGGCGAGACCACCAACATGCTCGACGTGGTGACCAGCCTTGACGTGGTGGGCAAGGTCATCACCGTCTAACCTTCTTGCGTTTTGGAATTTTCCGGGGAACAAAACGCCGGGCGGAGGTGCTCCGTCCGGCGTTTTCGCGCGCCGTGCAGCCCGGCTAGCCGCCGCAGCCCGGGGTGGTGATGCCGCCGCTCGCCGCCGGGGCCTGATTCTCCTCGCCCTTGGCCAGGCGGCAGCATGTCCAGTGCAATTGACGGCGCATGTCCTCAAGAAGCTGGCGGTCAAGCGGGGGCAGGGCCGCCTCCCCCGGGGCCGCCGCGGGGCTTGCCGCGGGAGCGCCCTTGACCACGCTGTGCAGCAGCCCCGCCAGCTCCAGCGGGGCGGAAATCATGGCGCAGTGTCCGCTCATCAGCGCGTGCATCTCGTATCCCTCGGCCGTGGCGCGCGCGGTCATGGCGCGCAGCATGGGATTCTTGGCGGGAATGCAGCCAATGTACGTGCGCCGGGCCGCGCTTTTCGGCGCGGCGTCCGGGTAGGGCTCGGTGAAGGCGGCCAGCGGGAAAAGTCCCAGACGCTGCCCAAACCACGGCGTGGCCTCCGGGCCGACGCCGAAGGCCGCCAGCGGCCAGGGCCGGACCATGCCGCCGCCCGCGTCGTGCTCGGCCAGAAGCTTGGCGAAGGGCTCGCCGCCCATGTCCGCAAAAGAGCGGCCCGGCTGCGGCAGCACGCCGTCCACCAGCACAAGGCGCGTCACGGTTTCGGGCAAGGCCTCGGCCACGGCGCTGCACACCAGCCCCGCGTAGCTGTGGCCCACCAGGGTCACGTCGATGAGGCTTTCGTCGAGGATATACTGCGTGATGTCATCGACATACGCGCGCAGGCCAAGGCCGGGCTCCGGCCGGTGGCGGTGGTGTCCGCATCCGGCCAGACTGGGCCTGTGGGCGTTGTGCCCGCGCTCGGCCAAGGCCTCGGCCACCCACTTCCACACCCAACCGCCCTGAAACGCCCCATGCACGAGAACAATGGTCGCCATGCGCCCTCCTAGCGGAACCGTTCGTCGGCCTTGAAGGTTTCCGCCGCGTCCACCTTGCCCTCAAACCAGCCAATGCGCTCCGCCCGCCAGACATCAAAGGCGGGCACATAGGGCTTTATGTCCAGCACGGGCGTTCCGTCGAGGATATCCACGTTGCGCAGGCGCACCACGCCGCGCGTCCCCTCCAGTTCAACGCCGACCAATTCCAGCACGGAAAAACCGATGGCGTTCGGCCGCTTGGGCGAGCGCGTGGCGAAGATGCCGTGGTCGTCCGTATCAAGGAACGGCCGCACAAGCAGGTCGTATCCTTTGATGCGGTGCAGATGGTAAATGACGATGACGTGGGAAAAGCCCTCCAGGTCGCGCAGGCCGGGAGCGTACTGCGGGACCACGTCAATGTGCCCCAGGATGCCGCGCGCCCCCACGGGCTGTATGGGCATGCCCGCCACCTCCGCGTGGGGCGAGCGCAACGTGCCGATGGCCTGGTACGCGATGGGCTCCGCCGCCGTGGAGCCCTCCTTGGGCGCGCTGTCGGGCCGGGGAAGGCTCACGCCGTCGCCTCCGGCTGGCGGCCGCGCCTGCCGAAAAGCGCCAGACAGCCCGCCAAAAGCAGCAGGCCCACGCCGGGGGCGAACTGCGCAGGCAGCATGGCCACGCCGATGCCAAAGAGGAAGATGGGCAGCGGCCGGGTGACGAACTCGCGCAGGCCAAGCCGCACCGGCCTGCTCCCGTAGGGATCGGGCCGGAACTGGCCGAGGCCCACGTCCACCAGGGCGAGCACGCCCACCGCCACAAGGATGAGGAAAAATACGGAGTACGGCATATGGCCTCCTGATGGACCGGTCATTACAAAAGCTGTGCCGCTGGTCTTCTTACTGAAATATTTATCTTTTACTATTAATCACAGGTTTCAGGGGCCACACTTGTCTACACTTTTGCATGTAAGATGCACTTTTGAAGCGTCAGGACGCTGCATCGCCCTCATTTATGCACACGCAAGCATAATTTCCCGTGATACTTAACGCGTGTTGACACTTTTTTTCTCAGACTGTTATGCAACAGAAGCTTTCCTTGCGTCTATTATATTCGGCATCGAGTCACGCAAAATACTACAATCGTGTGTTGGCATGCTCATTGCTGTTTCGACGGACTTTGTACGGAGGATTGATGACGGAGAGCAATGCGATAGAGCAACGCGTGTTGGAGCTCACGGCGGAGCTGGACAACAAAAGCATCGTCGATCTGCTCGGCTCCATGCGCGGGCTGTTGCGCGACCGGGGCGTGGAGCCCGGCTGCGAACGCGCGCGCGACCCGCGCCCCGCGCGCATGTTCTTCGTGCCCGAGGGCGTGCGCTATCTGGACGGCATGCAGATTGAGGCCCTCACCCGCGCCATAGAAGCCTGGGCCCGGGCCGCGCGCACGCCGCAAATACGCCTTTCACGCCAGCGGCTGCGCCTGGTGTATCTGATGCTGCGCCACTCCGGCGCGAAGGTGGGCGAGGTGCTCGCCCTGGATGACACCCGCGACCTCGACTTTGACCAAAGCGAGGTCATCATCCGCGGCACCGCCGAAGGCGAACAGGACCGCCGCGTTGTGCTGCCCAAATTCTTCATGGATGAGCTCGCGCGCTTTTTCGATACACCGGCGGCTGTGAGCCTGCGCGGGCGGCTGTTCCACCTCGACCAGGGCTTCGTGCGGCGCAAAATCAGCGAGCAAAACGACCGCGTGCCCTTTTCCCGCGAGCTGCTGAACCCCACGGTGCTGCGCCATTCGCGCGCGGTGGAGCTGCTGCGCCAGGGCGTGCCGCTGCCTGTGGTGCAAAAACTCCTGGGACACGCCAGCGTGGTGCTCACTTCCGGCTACTACGCCTTCTCCGAGGACGACAGCAAGCGCATCCTCAACCATTACATCCAGAAGGAGCCCGGCATGCGCACCAGCGCGCGCAACACCTTCCTCGGCGCAGTGTCCCGCGTGCGCGCGGGCGATCTGCTCACCGAGGTGACCATCAAGACCAAGAGCGGCAAGGAGATTGTCTCCGTCATCACCGGCGACAGCGTGAAAAACCTCGGCATCTCCGAGGGCAAGAACCTCGCCGCCATCATTAAGGCCCCTTTCGTGCTGCTGGCCAAGGAGGAAGGCAAATCGCGCATGAGCGCGCGCAACCGCTTCCCCGCCACCATCGACAAAATCCACGGCGACGACATTTCCGTGGAGGTGACGGGCACCCTGGACGACGGCACCACCATGTGCGCGCTCATCACCGACGAATCCAAGGACAACCTGTCGCTCAAGCCGGGAGACACCGTCTGGTTCTTCTTCAAGGCCATGAGCGTCATCCTCGTTGCCGAGTAACCGCGCTTCTCAACCTCAAGCCAAAGGAGTCCCCCATGCGCAAACGCCTCTCCGCCATCCCGGCCATCGTGCTGGCTCTTGCCCTGTGCCTGACCCCGGGTCTGGCCTCCGCGGCCGACCTCACGGTCTCCGCAGCCGCCAGCCTCACCGATGCCTTCAATACCCTCAAGGCGGCCTTTGAAAAAACCCACCCCGGAACCAACATCGTCACCAATTTCGGCGCCTCCGGCGCGCTGCTGCGCCAGATCGAAAACGGCGCTCCGGTGGACGTTTTCGCCTCCGCCGACCAGAAGACCATGGATCAGGCCGCGTCCAAAAGCCTCATCGTGCCCGCCACCCGCGCGGACTTCGTGCAGAACAGCATCGTCCTCGTGCAGCCGTCCGATTCCAAGGTCGCGGTCAAGAGCATGGCCGACCTCGCCAAGGCCGACGTAAAGCGCATCGCCATCGGCAACCCGGCCACCGTGCCCGCCGGACGCTACTCCACCGAGGGCATCGCGCTGGCCAAGCTCACCCAGGCCGTGGCGCCCAAGCTCGTTCCCGCCGAGTCCGTCCGCCAGACCCTGGACTACGTGACCCGCGGCGAAGTTGACGCCGGGTTCGTCTTCGCCACCGACGCCAAGCACGCCGGGGCCAAGGTGCGCTTTGTGCAGGAAGTGCACACCACCACCAAGGTCACCTACCCCATCGCCGTCATTTCCAGCAGCAAGAACCCGCACGCCAAGGAATTCATCGCCTTCGTCGTCAGCCCCGAGGGACAGAGGATTTTGAGCGCCTACGGCTTCAAGAAGCCCTAACCGCAACGCGGCAGCACGCATGAACAGGGGAAACGCCGGGGGCCTCCGCCCCCGGCCCCTGATGAGGAAAAACGTTTCGGCGCCCGGCGCAACCGCCCCGGTTCTCTCACCCCCGTCTGCCCGCCCCGTGTGTCCGCCTCAGGCCAGCCACCTCAGGAAAACCCGCTCCTGGCCCTCCAGCCCCCACGCATCCACCCGGTGCACCGGATCATCGACGCAATAGCCGTACCAGTCCTTTTCGCCGCCCTTTGCGCCAAGCGGGTCGAGGGCGGTGAAGCGGCCGATGTCGGCGTCGTCATCAGCAATGAGAATGCCCCGGCCCGGAGGTAAGTTCGGGCCGGGGCAGATAATGCTTGCTACACGAAGCCACCGATGGACCAGCCAATATATGCCATCGCCAGCGCGAGGGCTTTCGGAAAAGCAAGGGGCGCAGAAAGTATGACCCACCAGGGTCTCGCTGCCCCGCCTCTAGGCATGCATAGGCAAACGAGCACACACATCGCCCAAGGTATTCTCGCCACAATTGCGCCTGCCATGCCTGTCATGTCCAGGCCAAACACCTGGTAGGGCATGTGCATCGGGATGAGAGCAGCCAAAAACGCAGCCCCTCCCAGCAACAGGCACGCCGTATTACGAGGGCTATCCTCGGCACCTACTGCTTGAACCACCATATTGCACCGTTCCGCATGGCCTCTGCCTGGTCTTCCTTGCCTGGAGGCGGCTGCCGCTCCCACTGAGACGAGTCCTCAGGCAGAGACTCAAGGTTTCGTACCAGCTTATCGTCGCACCCTTTTTTGCAAGAGTCCGGAGTTTCCTGGCTGGCGCAATCACCGTAACAGAAGTCGTGGATGCGGCATTTCTCGTCTGCGCTATCTACGGAGGCGAGCGGACCGGGCTTTCCCTCATGCTGATCAGGATTCCATCCGCCGGTCCAATTCTTGCCGCAAAAATTTCCATACTTCGGCCCATCAAGTGGGGTGCGCCCTTCACCGCCAAAATCGTAAAGCGAATCCTCCAGCCCCCACACGTCCACCCGGTTCACCGGATCATCGACGCAATAGCCGTACCAGTCCTTGTCGCCGCCCTTTGCGCCCATGGGGTCCAGCGCCGTGAAGCGGCCGGTGTCGGCGTCGTAGTCACGCCAGGGGCAACGCGCCCGACGCCGTCGGCGGGTACTCGCTCTGGGCCCCCGCAATGCGACAGGGCCCCCGGCGCAGCATGCTCCCGGGGGCCTCGCCGCATTTGGGCGGGCAGCGCCCGTCCTCGCAAAAAGCTGTTGGACGGGAAACGTTCCCGGGAGCTGGGAGCGCGCATTTCCAAACGCTCTCCCCTTGCCCGGTTTCGTCACGTTTCCGCGCGCGGTTACCCGCCAATCTCCTTGCCGATGCTGAAGGCCTTGCCGACGATTTCGCCCAGGCCATAGTACAGGCTGGAGCCGGGGGCGAAGATGATGGGCCGCAGCTTGGCGGGGTCGATGTGCCCTTCGGCGTTGAGGACGGACTCGTCGGCCTTCACGTCCATGATCTCGCCGATGAACTGGGTGTGCGCGCCCAGGTCGATGGCCTGAAGCAGCTTGCACTCCAGTATCAGCGGGAATTCCTGCACATATGGCGCGTCCACCAGATCGCTCTTGGCCGGGGTAAGGCCCATGGCCGCGAACTTGTCGACCTTGGCGCCGCTGGCCATGCCCGCGTAGTCCGCCTGGCGGGCGTAGGTCTCGGAAGGGACGCTGACGGTGAAGGCCTTGCGCGCCAGCACGGCGGGGTAGGTGTGGCGTTCTTTGCGCACGGAGACCGTGACGCAGGGAGGCTTGGAGCAGCAGATGCCGCCCCAGGCGATGGTCATGACGTTGGGCTTGCCCGCCGCGTCGTACGAGCCGACAAGCCACACGGGCGTGGGCTGGGCCAGGGTGTTTGCGCCAAGTGATTTTTTCATGCCGTGTCTCCTTCCGGTTGGGGGGATGCGTTGCGTACGCCCTCTTTCTACAAAGTTTTTTGGAGGGTGGGTAGAGGGGGCCGGGAAGGCGAGGAACTTCCCGCTCGTCTCTATGAACCGGCCAATACAAGTCAGAATGTTGCGCCACGATCTCCGGTTGCGCGCGACGTCTGCGCTCCGGTTCCCCTCCCCCCCGTCAACAGGGTCTTTTTGTCCTTTTCCCGGCCGATAACGGGAGGGCGCTCACTGGATAAAGCGCGCGTTATAATCCCATTGGAAGACCAAAGGAGGTCGGATATGGAGACAAGCAGCGCGGGCAACCGGATTGGACCCCGGTGAGCAATGATGGCAAGCACGCCGGCTGGCCGCCTTGAGCGGGATGCGGTCGGGCATGAGCCGCGCGCGCCCCATCGCACGCGGCTGCAAAAGGTTGTGGTCTGGTATGAGAAAGACACGGTCATCGGCGCTTCGAGGTGGAGGAATTCAGCCAGGTGGGACCGTCGCCGGAGCTCACGGGCGTGAGCGGCACGGCAAGCAACTAGACGCATTGCGTCGTGAAGGCGTGGCCGCGTTCGGCGGCTCGCAAAATTCGGACGCTGTGGTTTTCCATCATAACAGCTGGGATTTTTTGCCAAAAGTTTTTCGTCCCCTGCCCGTTGCGCATCACAGAACGCGACCGTCCGCCATGCGCACCACGCGGTGGGAACGCTTCGCGTACTCCTCGTTGTGCGTCACCATGACCACGCTGAGCCCTTCGCCCGGCAGCGCGGCAAGGAGTTCCATGACGGCCGTTCCAGTGGCGGAATCCAGGCTGCCGGTGGGTTCGTCGGCAAAGAGGATGCGCGCGTTCTTGACCAGGGCCCGGGCGATGGCCACGCGCTGCTGTTCGCCGCCGGAAAGCTGCCCCGGCAGACGCGCGGCCTTCTCGGCCAGGCCCACGCGCTTCAGGCAGTCCAGGGCGCGGCGGCGCTGCTCGGCGGAAACGGGCCGCAGCCCGCGCATGAAGGGCAGAAGCGTGTTTTCCAACGCCGTCAGGTAGGGCAGCAGATAGTGGAACTGGAAGATGACGGCGAAGTCGCGCTGGCGCAGGGCGTTAATTTTCGCCTCGCCCGCGTCGGCTAGGTCGACGCCATTGTAAAGCAGGCGGCCGCCATCCGGCTTGAGCAGGGTGGACAGGACGCTGAGCAGCGTGCTTTTGCCGGAACCGCTGCGGCCCACTATGGACACGAACTCGCCCGCGTCCACAGTGAGGGACACGCCGGAAAGCGCCTGCGCGGGCAGGCCGTCCTGGGTGAAGGATTTGGTGACGCCGGCGGCTTCGAGTCGGAAGGCTTCGGGCATGGCTGGCTCCTTGCGGCGATTGCTGGAACACGGATTGCGGGAACGCGAACGGCGGGAACGCGAACGGCGGTGTGACGAGGCGCGGCCTACAGCGTCACAAGGGCTTCGCTGGGCTCTATGCCCGCGGCCTTCCAGGCCGGGAACAGCGAGGCCAGCGAGGTGAGCAGCGCCAGCACCAGCGCCGTGGCCAGCAGGTGCAGGGGCTCGAAGGAGACGCCGCCCGCGCCCTCGACCTCCAGCATGTCGAGGATGCGGAAGCTGACCAGATACCCCGCCACATAGCCCGCCGCCCCGGCGATGAGCCCGATGGCCGCCGCCTCCGCGCAGAAGATGGCGAACACCGAACGCCGCGCGAACCCCAGCGAGCGCAGGATTCCGATCTCCTTCTTGCGCTCGTTGACGGCGGAGAGCATCGAAACCCCGACCATGGAGCAGCCGGTGAGCAGAATCACCAGACTGACGGAAAGAATCAGCTTTTTGACGAAGCGCACCGAAACCATGCGCTGCTCCACGATGCCGCGCAGGGTTTTGATGTCCGTTCCGGGCAGCGCCTGGCCGAGCTGCGTCACGATGTCGTCGATGGGGCAGGCGGAGCACAGGGCCGCCACCTCCACGAAATTCACCTCGCCGGGGTGGCCGCTGGCGCGCTGCAGTTCGGTCATGTCCGCCAGCAGCACGTTGTCGTCGTCGCTGCCGGTGGGGGCGAGAATGCCCGCCACCACAAAATGGTGCGCGCCCAAGGGCACAACGGAGCCCACATGCAGACTTAGCTTGGCCGCCGCCGCGCTGCCCGCCAGCAAGCCGTTGGGTCCGGCGGCCACTCGTACGGGCTTGGATGCGGACGGAGGTGCGGACGGGCCAGTGGACTGGGCCGGAGACAGAGGCTGGCCGCCCGGCGCATGGGCCGGGTCTTCATGCCGCGCGGGCGCGTTCATGACCACGCGGTCCGCCGCCTGTTCCGGCGTTTCGCCGGGGATGACGCCCTGCTCCGCCACCCAAAACCCCTTAAGCTGGCGCTCGCGCTCGAAGCGCACCCCCACCAGCGCCACGGCCGAGCCGTTCACGCGATCCAGCACCACCAGCTTGGGCGCAACCACCGAGATGTTCTTGCGCAGGGCGATGGTGTCGATTTGGGCCTGGGTCGCCGCCTCGTCCAGGTAGGTCACGTCAAAGAGCATGTCGCCCAGGGCGAAACCGCCGTAGCTTACGGTAAGCTTCTCGCTCTTGGGCGAGACGAGAATGTTGGCGCCGAAGCTCACCAGCTTTTGCTCCAGCCCCTCGCCCACCACGCGGGAAACGAAGCCCAGCGCCACGATGGACACCACGCCCAGAGTGAAGACGAGCAGCAAAAGCGAGGTGCGCACCCATTTTTTGCGGGCGTTGCGCAGGGCGATAGTCAGGATGTTCATGCGCGTCCTTGCTCTTTTGCCGTTGCGATTTGGCCGTTGCGGTGGGCAATTGGCTGGTTGCGACAGCCGGGCCGCCACTCCTCCGCGCCGCCCCCTGGCCGCGGATTGGCCCGGCGCCGCAGAGCGGAACCGGGCCGTGGTCAAGAGGCCGTACCGGAGCCAACCCTGCCGTCATGCACGAGAAAACCGGCGTTCCGCGCCTCCCGATGGGCGGGACGGACAAAAGCGGGCAGAAACGGACCGGATCGAGGCGGGCCCCGCCTTAAAAATATTTCACTCCGGCGGCGAGGTCCGTCGCCTTGATGACGACGTTCTTTGCGTCCACGCTGCGCGGCAAAGGCGAGGGATTGCAGCCGCCCTTCACGTCCATGACGCGGGCGGAGTGGAACTTCTGGCCGCAATTGTTGCACACCAGGTAGTCGCCCTGCTGCGTGTAGCCCTTCTTTTCGGGGAAGCACACGTCGCAGGCGTTCAACGCCGTGCGCAGCACTCCGTCTTTGCTTTTGACGACGAAGAACTGGATGGTCTTGCCGCCGACCTTGTAGCTGTAGAAATGGGCTTTGCCGTCCGAGACCTGGTCCACGGGGATTTTGACGACCCCGGCCTGGGCTCGCACCTCGTCCGGTCCACCGAAAAAGCTTGCGTGGGCGTGGCGCAGACTGGTGAAAAAGAGCAGCGCAAGGGCCACAAGCGCCACGAGTATGACGGCGTGCCCGGGGCCGACGATGGGAGCCTCTGCGGAAACGGCGATGGCGCGCGGACGGTTGTTGTGGTGGGTCATGGCGTGGGCCTCCGGGTGGCGGTCTTGGCGCAAAGCGGGGGTGGTGGTCGGGGACGGAGGTGGAAGAGCGGTACCTCCGTCCCCGGCTGTGCAAACCCTCTCTGCACACGGCGTAGGAAAGGCAAACTTTGTGCCAAAACAATAATCCTAGCATATTGCTCGGATAGCGCCGCGACCCGCCGTGTTGTGCAAGCCGTTTTGCGCAATGCGTTGCACAACAAGGAGCGCGGGCCTTGCACATCGCGCCCTGAAGACCGCATTCGCGTCGGCCTTGGAGCCATGCGCCCGCGGGGTGCGAGGGCCGGGTTTTCTGGCCGAAACGGCTTGACGTTTCTGGGGGAGTCTGGAATAGGAGGGGGAGATTTTTGTACCCATTTTCACAATAGTTGTGCGGGCGTCGGCCAGCTTTCCTCTTCCTGGGAAGCAGGGTGGTCGTCCTCTTTTCTGGTCTATCGTTTTCTGTTCATTGGGGGGGGCATGGGGCTGACAGATTCTATTGCGGCGCGCTCCGAGGAGCTGGCCCGGAAATGGGCCGACCTCGTGCTGGGCACATACCCCGAACAGACCCAAGTGGTGTGGCGCAAAAACCACGACCAATTCACCAATCCCGTGGGCGACGCCATTCTGCAGTCCACAAGCAAGCTCATTCCCCTGCTGCTGACCTGGAACGACGCCGAGGCCGTGGCCAAGGCCCTGGACCAGATCGTCAAAATCCGCGCCGTGCAGGACTTCACGCCCGGTCAGGCGCTGAGCTTCGTTTTTCTCTTCAAAAAACTGCTCCGCCAGGAGTTCACGGCCGAGCTCTCCGCGCAGGGCGCGCTGGAGGAGCTGTTGCGCTTTGAAACGCGCGTGGACAATCTGGCGGTCATCGCCTTCGACCTTTACGTGGCGGCGCGCGACCAGATCGCGCGGATGCGCGTGGAAGAAGTCAAGCGCGCGCACAAGAATATCGTGCGCCGCGCCAATCTCATGAAAGCGGACGTAGCGGCCCCCAAGGCCGATTGAGCCTTTTCGGATGGCGCGCCCGGGGTGACGGCCCGCGGGCGCGCAAACTACAAGCGAGGTGACGGCAGATGAAAGCGATCTTTTCACTCCTTATGGTCCTGGCCCTGGTGGTGATCGCCACGGTTGGGGCGGGCGCGGCAAAGATGCACACCATCTTCGCGTACTGCATCCCAGGC
>Ga0183100_1001376_pt1 | contig 12440 bp, 8 predicted proteins | sample Biomet2_FD_127789 | JGI IMG/M metagenome (GOLD analysis project Ga0183100, IMG submission 127789) | Microbial communities from bioreactor (seeded with anoxic lake sediment) at LBNL, California, USA - Biofuel metagenome 2 | ecosystem: Engineered > Bioreactor > Anaerobic > Unclassified ...
GGCGTGGAGCTCAAGTCCAACATCGCCTTCCTGCGCGAGAAAACCACGGATCTGCTGGAATTCTAGCCAGCCAGGGACGGCAGCATGGATATAGAAAAAAACATCGAAGCTCTTTTGCAGCGCGTTTGCTACGCGCGTGACATTCTTGGCGCGCGCGTCAGCGAACGGCTGGAGACCATAAGCGAGGAGATTCAGGCCCTGGGCCGCAAGGCCGACAGCCTGGACCTTGAAGAAGCCCTGGCCAAAACCGGCGAGCTGGCCCGCAAGCTCGGCGTTTTGGAGGCCGATCTCGACGGCCTGCTCACCCCAATGGACAAGGTGCGCATCGTCCGCCACCCGCAGCGCGTGTGCCTCAAGGACATCCTTGAGAACGTGTACGACAACTACACCGAAATCGGCGGCCGCGACGAGGTCTCCATCGACCCCGGCATGCTCATCGCGCGGGCGTACATCACCCGCCGCGTGGGCAAAAAGGTCATCCACCATCCGGTGATGGTCGTCGGCCAGGAGAAGGGCCACGGCCAGGAGTTCCGCAACGGCGGCTCCATCAAGCCCTGGGGCAACGCCAAGGCCCTCAAGTACATGAAGGTCGCCGCGCTGGAGAACATCCCCATCCACGCCTACGTTTCCACTCCCGGCGCCTACCCCATCGAGGACTACCCCGGCGCGGCCCAGCAGATAGCCGAGAATATCTACGAGATGTGCGGCATCGACGTGCCCATCGTGGCCATCTTCTCCGAGGGCGGCTCCGGCGGCGCGGAAGCCATCGCCATGGCCGACAAGCGGCTCATGTTCTCCCACGGCTACTATTCCGTCATCTCGCCCGAGGGCGCGGCGGCCATCGAGTGCAAGTTCAACGGCCTTACCCGCGCCACGCCGGAGCTTATTGAAAAGTGCGCCAAGCACCAGCAGATTACCGCCCAGGACAACCTGCGCAACGGCTACATCGACGCCGTGATTCAGGAGCCGGCGCTGGGCGCCCGCAACGAGCACTTCGAGTTCTTCAAGCAGCTCAGAAGCCAGGTCATCCGCGCCACGGATGAGGCGGCGGTGAACGTGCGCAGCGTCAGCGTGCTGCGCAAGCTCGCCATGCGCGGCTCCAAGCAGCGCAAGGTGGGCGAGGACGTCATTGTGCGCTGGGAGCTGGACCCCGCCGAGCGCGAGCTGCTTGTGTGGAAGCGCTACCAGAAGTACCGCAAGATGTCGCGCCAGGCCTACATCGACAAGCGTGGCATATTCGAGCGCCTGGCGGCCAAGTACATGGAATTTCTCTTCAGCGTGTACTCCACCGTGCGTTTTGAAATCCTCAAGCACTTCCAGAAAAAAATTGTTCGCGTCGCCACCGATTTTACCGATGAGATGCATGTGGTGACGAGCAAAATGGACCGCATGACCTGCCAGGCCATGGAGCTGCTGGGCATTTCCTCCACGGGCGGCGGCGACGAATCCGCCCTGACCTGCCTTTCCGAGCCGGCCAGCGAGGCGCGGGCCTCCAGCGGGCAAACCTACGTGAGCCCCAAATCCCTTGAGGACCGCGAGGTGACCTGCCCCCACGCGGCCGAGCGCGGCTGCCTGGACATTTGGGCACGCGACCTTTACGGCGAATTCGGCGGCGTGTGCCCCAACTGCGGCTACCACTTCCCCATGGAATACCAGTGGTACATGGCCAACGTGTTCGACCGCGGCAGCGTCCGCGAGTTCAACCAATCCATCGCCGCGGGCAACCCCACCAACTTCCCCCGCTTCGACGAGCGCATCCAGCAGGCCAAGGAAAAGACCCACCTGCAAAGCTCCTGCGTCACCTTCAACGCCAGCATCCTCGGCATCCGCCTTACCTGCGGCATGCTGGTGGCCAACTTCCGCGGCGGCTCCGTGGGCTCCGCCGAAGGCGAAAAGCTCATCCGCGCGCTTGATTTGGCGAGAAAACGCCACCATCCCTTCCTGGCCTACATCCACGGCACGGCGGGCATCCGCATTCAGGAGGGCGTCAACGGCCTCATCCAAATGCCCAGGGTGACCATGGCCGTGCGGCGCTACATTGAGGAAGGCGGCCTGTACATCGTTTTGTACGACACCAATTCCTACGCCGGTCCGGTGGCGAGCTTCCTTGGCTGCTCGCCCTACCAGTACGCCGTGCGCAGCGCGCGCATCGGCTTCGCCGGTCCCGGCGTCATCCGCGAAACCACCGGCGTGGACATTCCGCCCGACTATCACAGCGCCTACAACGCCCTCTCGCGCGGGCACATTCAGGACATTTGGAACCGGCCCGACGTGCGCGCCAACCTGCATCAGGCCTTCCTCACCATGGGCGGGCGCAACCTCTACTACCGCTAACGCCAACGTCTCAAAGGCCGGCGCCTGCGTGCCCGGCCCATAAAAACGCCCGGAAGGACAAGCTCCCTCCGGGCGTTTTTGCATTCCCACAATGTCGGATAATCCTTGCGCGTTCGTCACGCGCGCGTCACACATCGCCCTGCCCTTTCACCTAACCTCCCCGCCCGGCACCACCCCACTTTGTACGCCAAGCGAGGCAGAGCAATGCTCAAGACCGTTCTCAAACGCCTGCGCGCAGGCTCCCTGCACAGCGCCTTCCACGACCAGGACATCACACCTGCGCCCCCGCCCAGCCGCCTGCGCGAACTGGTTCGCACCGGCCAGGACTTCGACATCCTGCTCATCAACGTGCGCGATTTCGCGCTGCTGCGCGAGCTGTATGGACGCGAGCTGTCTCAGGAGATAGAAAACCGGCTCACCGCCGTGCTGCGCGCCGCGGTGAACGAGCGCCTGCACACCGTGCCCACTTGCATGCCGCTGGAGCCCGGTGAATACTTGCTGTGCTGGCCCAGCCGCGGCGGCGACCCACGCTCCCAGCACGATACCGCCTACGAAATCAAGCTGCTTGCCCAGCGCGAGGCCAACGCCCACCTGCTGCGTTGGGCCGGGCGCGAGCTGGACCTCGGATTCGGCTGCGCGCGGCATGGTGGCTCGGCCGCGGCCGACGGCCCCAACCGCGAGGCCCGCCTTTTCCAGGCCGTGAGCGAGGCGCGCCTGCGCGCCAAGATGCGCCTGGATTTGAGCCAGCTCTCGCTCTCCTCGGAGTTCAACACCATTTTGCTGGAAAAAAACGTCCGCGCCGTGTACCAGCCCATCGCCGACTTCACCAGCGGCACCATCCTGGCGTGGGAGGCCCTCACCCGCGGCCCCGAGGGAAGCGCCTTCCAGTCGCCCTCCATGCTTTTCGACTTCGCCGAGCAAAGCGGCAAGCTCTTCGCCCTGGAACGCCTGTGCCGGGAAAAAGCCTTGCAGAACCTGGGCGCCATGGCGCAAGGGCAAAAGCTTTTCCTCAACATCCATCCCAAAACCATGGCCGACCCGGAATTCACCCACGGCCAGACGCTGGAGCTCATCGAGAAAGCGGGCCTATCGCCCGAGAATGTGGTCTTTGAGATCACCGAGCGGCACAGCATCAACGAATTCGCCCTGTTCCACCGCACGCTGGACCACTACCGCAGCCAGGGCTATCTCGTCGCCGTGGACGACGCCGGCGCGGGCTACTCCGGTCTCACCAGCGTGGCGCAAATACGCCCGGAGTTCATCAAGATCGACATGAGCCTCATCCAGGGCATCGACAAGGACCCGGTCAAACGCGCGCTCATTGAGACCATGGTCACCTTCGCCGACAAGATCGGCTCCAAGATCATCGCCGAGGGCATCGAATCTCAAGGCCAGGCCGCCTGCCTCATCGACATCGGCGTGCATTACGGCCAGGGCTTCTATCTCGCCAGGCCCGCCGCGCCCAAGCCCGCCCTTTCGCTTGATACCAGCTATTTGCGCAAACCCCAGCAGGAGCAGAGCCGCATCGTCACCTCCTGCCTCATGCCCGTGGGCAATCTGGTGGAGGCCGCGCAAACCCGCAGGCAGGGCACTCTCGTGCCCGACGCCCAGCACTGCTTCGAGGCCAGTCGGCAGCACGCCAGCATCGTCGTGGTGGATGAGCAGTCCGTTCCGGTCGGGCTCATCATGGAGTACCAGCTCAACCGGCAGCTTTCCGGCCAGTTCGGCGCGGCGCTGTATTCCAAGCGCCCAATCGACGCCATCATGGACCGCCATCCGCTCATCGTGGACGAGACCACGCCCGTGGAGCAGACCGCCAAGACCGCCATGCAACGCGAAATCATCAAGGCCTACGACGACATCATCGTGACCCGGCAGGGCAATGTGCTGGGCATCGTCACCGTGCAGCGCCTGCTGAACACGCTGGCCCATGTGCAGGTGGAAATGGCCAAGGGCACCAATCCCCTCACCGGCCTGCCCGGCAACGTCACCCTGGAGCGCGAGGTGGAAGCGGGCATCGGCTCCGGCAAACGCTTCGCCATCGCCTACGCCGACCTCGACAACTTCAAGGTCTACAACGACACATACGGCTTCAAGAACGGCGACCGCGTCATCAAGCTCGCGGCCGACATCCTCGACCACAGCGTGCGCCGCTTCGGCGACGCCGGCGACAAGCTCTTCCACATCGGCGGCGACGACTTCGTGCTGGTCACCAAGCCGGAGCATGTGGAGCGCATCTGTCTCGCGGCAACACGCATCTTCAAACGGACCATCCGCACCTGCTACTGCATGCAGGACCGCGAACGCGGTGAAGTGCTCGCCACCGGGCGCGACGGCGTGGAGCGCACCTACCCCCTTGTGTCCCTGTCCATCGGCATTCTCGAAATCAGCGGGCTGTGCACGCTTATGGAGATAGGCGAACGCGCCGCCCACGTGAAGAAATACGCCAAGTCCATGCCCGGCAACGTGTACGCCTGGGACCGCCGTCCGCCGCTGGGCAGCGTCAGCAAGGACCAGGGCTTCAACGCGCCCGCCTGCCCCGCGCCGGAAGCCCTCACCAGCTAAGCGAACCGTGCGTTGCGGACCGGAGGGAAGCGCCCCCTCCTGTCAGGTCAAGGGAATTCATGGACTACCCAGAAACGCACGGGTGAACCTGGATAAATCTTTCCCTGAAAGGGATATGCTGTGGGGTTCGAAGCCTCACGCTAACGATCCTCTCTTTATCGCCCAAAAGCCCCGGAACGCCTAGCTTCCGGGGCTTTTGGGTACAATGCAAAAAAACAAAGGTACCTTTGCATATTGACAGCAGTCCGCGCAACGCTTACTTTGCCTCCATTGCAAAGGTACCTAACAATCAAACAAAGGACAAAGACATGTTTGGACATCATGGACATGGAGGTCGGGGCAGTGCCTTCGGCCAGGAAGAACGACACGGTCACAGAGGCTGCCGCAGGCATTGCGAAAACCACCGCGGTGAGCTCGGACACGGGCTGTTCCGCACCCGCCCAGACAGCGAACAGGTAGGAGTTCCCCCCTCTTGGGGTGCAGAGCGTATGCGGCGCGTGGATGCGGCTCCGGGAACTACAGGCCGTGTGTCGCACGCGGAAGGACTTTGCCCCTTGTGTGACAGGCACTGCCCCTTGAGCGCTCCGTCTTGCGGCAAGGGGAGAAGGCTGGCGGCCGCCGGTGGCGCATAGGACGGTGCCCATGGATACGGATCGAGACACGCCAGAAACCGACGATATTCACGAATTGGCCATGCTGTTTCGCCTGGCCTCCCGTCTCATGGCTCGCGCCTATCACAGCCACGATCACGGCCCGCACACCCAGGAGCATGTGCTGGACTTGGTCAGGCGGCGCGGGGCCATGGCACAGGCGGAGCTGATGGAATTGCTCGACATGCGCGCGGCCTCGGTGAGCGAGCTGCTCGCCAAGTTGGAGAAAACCGGCAGAATCCATCGCGAACGCAACCCTGATGACAAACGCGGCTTCATTGTCCGCCCGGCAGCCACCGGATGTGGCGAAGGGAGCCACAGCCAGGGTCGCTCGGAGGCCCCCAGTCAGGCAGCTCGGGAAAGCGCCGAAGCCATCTTCGGAGTGCTGGACTTGGAGGAACGTCGCCAGCTTTGGGCGCTGCTGCAAAAGCTTGCTGCCCCCTTGCGAGGTCAAGGCTCCTCCGGCCCACACTGGGCTGGCGGCGGAAATGGACGAGGCCGCGGACAGGGACGATGCGGCGGGCCCGGAGGCGAAAGAGGCCGAGGGCGCGGCAGACGAGGACTCCCGCATCACGACGAAGACACAAGCAAGTAAGGCCAGAGCATCAGCCTGGGCCAAAAGAGACAGCATGACACAGCACACATATACCATAACCATCGAGGAAACGGCCCCAGCAGCTGAAGATTGTGCCCCCCGCAAGCTGCAGTTTCAGACCGTGAGCCACGACGACATGCTGCAACTGGCGCAAAAGGCTGGCGCGGACAATCCTGCCGCGCTCCGTTTGCTCCTGGGGGTGAAGTTGCTTGGCGAGTGCATTCTTGCGGACAAGGAGAATCCCCTCTTCAAGGAATTTCAGCCGCATTTCGGAGCGTTCATGCGCAGCCTCAAGGCGTCACGCCAGTGAGGAGAAGCCCGGCCCGGCCTCCCCGCCCACGAGTATGACGATGCTGGAATCAGACATGATGGGACCCGCCTGGGTTAGAGGGCCGGAAAAGAAAAGGGGGCGCAAGGCCCCCTCATGACGCGTTATGCCGCGGTGGCCGCGGGCGCGGTGTACACGCGGGTGGCGAGTTCGCGGTCGAGCATGAACAGCCCGCCTCCATCGCCAACCAGCTTCAGCTTGCTCACGGTGTCGCCGAAATTGGCTTCCTCCTCCACCTGCTCGGTGACGAACCACTGCAGGAAGATGGCGGAGGCGTGGTCGTTTTCCTTTTGGGCCAGGGTCACCAGGTCGTTGATGCGCTTGGTGACCTGATACTCATGGTTCAGGGCGAACTGGAAGGCGTCGAGGGGCGCTTTCCACGTGTTCTCCGGGGCCTCGATGGGCTGGAGCAACACACGGCCGCCCTTGGAGTTCACATAGTCGAACATCTTGCGGGCGTGAAACTGCTCTTCTTGGAACTGTACGTCCATCCAGTTGGCGAAACCCGGCAGGCCGAGGTTCATGAAGTAGGCGGACAGGGACAGATACAGGTAAGCAGAGTAGTATTCCCATTTAATCTGGTCGTTAATGGCCTTCTCCATCTGTTTGCTCAGCATTGCGGAACTCCTTTATGGTGTGGTGTGCGAACAATTCCACGAAACCAAAAGATACGCATTACCAGCGGGAATGGGAAGGGCCTTGCCCGGAATTGCGCAGTTAGCCGAAGATATTGTTGGCGAAGATCTGGCGGATGCGGTGGGAGAGGTGCGTCATGCGCGCGCCGGAGGTGACGTTTTCCAGCCCGATGGCCAGCGCCTTTTCCGAGCCGATGAACACCGCGAGTTTGCGGGCGCGGGTAAGCGCCGTGTACAACAGGTTGCGCATGAGCAGCACGTAATGCTGGGTCACCACCGGCACCACCACGGCCGGGTACTCGCAACCCTGCGACTTGTGCACCGAGACGGCGTAGGCCAGCGTCAAATCCTCAAGCTCCGTGGCGTCAAAGGGCACGATGTTGCCGTCGAAGTCCACGGTGAGCGCGCCCTCCTCGGGGTCCACCTCCTCCACCCAGCCAAGGTCGCCGTTGAAGACTTCCTTGTCGTAATTGTTGCGCAATTGCAGCACCCTGTCGCCGGGGCGAAAGGTGGCGTAGCCGCGTTTGAGCTCCGGGCGGCCGCGCCGGGGATTGAGGCGCTCCTGCAGCAACTGGTTGAGCGCGCTGGTGCCCACCTCCCCCTTGTGCATGGGGGTAAGCACCTGCACGTCGCGCAGGGGGTTCAGCCCGTAGCGTTCGGGGATGCGCTCGCACACCATGTCCAGAATGGCCTGCTGCACGCGGGAGGGATCGTCCTGGGGCACCCAGTAGAAGTCGGCCTCGGGCGGCTCCTTCTCGCTCTGCACCGGAAACAGCCCGGCGTTGAAGCGGTGGGCGTTGACCACGATGGAACTTTCCTGCGCCTGGCGGAAGATATGCGTCAGCACGGCCTTGGGCACCGCGCCGCTGTTGATGAGGTCGGCGAGCACGTTGCCGGCGCCCACGCTCGGCAGCTGGTTCACGTCGCCCACAAGGATGAGTCGGCAGGTGGCGGGCAGGGCCCGCAGCACGGCGAGAAAAAGCTGGGCGTCCAGCATGGACACCTCGTCGACGAGCAGCACCTCGGCCGAGAGCTTCTGGTCCTCGCAGTGGTAGAAGCCATGCTCCGGCGAATACAGCAGCAGCCGGTGCAGGGTCTGCGCGGGCTCGCCCGTGGCCTCTGAGAGGCGCTTGGCGGCGCGGCCGGTGGGCGCGGCCAGCTTCACCTTCAGCCCCAGCTGGGTAAGCGCGGCCACAATGGCCCTGGTGATGGTTGTTTTGCCGGTGCCGGGCCCGCCGGTGATGATGAACACCTTGTTCACGCAGGCCTCGAACACGGCCTCGCGCTGCTCGCGCGAGAGGTCGAAGCCCAGCGCGGATTCGATTTTCGGCAGCGCCCGCTGCACCGAAGCCCGGGAGACGGGCGTGGGGTGGCTGACGAGCCCGAAGAGCCTTTGGGCGATTTCGCGCTCGGCCCGGTAGTTGCTCATAAGGAACACGGCGCGCGTGATATTCTGCTCGGGCAGGTCCTCTATGTGTACGCGCTTCTTGCGCTCCAGGGCCTCCAGGCCCTCCTCCAGCAGGGTGCGGTTCTCCACGCCGAGCATGCGCGCACATTCTTTGAGCAGCGTCTCCTCGGGGCAAAACATGTGCCCGCCGCGGTCACCCTGCATGATGAGCGCATAGCCCAGCGCGGCCTCGATGCGCTCGGGCGCGTCCTCGGCAAAGCCGAGCTTGAGGGCCATGTTGTCCGCGGTGCGGAAGCCTATGCCCCGGATGAGATAGGCCAGCTCATAGGGGTTGGCCCGCAGCTTTTCCTCGCTCTGCGCGCCGAAAAGCTTGAAGATGCGCGCGGCATACGTTGGCGGCACCTCGTGGCTGTGCAAAAACACGATGAGGCTTTTGACCTCCCGCTGGGAGCGCCAGGATTCGACCATGCCCTCCAGGCGCTTTTTGGTGACGCCCTTGACCTTGCGCAGGCGGTCGGGGTCGGTGTCGAGGATGTCCAGCACGGCCACGCCGAATTCCTGCACCAACGCCTCGGCGGTCTTTTCGCCCACGCCCTTGAGCGAGCTTTTGAGAAAGCGCACCACGCCGTTGGCTGTGGCCGGGTAGGTTTGCTTGAAGCTCGCCACTTCCATCTGGCGGCCGAACTTGGGGTGGGTCTTCCACTCCCCCTCTATCTCCAAAAACTCGCCGGGCTGGAGCTGGCCAAGGCAGCCGACGATGGTGACCACCCCGGGTTCGTCCTTGGCGCGCACGCGCGCCACCGCATACCCGTTGTCCGGGTTGTGGTAGACGACGGATTGGACCTCGGCTTTTATGCTTGCGGGCATGAGGGTTTTATACCGCCTGCCGGTGCATGAGGGACTGGCGCAACGTTTCGCGGTCCATGTACTTCACTTCCGCGCCCATGGGTATGCCCTGGGCCAGGCGCGAGACGGAAACGCCGGGGAACCCCTGCGCGGCAATATTCTTGATGTGCGAGGCGGTATTCTCCGCGTCCAGCGTGGAGCCCAGGGCCAGTATCAGCTCGCGCACCTGCCCGGTCTCGAGCCGTCGGCGCAGCAAATCGAACTCCAGCGCCTGCGGGCCCACGCCGTCCAACGGGGACAAAAGCCCCCCCAGCACAAGGTACGTGCCGCGGAACAGCCCCATTTCCTCAAGCGCCAAAAGCGAATCCCACTCCGAGACCACGCACAACTGCTCGTGGTTGCGGCCAGGATCGGCGCAGATGGGGCAGGGGTCGCTCTCGGCCAGGCTGGCGCAGGTGGAGCACAGGCACAGGCGCTCGCGCAAGGTCAAAACGGAGCGTCCCACCGCCTCGGCCTGCTCGCGCGGGAGCTTGAGCAGGGCCAGGGCGGCGCGCAGGGCGGACTTCGGCCCCAGGCCCGGCAGGCGGGCAAGATGCTCCGCCACCTCGCGCAGGGGGCCGGGCAGACGGTCTGTGGACATGCGCTAGAACATGCCCGGCATTTTGAAGCCACCGGTGATCTTGCTCATCTCCTCCTCCATCATGCCTTTGGCCTTCTTCATGGCGTCGGTGACGGCGGCCAGCACGAGGTCCTGCAGCATCTCCACATCACCCGCCTCGACAACGCTCTTGTCGATGGTGATGGAGATGATCTCCTGGCTGCCCTTGGCGCGCACCGTGACCATGCCGCCGCCGCTGGTGGCCTCCACCTCGCGGGTCTTGAGCTCCTCCTGCAGGGCGGTCATTTTCTTCTGCATCATCTGAGCCTGGCGCAGCATATCCTGCATCCCGTGCATATCGTCCTCCGAATGGTTGCGTGTGGTGTTTGCGGCGCGAACAGCGCGCCGGAAATGTCAGTTATCGCCGGGGGTACACCAGAGCCGGATCGCGGCACTCAAAGGCCTCGCGCACGCGCTGCACAAGCGGGTGTGCCTGCATTTCGCGTTGGATGAGGCCGTCGGTCTTCACGGGCGCGTGGTCCACGCAGGCGAAGGCCATGGTGACGTCCGGGCCGAAATAGTCGGCCACAAGGCGGCGCAGGCGGGCGTTGTTGTCGCCGTTCTCCAGCATGCCGCTGTGGGTCTCGTTATGGCAGGTGATGACCAGCTCCGCCCCGCACAGTTCGCCCTTGGCCTGGGAAAGCCCGGTGACAAAGCCATTGCCGTTCTTGGAGGCCACGAATTCGAGAAAGCCCTCCCAACTGCGCGGACCGCCGCCGGAAAAGGCGGGAGCCGCCCCCATGCCGGACTGTTCCTGATCCGACGCATCCGGCGCATCCGGCGCATCCGACGCATCCGGCGCATCCGGCGTATCCGGCGTATCCGGCGTATCCGGCGCATCCGGCGCGGCGTGCCCGGCGAACATGCCGGAGTCTTCCGGCGCGTCGCTGTTGTCATACGCCGCCGATTCCGAGGGTCCCGGTTCGGCATCGAAAGCGCGCGGCGCGTCAGGGGCGGTGTGCGTGGCAATCGGCGTGGCAACTGGCGCGGCGGCGGCCTGCCCCCCCGCTGCCGGCGCAGGCGCATGCCAGGGCGGCGGCACCGGCTCCGAAGCGCGGACTTGTCCCGCCGCGACAAAACTGGCGGAAGCGCCAAGGCCGGAACTGACCGGCGCGGGATTGGCTGGCGCGGGATTGGCCGTCGGTCTGGGCGTTGCGTTTGGCTTCGCCCCCTGCGCGTCGGATGAAGACTGACCGCCGAAAGAGCGCCGCGCCGTGCCGGATGGCCCAGCGCCGCCGCCCGCTCTGCCCGGCCCGCCGCCCGACGACGGTCCGCCAGATGCCGGTCCGCCCAGGGCGGCCAGCGGAAGCAGGTCCGGCAGGCACGCCAGGTTGAGCAGCAAAAGCTCCAGCGCCTGCGCAGGCTCCAGGCTCTTGATGACGCGCTGTTGGCCGTCCAGGGTCATTTGCCAGCAGGCGTGGATGTGCGCGGGGGTGAAGCGCTGCGCCCAGTCCAGCCATTGCTGGGCTTCCTCGGCGGGCAGACCCAGCTCCGGGGCCATGGCCTCGCCAGCCTGGCGCAGCAAAAACATGTTGCGCCAGCAGCCAGAAAGTTCGCGCAGAAAGAAGCCCAGGTCCAGGCCCTGGTCGAGCACCTGCCGCAGCGTGCGGGACAAGAGCGGCAAATCGCGCGAGGCTATGGCCTCCATGAGGGCGAAAAACACCTCCTGCCCGGCCAAGCCAAGGCAGGCGCGAACCTCGCTTTCAATCAGCGCGCCCGCGCTGTAGGCCAGCGCCTGGCCCAGCAGCGACATGCTGTCGCGCACGCTGCCCGCGCCGCGCCGGGCGATGATGCGCACCGCGCCAGGCTCGTACTGCACGGCCTCGGTTTGCAGAATCTTTTCCAGATGCGCGGCCAGCTCCGCCTGGGGCAGCATTTTGAACACATAGTGCTGGCAGCGCGAGAGGATGGTGGCCGGAAATTTGTGCGCCTCGGTGGAGGCCAGAATGAACGTGACGCGCGCGGGCGGCTCCTCAAGCGTCTTCAAAAGCGCATTGAAGGCCGCGGTGGAAAGCATGTGCGCTTCGTCGATGATGAAGACCTTGTAGCGGCCCTCAAGCGGGGCGTAGCCCACGTCCTCTTTGAGGGAGCGCACGTCGTTCACGCCGCCATGGCTGGCCGCGTCTATCTCGATGATGTCCACCGCGTTGCCCGCGTTGGCCTGCCTGCACAGGGTGCACTCGTTGCAGGGCTCCGGCGCGGGGGCTTTTTCGCAGTTCAGCGCCTTGGCGAAAATGCGCGCGATGGTGGTTTTGCCCACCCCGCGCGTGCCGCTGAACATATACGCGGGCGCAATCTTGCCCGTAGCCGCCGCGCGGGAGAGAATGGATTTCACCGCCTCCTGGCCGGCGACATCGGCGAAGCGGCGGGGCCGATATTTGGCGGTCAGGCTCGACATGCTGGGGGGCTCCGGTGCGTGTT
>Ga0183100_1001377_pt1 | contig 12430 bp, 10 predicted proteins | sample Biomet2_FD_127789 | JGI IMG/M metagenome (GOLD analysis project Ga0183100, IMG submission 127789) | Microbial communities from bioreactor (seeded with anoxic lake sediment) at LBNL, California, USA - Biofuel metagenome 2 | ecosystem: Engineered > Bioreactor > Anaerobic > Unclassified ...
GCTCTCGAACAAACCGCACAGCTCAAGCTCTGCTATCCCCGAGACCATTCTCTCAAATCGTTCCAGTGCGTGTGTTTCATCATCAACCGCCGCAATTCGCACGATTATACCACCTCCGGAATTGATAGTCTTACGTAAGTTCGCCCCATCTCGCTGCTGATACTAAGACCGCTTCCGTACAATTTGAACAGTCGGCTGTGAATATTGATAAGACCCACACCCTTAGCCGTATTACTCTCACTCAAAAGTGTTTTCACCTTTTCGTTGCTGATACCGACGCCATTGTCTTCGATTTCAATGTCAACAGTCTTATCTTTCTGCGTCATGCGCACAGTAACAGTTCCACCCTCTGGTCTTTTCGATATGCCATGTCGGACCGCGTTTTCAACCAGTGGCTGTAGGATAAGCACCGGAATCTGTGCGTCAAGCGGAATGTCGATCTCTTTTTGAAGCTGTATTTTCTGGCCAAAACGTGCTTGCTCGATGTGGAAGTATGTATCGACAAAATCAAGCTCTTTTTCTATCGTCGTCATTTTGTCAAGATTATTGAACTCCAGACTGCCTCTTAAATAAATAGCCAAATCTATAATTAATTTGCCAGCCTGCTTTCCGTCCTTTTCGCAAACATTAGCAATTGCACTGAGCGCGTTATAGAGAAAATGCGGTTTGATCTGCGCCTGTAAAAATGACATTTCTGTCGCCATGATTCGGTCTTTCAGCTGATCTGCCTCAATCAGTCTTTCGTTGTACAAAATGAGCTTTTTATGGTCTGTGGCCTGCTGCCGGGCTTGAAGATAGGACATGGCCAGAATAAACGCGAAATTTCCCAGCAGGAACATACAGGTATAATAGATGTTGCCGGTCACAAGAAAACTGATGATGTCTTCATTTATAGCCCAAACGAAGACGCAAACGGCGATGAACATTAAAATTGCGTTATCTCGCTTACGCAGTGCGGATTTGATTTGGATGCCCAGCAGATACAGCATTTGCAACAGCAAAACGACATACAGCGAATTCGTCAGGAACGTCATGAACTCCGGCCCGGCGATCAGGATTAACGCGTCAAAGACGAGACTGGGAAGCAGAACAAGCCTCGTCAAGTTTTTGGGATACTCCGGGGGAAAAATGCTGTGGACGAATAAAATAATAACCGCCACGATGTTATAGCCTGTCAGATAGTTTAAGTACATCCGCAGGTGCAGGGATGCATTCGGAAAGATAACCGTCAGCGGCGTTTCGCCCCATACAAGGGAGCGTAAAGCACTCAAAAGGCAGAAAACTGCGAAAAGGAGCGCCGTTTTGTTTTGGGGTTGAAGGGAAAAAAGGATTAAATAGTGAATCCCAAAGATAAAAATGGAGCCGATAAAAAACATTTGTAAAATCAGCATTAGCGTCCGCTGCTGCTCCAGTACCCGCATGGAGCCGAACACCGGGGCAACACGAAGTCCACCCGTGGCACAGTTCCAGTTGGCAACCTGAAAAACCAGCTCCACATGCCGGGTGTCCGTGGGCAAGGGGAGTATGAGAATGTCATCGTCGTTTACAAACGCGCTTGTGTTATCCAGCCCGCCGCCGACCTCGGCCGCCAGCCGTCCGTTGATATAGAGCCGATAAGCGTTGGCAACGTTCTGAACGCGCAAAGCAGGGTCAGTAAGTTCCGATGAATAATTAAGCGTTATTCGGTATGAGGCAATACCCTGTTTGCTATAATGCGTGCCAGCGTTGGTGGACCACACGCCGGGCACCTTCATCAAGGAGTCCGGCTGCTGCGAGGTCAAAGAAAAATCCTGCGGCGTCAGCAGCCTGTCCCAATAAAATTCCCACTGCCCATTTAGTGCGACGAGAGTCCCCTGACTAAAGTCAACGCTCGACAAATCTGCAATTCCATTGTTGACAGCAACCGAGCTTGGCCGCAGCATGAGGATCAGGGCACTGAACACTATGGCGGGAACAGCGATAACAAACAGTACCCGCCATCTTGAAGCGATTTTAATCAACGCTCTTTTTAGCTTTATCATTTATTCTTCACAAACTTTCGCAATTAAATGCCGTTATATATTTCGGCGCTTTTTGCTAATTAATAAAGCTAATAAAGAATTTTTAATGATAATTTTGTTGTGAGATAAAATCTGAAAGAGAGCAGAACTCTTTTTAACAAAGAATGTAGATTTGCTTTTCTTATTGCCCCGTACCGATTTACTGTCTGGAAGACATTGAACGAGTATCGATCTTTGGTAATATGGATATTAGGATTGTTTTCCGTGAATTTGCAATGCTTTGAGGCTGCTAAGATGCGAACCGCTCGCCAGGTCTGGTTCGCAACTTTTACTGTTTTTAGAGTGCTTTTCCGATAAGGCTATCTGGCAGGATTCAAGAGCATTCCACTTTTCTTTTTTACCGGTGGTAGATGGGATGCGAACCGAGCGATGGCTCTTTTCCTAAAAAAAGTGGAAACGCTCGGTTCGCAGGCCCTTAATCCTCTCAAAATAGTTATGAAAAAACGGCAAAATCATTCGATTTAGCCGTTTTCATGGTGGAGACGAAGAGGATCGAACTCTCGACCTTACGGATGCGAACCGTACGCTCTCCCAGCTGAGCTACGCCCCCAAGTTGTGGAATCTGTTCAATTTTCGGATTTTGCTTTGTGCAAGTTGTCAGGTGGTCAGGGCCCGCTTTGCGGATAGCTTGCTCTCCCAGCTGAGCTACGCCCCCATATTGTAGAACTGGATCAATATAATTTGCTTTGCAAGTGCGGCCAAACCGCAGCCTCCGACTAAAAAGTTCAGCATAGCAAGAAATATACTGGGCTTTAGAGACAAATGATATTATAACATGATTTTTAAAAATGTAAAGTGCAATTTTGAGAAAACTCTCCCAAAACGCCACCGACGACTTGGCAGAACATAAACAGCAGGTAAATTGTGTAAGAAAACACAAAAATACTACCAAACCCAAAAAAGTTATGGTATACTTCAAAGATTGGAATAAGAAGTCCCGGCGTCCGTCCGGGACAGCGAAAGGAAAGAGGACGCGTTGAAAAAGAAGATTGGGCGGACAGCCGCGCTGACCCTCTTGTCAGCACTCTGCCTCTTTTTGAGCGGCTGTGCCGGATTAAGACTGGGGACGGTGGAGGATCTTTACTGTCTGCCGAGCCTTCCCGGTGAATATCAGGATCTTGAGACCAGCATCAACGCTCTGATCGAAGATGGAGCCGAATATGCCGCGCCGTCATCTGGCTCCAATATCCAGCCGGTGCAGCTGGTGGATCTGGACGGAGACGGACAGGAGGAAGCTCTGGCGTTTATGCGCAAGCCCTCTGAGGAAAAGCCACTGAAAATCTATATTTTCAGTGCAAAAAGCGGCAGGTATCAGCAGTCTGCGGTGATTGAAGGAAGCGGCAGCGCAATTTTCAGTATTGTATACAGCGATTTGGACGGCGATGGACACATAGAGCTGGTGGTGGGGTGGAAGACTGCCTCCGAGATGCAGGCGCTGTCCATTTATACCCTGCGAAACGGCCAGCCGGAAGAGCTGCTGCGCACTACCTACGTCAAATACGCTTTGACCGATCTGGACGGCGACGGCCACAACGAACTGGTGACCTTCCACGCCGACACCGAGGGAATGGGTATTGCGGAGATGTACACCTGGCAGGATGGGACCATTGCGCTGGAATCCTCGTCCAAGATATCCGTTACCATGGCGGAACTGAGCAATCTTGGACGGGTTGTGACCGGTGCCATTCAGGACGGAACACCGGCGCTATTCGTAGTGGGCGTGGTGGATTCCTCCACGGAGGTTACAGACATTTTGGTGGCGCGGGATGGGGGACTGAGTAATATCGTACTGTCCAGCATAACCGGCACATCCACGGAGGTGGCCCGGTTTTTGTCGCTGTATCCCACGGACATTAACGGCGACAAGTCCACAGAGGTGCCGGTGCCGGTTCTGCTGGCGGGGTCCAACGAAACCCAGAATTATTACCGCATCGAGTGGCGGGGCTATGATGCCACGGGTAAGCCCACACGGGTGGAGTCCACCTACCACGATGTGGAAGATGGCTGGTATCTGGTGCTTCCGGAGAGCTGGCGGGATCAGGTGCTGGTGCAGCGGGAGCCCGACGCAGAGGAGTCCACGGTGACCTTTTCTTACCGCGACGGAACCGAGCTTCGGGAGTTTCTGAAAATCAGTGCCATCACTGGCGACAGCCGAGAGATCAAGGCTGTCCGGGGCGGACGGTTCATTCTCAGCCGCCGGGCTGAGACAATTTACTCTGCGGAACTGCTGGATTCCAACAACTCATGGCTGTCCGGCATGACGGAGGACCAACTGCGCGCCGCTTTCGGCCTGATCACGGCGGAGTGGTTGGCAGGCGACAACTAAACCACTGAGAAGGGACGGAGGCATTCATGAAAAAAGTTCTGGTGCTGGAGGACGAGTCCAGTATCCGCAGTTTTATTGTCATCAATCTGCGCCGGGCGGGATACGACGCCATTGAAGCGGAGACTGGCGAGGAGGCGCTGGAGCGGCTGCGGGAAAACCCGGATACCACGGTGGCGCTGCTGGACATCATGCTGCCGGGTATTGATGGTTTTGAGGTCTGCCGCCGGATTCGGGCCACCAATACGAAGATCGGCATTATCATGCTGACTGCCCGGACTCAGGAGATGGATAAGGTGACGGGCCTGATGACCGGGGCGGACGACTATGTGACAAAGCCGTTCTCTCCGGCGGAGCTGACCGCCCGGGTGGACGCGCTGTTCCGCCGGGCGGGAGGCGAGGAGCCAACCCCTGCGGGGGAACTGAACCAGCCGCCTTTTCTGCTGAATACCCGCAATCGGACACTGGAGAAAAACGGGCAGCGGATAAAGCTGACTCAGGTGGAGTATTCCATTGTGAAGATGTTCATGGAGAACCCTGGGAAGGCTTTGAGCCGGGAGGAAATCCTGGATACGGTCTGGGGCCGGGATTATTTCGCGGAGCTGAAGATCGTGGATGTGAATATCCGGCGTCTTCGCTTGAAAATTGAAGACGATGTGACAAATCCGGCGTTTATCACGACGGTTTGGGGATACGGGTACAAGTGGGGTCTTTAAAAGCGAGACACCGGTAAAACACGAAAAAGAGGACGGAGAGCAATGCCGAAGACGGGCAGTGACAAGCAAAAAAAATATCTGCACATCAGCGGACTGCGCCAGAGATGGATCATCAATACCATTATGCCGGTATTTGTCCTGCTGGTGCTGGTCGTGACGCTGTTTTCCGCCGGCGTTGCCAGCTATTACTACAGCGGAATGCAGCGGGGGATGGAGATTCGGGTCCAGGACGCCGCGGACTCCTTCAACAGCTACTTTATGAACAGCTACACCGAGTATTATCAGATGGCGGTGTACTACACGGATTCCTTTGATGACAAGGACCGCATTGAGCTGCAGTTTATCAGCCCCAGCGGCCGCATTCAGGCGTCCAGCTATGGACTTACCGTGGGAACCTCTCCCCGGACTTCCGATATCGAGGACGCGGTCTCCTCGGGAAAAAAGGCCGTGTTTCAGGGAAAGGACCCCGCCACAGGGGAGAGTATCCTCTCTGTTGCCTACCCACTGATGTTTAATGACCGGGTGGTGGGCGTTATGCGGCTGGTGACGGCGCTGCGGGCCGTGAACCGGCAAGTGATGCTGGCGGTGTTGGCGGTGTTCTTGATTGCGGTGGCCTGCATGGCCATGGTGATGATATCCAATCTGCTGTTTATCAACCGGGTTGTGGAGCCGGTGGCGGTTGTGTCCAACGCGGTGAAACGGATTTCCGCCGGAGGCTACGGAATCCAGATCGAGAACCGGTATACCGACGAGCTGGCGGGCTTGGTGGATAATATCAACGATATGTCTTTGAAAATCGGCCAGAACGAAAAGATGAAGACCGAATTCATCTCCTCTGTCTCTCACGAACTTCGCACGCCCCTCACCGCCATCAACGGCTGGGGCGAAACAATTTTGGCGGACCCCTCCGGCGACCCGGAGCAGATGAGAAAGGGCATCCGCATTATCCTGCGGGAGGCCCGGCGGCTGAGCACCATGGTGGAGGAGCTGCTGGAGTTTTCCAAGATGGAGGACGGGCGCTTTACCCTGCGGGTGGAATCGGACGTGGATCTTCAAAGCGAGTTTGAGGACGCCATCTTCACCTATCGGGAACTGTTCCGTCAGGAGGGAATCGAACTGGAATACGAAACCGCCGACGAGGAAATGCCTCCCATCTCTGCGGACCCGGAGAGGCTGAAGCAGGTGTTTTGTAATGTGCTGGACAACGCGGCTAAGCACGGCGGCTCCGGCAAGCGGATTGCTGCTTCTGTTACCGTGGAGAACGAATATGAGGTGGTCCGGGTGCGGGACTTTGGCCCCGGTATTCCGGAAGCGGAGCTGCCCTTCATAAAACAGAAATTTTACAAGGGCTCCTCCAAGGCCCGGGGAAGCGGTATCGGTCTTGCTGTGTGCGATGAAATCGTCACGCTGCACAACGGCAAATTTGCAATTGCCAACGCCGATGGCGGCGGAACGGTGGTCACCATCCGTCTGCCCATGGGAAATTGAAAAAACCGCCTTCGCGCCGCGCCGTCCCTGGGCGGCCGGCGCGCGGGCGTTTGTGCTGTGCGGGAAAAACGTGGGCAGCCAAATTAAAGTAGAACAAATGTTGCATATCAGTATATTCTGTGCTAAACTGAGCAATAGAAAGGAACATACATGGCAGAAAACAACTCCCGCGCCTTCCGTACCAGCATCGGCGGACAGGCGCTGATTGAGGGGATCTTGATGCGCGGACCGGAAAAGCAGGCCATCGTCGTACGGGACAAGGACGGGAATCTGGTGGAAAAGACGGAGGAACTCCACCTCGTCAAGGAGCGGCACCCGGCCCTGGGCTGGCCGCTTGTGCGAGGCACTGTGAATTTCCTGGACTCCATGGTAAAGGGCGTAAAGGCCCTGATGTACTCCGCGGATTTTTACCCGGAGGACGAGACGGTCAAGCCGTCCAAATTCGACCTGTGGCTGGAAAAGCATCTTTCCAGCAAAAAGTTGGAGGGGGCTCTGGTGGCGGTGGCCACCACGCTGGGCGTGGGCATGTCGGTACTGCTCTTCTTGGTGTTGCCCACGTTTATCACCGGAGGTATCCTGCACTTTTTACCCGGGTTCCCCTTGTGGGGGCGCAACGTGGTGGAGGGCGTTTTGAAGATCGCCATCTTTATGATCTACCTGATCGCCTGCTCCAAAATGAAGGACATCTACCGGGTGTTTCAGTATCACGGCGCGGAGCATAAGACCATCTTCTGCTATGAAGCAGGACTTCCGCTGACGGTGGAGAACGTACGGATCCAGCCCCGGCATCATCCCCGCTGCGGCACGAGCTTTCTGTTCGTGGTGATTTTCGTGTCCATTCTGGTGTCCTCCGCGGTGTTTGGCATCTGGCCGATCACCAACGTGTGGCTGCGGACGCTGGTGCATCTGATGCTGCTGCCCCTGGTGGTGGGCATCACCTATGAGTTCAACCGGTGGGTGGGACGCAGTAACTCCGGCCTTGCCCATATGTTGACCGCCCCGGGCATGTGGATGCAGAATTTCACCACCAACGAGCCGGACGACTCCATGATCGAGTGCGCCATTCGCTCATTGGAGCTGGTCCTGCCCGACAAAAAGGGACAGGACGCATGGTAATAGCAGCTTTTGAAAAGGGTGAAGAGGCGTGACCACGACCTATAACAATTTATATTTGGACATCCGGGCGGGATTAAAGGCCGCGGGGGTGGAGATGGCGACGTTGGAGGCCCGGGAGCTTACGTGCTTTGCCACCGGAAAGAGTCGGGAGGAACTGGTCCGGGACGGGGCGCTGTACGCCTCGCCGGAACTGGAGCAGCGAGCTCGCGATCTGCTGAAGCGGCGGCTTGCGGGAGAACCGGTGGCATACCTGATCGGCGAGTGGGAATTTTTCGGACTGCCGCTGGACATCTCCGCCGACGTTCTGATTCCCCGCACAGACACGGAGGTACTGGCGTCTGAGGCCATTGATTTTTGTCGGACACTGGGAGAGTGCCGGGTGCTGGACCTGTGCGCCGGGAGCGGCTGCGTGGGGCTGGCGCTTGCCAGCCGGGTACAGCAGGCCCGAGTGATACTGGGCGAGGTGAGTGAGGCGGCACTGAAGATATGCCGCCAGAATGTACGGCGTACCGGCCTTTCCGGCCGGGTGGTCTCCATGCAGATCGACGCGCGCCAAAAGCCCTCGCCTGCGCTGGGGGAGTTTGGGTGCATCGTGTCTAACCCCCCCTACATACCCGCAGGAGACATCGGTACGCTGGACCCGGCGGTGCGGGACTATGAGCCCCATCTGGCGTTGGACGGCGGGGAGGACGGGCTGGATTTCTACCGCGATATTGTGGAGAAATGGCGCCAGGCGCTGTCACTCGGTGGACGGCTGTATTTTGAGGTGGGCATCGGTCAGGCGGACAGCGTTTTGCGGATTATGCGCGCCGCAGGTTTCGGGGATATTCAGGTGGTGAAGGATACCCGGGGCATTCCACGCGTCGTGTTTGGAACGCTGTGTTCGGCGGTTTGAGCCGTGCTCGGACAAGCGGCGGAGATTGGAAAAGACTGGCCCACACCTGATTTTTGGAGTTTTATGCGAACCCAAGAAGATATAAGGGAACTGCCTGAAAAACAAGGAGGAAGAAAGCATGGCAAAAGATAAAGCGGCAGCGTCCTCGCTGCCGGACAAGAAAGCGGAGCCGGCGTCGGATAAGGAGCAGGCCATCAAGACCGCCATTTCCCAGATTGAAAAAGCCTATGGCAAGGGGTCCATCATGCGTTTGGGGGACCGGGCCAATCTGGAGATCGACACCATCCCCACCGGGTCGCTGTCGCTGGATCTGGCGTTGGGGATCGGGGGCATTCCCAAGGGCCGCGTCATTGAAATCTACGGACCGGAGTCCTCAGGCAAGACAACTCTGGCCCTCCATATAGTGGCTCAGGCCCAGAAAAAAGGCGGTGAGGCGGCCTTTGTGGACGCGGAGCACGCGCTGGACCCCTCTTATGCCAGGGCACTGGGCGTGGACATTGACAATATGCTGATTTCTCAGCCGGACACCGGTGAGCAGGCTTTGGAAATCACCGAGGCGCTGGTGCGATCCGGCGCCATCGACGTGGTGGTGGTGGACAGCGTGGCCGCCCTGGTGCCCCGGGCGGAGATCGAGGGCGACATGGGCGACAGCTATGTGGGCCTTCAGGCGCGGCTGATGAGCCAGGCCCTGCGAAAGCTCACCGGCGCCATCGGAAAGACCAACTGCATCGTCATTTTCATCAACCAGCTGCGGGAAAAGGTGGGCGTCGTATACGGAAACCCCGAGGTCACCACCGGCGGCCGCGCCCTGAAGTTTTATGCTTCTATCCGTATCGACGTACGCCGGATCGAGGGTCTTAAAAACGGCACGGAGATCATCGGAAACCGCACCCGCGCCAAAGTGGTGAAAAATAAAATGGCTCCCCCGTTCCGGGAGGCCGAATTCGACATTATGTACGGCGAGGGTATCTCACGCTACGGCGAACTGGTCGACCTTGGCGTGAAACTGGACCTGGTGCAGAAATCCGGGTCCTGGTTTTCCATGGGTGAGACCCGGATCGGCCAGGGCCGGGACGCCGCAAAAAACTATTTGCGGGACAATCCGGAAGTGGCGGAGCAGCTGGACGGGGATATCCGCAAGAATTTCGACAAGCTGCTGACCGGCCAGTCCCGCGTTGCCGCCAAGGCCGCGGGTCGGGCGGTAGATGTGGACGCCGACGATTTCAACGATGAAAATTGACCGTCTGGAGCGGTCAAAGCATGTTTGCGGCCGCATCCTGGTGTTTTTGGAGGATGGGTCTTTTCTGAAAGTCACGGAGCAGGAGCTGCTGGACTTTGGCCTCCGGGCCGGGGACGAATTGAACAGCCAGACTCTGGAGTGCCTGAAAAGCGCGGCCTCCGGCTCTGACACAAAGGCCAAGGCCGCGGCGCTGATCGGGCGGCGGGCCATGTCCCGCCGGGATTTGGAGCAGAAATTGACGGAAAAGGGAGCCTCTCAGACGGAGGCGCGGTACGCCGCCGAGTGGCTGGAGGCCATCGGCGCACTGAACGACGCGGAGTATGCCGCGTTGCTGGTGCGGCACTGCGCAAATCTGGGGTATGGCCCCGGCCGCTATCGGGACGAACTCTACAGGCATGGCATCCACCGGGACCTGTGGGAGGAGGCTATGGACGCCGCCCCGAACCCGGCGGAGCTGATCGGAGCATATCTTCGGGACCGTTTCCGCAAGGGCCCGCCGGACGAACGGGAGCGCAGGCGCGCCGCCGACGCTTTGGCTCGCCGGGGCTTTGGCTGGAGCGACGTAAAGGCGGGGCTTGCAAAGTGGGCGGATTTTTCAGAAGAGGATGGAGGCCGCCTTTGAAAACAGCACGGCCCCAAAGAATCAAAATCCGAGCATTGGAGGAAGTATTTTGAGTTACAGTGTTGCGTTTATCTCTCTTGGCTGCGCGAAAAATCAGGTGAACTGCGAACAGATGATGTCCACCGTGACGGCGGCGGGACACACCGTTGCCGCCGATCCGGACGGAGCGGATGTGGTGGTTGTGAACACCTGCGGCTTTTTGGCCTCCGCCTGCGAAGAGGCAATTGACCATATTTTGCAGATGTCTGAGCTGAAAAAAGAGGGAAGACTAAAAAAAATCCTCGTGACCGGCTGCATGGCCCAGCGGTATCAGGAGGATGTGCTGGACGAACTGCCCGAAGTGGACGGCATTCTGGGAACCGGCAGCTATACCGATGTTGCCACTGCCGTGGACGCGGTGATGGCAGGAGAGCGGCCCTGCCGCTTCGGCAGTATCCACACGGCAGAGCAGGAGGGGAACCGGATTTTGTCCACGCCGCCTTGGTATGCGTACCTGCGCATTGCGGAGGGCTGCGATAATCACTGCGCCTACTGCGTGATTCCCTCCCTGCGGGGCAAGTACCGCAGCCGCCCCCTGGAACATCTGTTGGAAGAAGCCCGGAGTCTTGCGGACCGGGGCGTAAAGGAACTGATCGTCATTGCGCAGGATATCACCCGATATGGAACAGACCTGACGGGGAAGCACGAGCTGGCCCACCTCCTACGGGAGCTGTGCAAGCTGGACTTCCACTGGATCCGACTTCACTACCTCTATCCCGACGAAATCACCGAGGAGCTGATTGACACCATCGCGGCGGAGCCGAAGATTTTAAAGTATATTGATCTTCCCATCCAGCACTGCAACGACGAGATCCTAAAGGCCATGAACCGCCGGGATACCAAGGCGGAGCTTACGGAACTGCTGGGAAAGCTACGAGAGAGGATTCCCAGCCTAGTGCTGCGCACCAGCATCATTGCGGGCCTGCCGCTGGAGGACAGCGCGGCTTTTGAGGAGTTGTGCGAATTCCTGCGGGAGACGAAAATTGAGCGGGCGGGCGTGTTTCCGTTTTCTCCGGAAGATGGGACTCTGGCCGCAAAAATGGATCACGTGGACGCGGAGGAGACCCGGCGTAGGGCGGAACTTTTGGTGGATGTGCAGTCCGATGTGATCGACGGGTATAACGAATCTGTTCTGGGTACGGTTCGGGAAGTGCTGTGCGAGGGCTTTGATTCTCAGACCCAGCTTTACTACGGACGCAGCTTTTCAGAGTCCCCCGACATCGACGGGCGCATCTGGTTTGAGGCGGATCAGGTCCGGCCGGGGACATTTATCAACATCCGTCTTACGGGAACCATGGACGGCGAGCTGACCGGAGAAAAGGAGTGAGACCCCGTGAATTTGCCCAATAAGCTGACGGTCCTGCGTATTTTGCTGATTCCCGTGTTTATGGTTGTGCTGTACTGGGACTTTCCCGGTGCGAATTACGTGGCGCTGGTCATTTTCATTCTTGCCAGCCTGACCGATCTGCTGGACGGAAAGATTGCCCGGGCCAGAAATCTGGTCACGGACTTCGGAAAGTTTGCGGACCCTCTGGCGGACAAGATGCTGGTCACCGCAGCTATGCTCTGGTTTGTGGAAATCGGGCTGATGCCCGCATGGGCACTGCTGATCGTCATATGCCGGGAGTTTGCCGTCAGCGGGTTGAGGATGCTGGCGTCCGACGCGGGGCGGGTCATCGCTGCCGGGTGGTCCGGTAAGGTAAAGACCGCTTCCACCATGGTCTGTGTGGTGCTGATGTTCTTGCCCATCCCGGCGGTGGTGAACGCCGTTTGCGTGTGGGTGATCGTACTGACCACTTTATACTCCGGCGTGGAGTATTTCATGAAAAACAAGGACGTGTTTCGGTCCATGTGAGAAAGGGCCCCGGACTTTTTCGACGCCGTCGAAAGAGTCCGGGGCCTTTTGTCTGGGCTCTATGCCATTCTCGCTT
>Ga0183100_1001378_pt1 | contig 12424 bp, 7 predicted proteins | sample Biomet2_FD_127789 | JGI IMG/M metagenome (GOLD analysis project Ga0183100, IMG submission 127789) | Microbial communities from bioreactor (seeded with anoxic lake sediment) at LBNL, California, USA - Biofuel metagenome 2 | ecosystem: Engineered > Bioreactor > Anaerobic > Unclassified ...
CCGGGAACCGGCCCACCCGGGGCCATCACGCCCACCCTGAGCGGCTCTACCCCAGCACCGACGTGGTGATGCCCCACCAGTACCTCGCCTACTATGGATGGCTCAGGGACGTCTTCAATGCCCATGTCCTGGTCCACATGGGGACCCATGGGACCCTGGAATGGCTACCGGGAAAGGGGAACGGGCTTTCCGAGGACTGCTATCCTGATGTGGTCCTCGACACCATGCCCAATGTCTACCCATATATAATCGACGATCCGGGAGAGGGGGTCGAGGCTAAAAGAAGGACCAACTCGGTCCTGATCGGGTACATGGTGCCCTCGATGACCCGCGCGGAGGGGTACGACGACCTGCTGGAGCTCGATGTCGGTCTCCAGAGCTACCTGAACTCGGAGTCGCTGTCCCAGGACGACAAGTCGGACTACGCCGCAGGGAAGATCTTCGACCTAGTGACCAAGCTCTCGATGAAGAAGGAGCTGGGGCTGGAAGAAAACGCCACCATCGACGAGGTCATGGGCAAGGCGGAGCTGCTCTATGACTACGTGTCCGAGCTGAAGGATGCGATAATCAAGGACGGCCTTCATGTCCTGGGATCGCCGCCTGAGGGGGACAGGATGATAGAGATGATGTACAGCCTGACCCGCCTCCGTAACGGGAGCGTCCCCTCCCTGCGCCAATCCGTCGCCGCGTCGATGGGATACTCCTTGGACGACCTCCTGAACAAACCATCCGACAGGGACGAGAGAAGCGGCCTGTTGAACGGGTCCATTATCGATGACATCGATGGCCGAACGCAAACGCTCCTAACGACGTTCTTTGAGCAGGGGTTCGCAAAGGACAAGTGCATAGCCTCGGCCAAGGAGATGCTCGGGGACGATTGGGAGCATTCTGCGACCACCGTTTCCTACATCTGCGACACCTTGTACCCTAATGTCCGTTCGATCGCTGACGAGATGAGATTCCTCGATCATGGCATGGGCGGCGGGTACGTTCCTCCCGGTCCCTCTGGTTCACCGACCCGCGGCAACGCTCACCTCCTTCCGACCGGCAGGAACTACTACTCCATCGATCCCGATGCGATCCCTGGCGAAGCCAGTTGGAAGGTCGGAAGGACCATGGCAGAGACCATGGTGAAACAATACGTCGAGGAGAAAGGATGCTATCCCGAGAACATCGGCATTATCGTCTGGGCCACCGACACCATGAAGACCGGTGGTGACGACATAGCATACATCCTGTATCTCATGGGATTAAGGCCCCGATGGGGGTCCGTGGGGGGGAAGGTGGTCGGTCTAGAGGTCATCCCCATAAGCGAGCTGGGAAGACCCCGGATCGATGTGACCCTTAGGATCAGCGGGATGTTCAGGGATTCGTTCCCTAACCTGGTCAACCTCATTGATGAGGGGGTGGAGATGATAGCATCCCTGGACGAGTCCGAAGAGGTGAACTACATGAGGAAGCACCTGAAGAATGACATTCAGGGGTACATCAGGAGCGGCCTGTCGGAGGATGACGCGAAGATGCGCTCCATGGTCCGTGTTTTCGGTGATCCTCCTGGGGAGCACGGCACCGGGGTCGGGGTCCTCATCGAATCGTCCAAATGGGAAAGCATCGATGATCTGGCTGAGACCTACAAGACCTGGGGGTGCCATGCTTATGGCCGACGATGGAAGGGGGAAAAGATGCCGGAGGCCTTTGTCAACAAGATGGCCTCCCTCGACGTCACTGTGAAGAATCACAACGATCGCGAGTTCGATCTGCTGGACATCGATGACGACTATGAGGTGCTAGGCGGCATGAACGCGACAGTGAGGGCCTACGGCGGTCATAAGCCTTATTCGGTGATGGGGGACAGCTCGGACATCGACCGCCTGAAGCTACGCACGTTGGAGGGTGAGACCAGCTACGTCATTCGCAGCAGGGTGTTGAACCCGAAATGGTTGGAGGGACTGAAGCAGCACGGCTTCTCCGGAGCGATAGAGCTATCCAAGCTAACGGAGTACATGCTGGGGTGGAGCGCGACCTCGGACAACATCGAACCGTGGATGTTCGAGGCCGTAACGGAAAGGTTCGTCTTTGATGAGAAGACGCGCGAATGGATAGACGAGAACAACCCATATGCGCTGATGGAGATGGTCAAGAACCTGATCGAATCGGTAGAACGAGGATTGTGGGATGCTCCGGAGGAGACCTTCGAAAAGCTGAAGGAACTGTATCTGGAGACAGAAGGGCAGATGGAGGACCTGAGCTCCAAGGACGACCATTGATGGCCCGGCTGTGCTGATGGAAGGGACCCGGGAGCACTCCGTGATCGAGCTCGGCCTCGAAGAGTATGTCGTGGGCGAGGTTATTATGGGAGTAATATTATCCACTCCCCACGACCGGTGATCGACCGATTGCCTCTCGAACAAGGAGCGTTCATGCTTTGTCTTCATTGGGAGTGCATTCTCTGCTCCCCCATCCATTTATATTACCTTGGATTGGAAGAGCACTAAAAACAGCCTTGCATGTTCTCCCCCACTGAGACTTTTACTCTTCTGTCTCATTACAGACCAGAATCGATTGATATGGAAAAGGGAAATGGGGTATTGACGAACTATGGTATCTACGCATCAGGATTTTCCGGGATCAACACCTCATCGATCACATGGATTATTCCCTTTCCCACTTCAATATCCGCGTCCACTATTTCGGCGCCATTGATCTTACCGCCACTGGAACGATCAATGGTCACCTCTTTTCCTTCCAAGGTTCGAATCTTTTTCAGATTTAGGATGTCCTTTGATGACATCTTCCCTTTAACGGTATGGTACAACAGGACCTTGAACATCTCTTCAGGACTACTGATACGAGGATTCCACTTTCCTTCCATGAATTTCGAAATGGCTTTATCCGAAGGAACGAAGCTAGTGTACGGTTCATTGCTGGAAAAGGCTATGCCCCCCATCCTCAACGCTTCCTCCATTATGCGCATCTCCATGGTCTCTAAAAACCCCTCATTTTCATTTATCTGTGTGGATGCGACCTGATGGCCCGCAGAGTGGTTCGTCCCTGACGTAATGGTTGCACCAAAGACATCGCTGTTCTCAGCATATGCATCGGCTGCGGTCCTGAACCCATCCTCATCTACATCGTTACGTTTCTTCGTCCTTTCCATATTATCATCCCCAGTTTCGCAGTTGTACTATACATCCTATTTGTGTATTCCTTTGGATGTATAATCCAACTAGTCAATGGATGATATGTTGTAGTATATGCCGTTTTCTGTAGGAAATTCTAACTTTCTATGTGCCTTTAAACCGAGCACTTGCCGCACGGCCGTTCGGGCGATCCGGCGGTCAGCGCTCTCAGCTTGAGAGGATGAGCCAGGACGACCGTGTAGCCTCGTGATTCGATCGCCTCGTTGATGTACTCGTAGAAGCCGGTCGCTTCCATCACCACCTTCGCTTCGACCGCCCCGAGGCGGTCGAGGAAGCCGTCGATCGCTTTGATCTCGGAAAGAAACCGCTCGTTGACTATGACTTTTCCAGTCTCGTCCTTTACGCAAGCCTGAGTGTTCATTTTCCATATGTCCAGACCGATATAGTAAATGGCTCTTCTCGCCTCCGGTTTGTCTGCAAACACCGAATGGGCGAGGAGCCACTTCACTTTGGCTAAACGTGTGGCTTCTCCTTAATCTCGATGCCCGTTGTCTATAGCTGTCGCTGAGCAGATCGTCCGTGAGCGCGTCGCCGAGGTCGAGGAGCAACCAAATTTTAGCATGCCATCACTCTTTGATGCTGGACAGTATCGTTGAAGTTACATGGCCTCGACGTGCAAGGCCATCGGCCATTAACGTTACTATTCGGCGTTAATGGTGTAAAAGTCCTGTGAATGCAATAACGCCCCAAACTGCCACTACAGCAATCACCCCGATGACGATGATGATCTGCATATTGTTGCCAGAACCGTTATTTCCCCCCGTTTGTCTCACCACATGATTCTCTTTTCATAATCTTTATAACCAAAAGATTACAGAAATTCATATTTGATGGATATGAACGAGCAGCGTAGGCACACTGCAATCGATGGCACGACGAACCTGGATTGGTGGTCGGACCAGTTGAATATCGATATGTTGCATCAACATTCCTCCAAGTCCAATCCGATGGGCGAGGCTTTCAACTATGCAGAGGAGTTCAAGAGCCTAGATTTCGAGTCCCTTAAGGCGGACCTCAGTGAATTGATGACAAGATCGCGGGAGTGGTGGCCAGCGGACTTCGGACACTATGGACCCCTGTTCATCCGCATGGCCTGGCACAGTGCCGGGACCTACCGCATCAGCGACGGTCGTGGCGGTGCAGGCAGAGGCAGCCAGCGTTTCCCGCCTCTCAACAGCTGGCCCGACAACGCCAACCTCGACAAGGCGCGTCGACTGCTCTGGCCGATCAAGCAGAAGTATGGCCGGAAGATCTCTTGGGCTGATCTCATGATCCTCGCTGGCAATGTCGCTCTCGAGTCGATGGGGTTCAAGACATTCGGCTTCGGGGGCGGGCGCGAGGATATCTGGGAACCGGAAAAGGATATATACTGGGGTTCCGAGAAGAAGTGGCTCGATGATACACGCTACTCTGGGGAGCGGGTTCTTGACAACCCACTCGCTGCCGTTCAGATGGGCCTGATCTATGTGAACCCAGAAGGTCCCAATGGCAAACCGGATCCGGTCGCGGCGGCCAAGGACATACGCGATGTTTTTGCTCGAATGGCAATGAACGATGAGGAAACGGTAGCGCTCATCGCCGGCGGACATGCCTTCGGCAAGACGCACGGCGCCGGTGACGCAAAGAATGTGGGACCGGAACCAGAAGCGGCTCCCATCGAGCAGCAGGGGTTGGGTTGGAAGTGCGATTTCGGGACCGGGTGTGGCGCTGATACGATCACAAGCGGCCTGGAGGTCACATGGAGCAACACGCCCACAAGGTGGAGCAATTACTTCTTCCAGAACTTGTTCGGCTACGAATGGGAGCTTTCAAAGAGCCCGGCTGGGGCGCATCAATGGATACCCGTAAAGGGCGAGGGTGCCGGTACCGTGCCGGATGCTCATGACCCGTCCAAGCGTCACCCACCCTCTATGTTGACCACAGACCTCTCTCTGCGGTTCGACCCCATTTATGGAGAGATTTCACGACGCTTCATGGAAAACCCGGATCAATTCGCGGACGCATTCGCTCGTGCATGGTTCAAGCTGACCCATCGAGATATGGGCCCGCGCGCCCGCTACCTTGGCCCGGAGGTTCCAGAAGAGGTGCTCATCTGGCAGGACCCCATCTCCCCTGTCGCTCATGAACTAGTCAACGAAGAGGACGTTACTGTGCTCAAGAACGAGATCATCGCTTCTGGCTTATCCATATCGGAGTTGGTCTCGACCGCCTGGGCTTCAGCATCTACCTTTCGTAGCTCAGACAGGCGCGGTGGTGCCAACGGTGCCCGTGTCCGCCTGGCCCCGCAGAAGAATTGGGAGGTCAACCAGCCCGTCCACTTGGCTAGGGTGATTGGGACGCTCGAAGGCATCCTTCGCAAATTCAATGAGGCTCAGACAGGAGACAAGAAGGTATCGCTGGCCGACCTTATCGTTCTGGCCGGCTGCGTGGGTATTGAACAGGCAGCGAAGAATGCCGGTCACGAACTAATGGTCCCCTTCACACCGGGACGCATGGATGCTTCCCAGGAGTGGACCGATATAAACTCCTTCGCCGTGCTCGAACCGGTCGCTGACGGCTTCCGCAACTATCAGAAGGCCGACCATGCCGCAAGGCCGGAAGAGTTGCTGGTCGACAGGGCGCAATTGCTTACCCTGACCGCTCCTGAGATGACCGTCCTCATAGGTGGTTTACGTGTCCTGAACGCCAACTATGGAAAGTCCCAGCACGGAGTCTTCACCACTCGGCCTGAATCTCTCACCAACGATTTCTTCGTGAATTTGCTTGATATGGGCACGGTGTGGAACCTATCCCCAGAGGACGGTAGTGTGTTCGAGGGACGTGATCGAGCAACAGGCGAGCTGAAGTGGACGGGCACCCGTGTCGATCTCATTTTCGGTTCCAACTCCCAGCTCCGGGCTGTGGCAGAAGTCTACGCGTGCGATGATGCCCGAGAAAAATTCATTCAAGACTTTGTTTGGGTGTGGAATAAGGTCATGATGCTTGATCGTTTCGAGCTCAAGTAAAAGTAAACCTTTTTAAATTTTTTTTTACTACACGTTCTAATACTCTTTTCCCAGATGAGGGAAGACCGATGGCCATCATTGAGGCATTTATATAGATACGCTTCCCTCGAGGTGGTCATAATAACCTGCGCCCCCTCGGTTGATATTGGTCCCGGTGGGGCAACGAATGTCATCCGGAACAGTTCCTTGCTTCAATTGATGCTCCCCTGTCCGTCATTGTCGTTTCTCAGCCAGAGAAACAGGCCCGATCCTCATTATGTTGGAGTCACGAGGGAAAAGATTTTAGACACTCAGGTCGAAACCCAACAGTATTATTGTACTTTGAATATAATTAAAGGGAGAGGCGGCCCTACCTCTTCACCTCAACTGCAGGTTTCTCAATCTCGTGTACCATGTCGAAGTGTCTCTTCAGGTCGGGGGAAAGCTTTTTCTCATCACTGACTGGAATGAGCTCTCCGCAAACCGGACACATGAACGCGGTTCCCCTTTCACCCGTAGGGCCAACGCGTGGATACTTCCACTGCGTAACCTTCTCCTTCAAGGCCTTCGATTCCTCCGACTCCACTTTGCACATAGTATCCGAGAAGGTTCTGGTCACGCACTCCTCTATGGTCTCGCTTCCTAACGGAGAGTTCGTCCGTGGGGCCTCTTTAACCTTCAAACTGGAGTGCCCATGCTCATCAACTAGGTGCTCACTGAGGGCCCTGCTCAGGTCGTCCAGTCCACTGCTCGATAATTTCCTATCGCATACGGGGCAGTTGACGTCCATTCAAAATCACTTGGTATTGTTCTTGAGGTCAGCGTATAATAAGATTTTGGATTAAGCATGCTGTGTCGCATAACTGGGCCATCAACAACTTGTTGTACGCCACCTCCTTGTACTGCGCCCCGCGCAGCATAAAGTCGCTTCGGCGAGCGAGCAGCGCTTCCCCGAGCACACGCTTCATCGCCGAGAACACGATCTCCGGCTCCACCGAAGACGTGTTCGTCGCTCTCATGCCAATCGCGATGTGCCTTGAGCTTACAGTAAGGATGTCTGGCATTTCCTGTTCACCAAACTGCTCTGCCAACGCAGAGCAGAAAAAGATGTGCCAGACACCTCGCGCTTCAAGTAGTCAACTGAGTTGTATAGGTCCAAACTTGCAGAGGAATTGTGCCTCAATTTCAATCCAGTAAAAATACTGGAAACAACTGAGTTTCCCTCGTGGGTCAGTAGTACAAATGCCGATCCAACCCTGAATTTTGATCTACTCGTCAATAATAAGCAATAAATATGTAAATGTGCAATACTGTGTGAGTTGGATGTATAATCCAATAGAAAAGGGTAGTTGGATGCATTTGCCATAATCGGGACAGCGCTGCTGTTTTGCCTTATGGAGTAAGGAGGACAATACAAATGGAGAAGAATAGAAAAAACGCGATTGTTGCCATCATCCTGGTAGCGGTGCTGCTGATAAGCGCGATAATTGTCTTGAAGGAACCCTCTGCCAGCGGTCAGTTCTCTGCAACGGTGACAGATGCTATGGGCCGAAACGTATCTTTGTCGAAATCCCCGGCCAAGATGGTATCTTGTTCGCCGGACATAACTGAGATCGTATACGATGTTGGACTTGGCGACAAATTGGTCGGGGTGACCGATTACTGCGATTACCCGTCCGATGTGGTTTCGAGGAAGGCCAACGGCACTCTGACCAGCATAGGGGGGTATTCCACCCCCAACGTCGAGGCAATAGCCCAACTCAACCCTGACCTCGTGCTCATCTCTGCGGGAGTCTCCGCCCAGAAAGAAATGGTAACTCAGCTGGAGCAGTTGAACCTGACCGTGGTCGCCCTTTACGAGGGGACCACGTTCCAGGAAGTGTTCGATAACATTGAGATGGTAGGTAAGATCGGCGATTCCAAGGCCACCTCGGATTCGCTCATCTCTAACATGCAATCCCACCTTTCCTGGATAGAGAACAAGCTTTCCTCTGTCGGTTCGGCCAGGACCATCGCCGACGTTGTCTACACCGACCCGATCTATGTGGCCGGAAGCTCTACCTATGTCCAGGACATGATCAACGCTTCGAAGGGGACCAACGTCTTCGCTTCCCAGGGCGGATGGCCGGTCATATCCAGCGAGGGCATGATCGCCGCTCACCCAGATGTCGTGGTCATGAGCAGCAGCATGATGATGGACACTGGCGAAGAACTGCTTGCCTATCTTAGGAACGACAGTATGTGGTCCACCATCTCCGCGGTCAAAACCGATAACGCCTATGTTCTTACCGGGCAGGCCTCCAACCTTCTGAACCGCCCTGTACCCAGGCTTGTCGATGGTGTTGAGATCCTGGCGGACATGCTATATCCCAATGCGATGGGTGTCACCCTGCCCAAGGTCCTGGACAGTAATTATACAAAGTACCTCAATTCCACGGCCTCGGTCAGCGATAGCAATGTTCCCAAGACGGTCACTGATGGGTTGGGTCGTTCTGTCACCTTGAGCAGCCAGCCCACGAGGATCGTGTCTACGAGCGATGTCCCGACCCAGATGCTATATGCATTGGGGATGGGAAGCAAGATCGTCGGCGTCAGTAGCGATGGCCGGTACAATAACTCCGACAATGTCATCGGGGTCGGCAACCTAGGCAACTACCCATCGGACGTCCGATCGCGCCTGAACGATGGCACCTTGACCTCAGTGGGAGGTACATGGCATCAGAATGCCGAGACCATCGCCGCATTGAGGCCAGACCTCGTGGTGTTAGATTACGCCTCCTACGCTTACTCAGGGATAGGCGATCAACTATCCTCGTTCGGCATAACTTACTTCGTCCTGCCGGATGAGGTGAGCCTGGGTCAGATCTACAATAATATTCAGCTGCTGGGTGATCTTGTGGGCAAGAGCGCAACTGCCAGCAGTCTGGTCCATAGCATGGGCTCCTCCATCGATACCACCCTGGGGAAGCTCAGCGGGGCATCGTCTGATGAGTCCTGTGCTTTCATCTTCCTGAGCAGCATGACCGGGGGATATGCGGTGGCCAATGGAACCTTCATGGACTCGCTCATCACCACGGCAGGAATGACCGACGCATTTGCCAACAACAGTGGATGGATCTCGATCACCCTGGAAGCGCTGGTCCAGGCCAACCCCGATGTCCTGATCATCGACCAGAGCATGGGCGGATTGGTGCAGGACTTCAATGACACCTGGGCCAAAATGCAGTCGGATCCGCTCTGGAACCAGATCCAAGCGGTCAAGGATGGAAAGGTCTATTTCGTGACTGGACTGGGAGCTGGGGTCTGCGAGGATGCCTCGATCCGGGCGGTCGAGGCGGTGACCATGTTCGCAATGATGGGCCATCCTGATTCCTTCACCAACAAGATGCCCATGGTGGTCGGGGATGACTATCAGAGCTACATGACCTGAGGTGGATGACATGGCCATCGAGGACGCACCAACGAGCTGGTTTCGCCGAAAGGTGAAGGAGAAAAGCGAGACCGCTCATGGTGTAAAAAACGCCAAACTGAGGTTGATGACCATAATCGTCCTGGGGACGATCTCTCTGGTCACCCTCTTTATTCTTTCTCTTACCTTCGGTACGATCCACATATCGTTTTCTGACGCCATCAGTTCGACCGTATATCTCATCGAGCACTGGGGCAACCCGGTCACGTTGAACGATCAGATCATCTATCTTCTCAGGATGCCGAGGGCTCTCTCCGTCATCGCCGTCGGGGCCGGCCTTGCGGCGGCCGGTACGGTCATGCAAGCGCTGATAAAGAACCCTCTGGTGGACCCGTACATCACTGGGGTGTCCTCGGGGGCCAGCTTCGGTGTGGCCCTCACCGTCCTCGGTGGTGTCCTGTTAACAGGCACCTATTCATTCATCAGCATCCCGATCGCTGCCATAGTGGGGGCCATCGGGGCGTTCTTCCTCACCATGGCGCTGGCGGAGGGCGCCGGCGGGAGGGCGATGAGCTATGTGTTGGCGGGTGTGATCATATCCATCGGGCTAAGCGCCGGAACGACGCTGCTCATGACATTTAACAGCGAAAAATTGCATGGGATATTGTTCTGGATGTTCGGATCTTTTGCCTACATGACCTGGGACAACGCGATCATGATAACGATCCCCGTGGCGGTGATCCTGGCGATCATCCTGTTCTATGCCAGGGACCTGAACACCCTACTGCTGGGTGACGAGCAGGCTCAGCAATTGGGCCTCAACATCCGGGCCCTCAAAAAGATCATGGTCGTCCTGGTCTCGGTCCTCACAGCGCTATGCGTAGCGTTCTGCGGGGTCATCGGCTTCGTAGGCCTGATCGTTCCGCACACCACCAGGATATTGGTCGGCGGGGACCACAGGCTGCTTCTGCCGGGCTCGATGATAATGGGAGGGAACGTGCTGTTGGCCGCTGATATCGCTTGCAAGACGCTGATGGTCCCGACCGAGCTGCCCATCGGCGCGGTGATCGCGGTCATTGGCGTTCCGTTCTTTGCTTACCTGATGATGAGGGAGGGAAAGCGGTATGCAATGTGAAGAAGTGATGCAGAACGTTGGATCGGTTGGCGATAAGGAGCAACTGCTGGATGTGACCGTCCGGGCGGAAAAGATCTCTTTCGGGTATACGAACAGGGGGACGCTCAAGGGGATCGACATCCAGGCGAACAAGGGAGAGTTCATCGGTCTCATGGGGCCGAACGGTTCGGGCAAGACCACTCTGATGAGATGCTTGAACCGGCTCCTTTCCATCCAGGAAGGGTCGATCTATCTGGTCAACAAAGATGTGAAAAAGATGACCATGATGGACATCGCCAAGGTGTGCACGACGATACCGGCCAACGTACCGGACGACTTCTCGCTTTACGTCAGGGACTTCGTGGCCCTTGGTCGGACCCCATATATAACCAACTTCTGGTGGGAAGGCGAGGAGGATGAGAAGCTGGTCGACGAGGCCCTCAAGGAGTTCGGGATCGCCGACTATTCCAAGCGTCGATTGACCGAGCTCAGTAGCGGGGAGAAGGCCAGGGTCCTCCTGGCAAAGGGAGTGGTCCAGCAACCCAAGGTCATGCTCGTCGATGAGCCCAGCGCCCACCTGGACCTGAAATACAAGCTCCAGGTGATGCAATCCCTCAAGGCGCTTGCCCGCACTGGAATAACGGTCATCACCGCGTCCCACGACATCAACCTCCTCACCAAGTATTGTGACAAGATCATCCTGCTCAGCAAGGGAGAGATCGTGGATTATGGGACCCCACGGGAGGTCGTCAACGAGAAGGTGATCAGGGAGGTCTACGGGGTGGAGGTCTCCATTATCACCAAGGACAACACGATCTTCATTCTGCCACTGAAGCCGGCGGATGAAGGGGCCTAGATGGTGCGGGCAAAGGTCCTTGGAAAGGGACGATGCACAGACGATCGACAGCAAATTTGAACGATTTACAGGCGGTAATCTATATGACAGTAGAAATATGGCAGAAGGCTCTCGACCAGGAGGTCCTGGAGCCTGAGAAGAGGTTAGTGTGCAAGCTCCCCAGTGGAGAGAGCGTATTCCGGCACGGTCGTGCGTTGATAGTACAGATGCCCGAGGGGAGGAACACGCTCGTCACCTCATGGCTCAATGGCGGCTACAGGGAGGACCTCAGGGCGATTTTCAACAATCAGACCATCGACAGCGTTCATGGTCATATGAGGGTCGAAGAGTACTCGCTCTACCTGAGAGCGATGGCCGAGCGCCTTGGCCTAGATCCGGAACGAACGTCAGGGCTGTCCACCGCGGTCAACATGGACAACGCGTCCATAGTGACCAAGTCCTTTCAGGGCACTTCGGTGACGGCCATCGTGACCGCGGGGGTGGAGGGGAACGGCGGACGGGCCGGCGACCCCGCTTCGTACAATGAGGTAAGGGGGGTGGAGCCGATCGGCGGGACCATCGTGACCATGCTTCTGGTGAGCGGCGACATGCCCAAGCATGCCATGGCCAGGGCGATAATGACCGCGACCGAGGCCAAGACCTGCGCCCTGCAGCAGTTGATGGCCCCCAGTAAATACTCCACGGGCATCGCCACCGGTTCGGGCACTGACCAGATCGCGATAATCTCCGATCGCGACAGCAGCAATCGCCTCACCGACGCCGGCAAGCACTCCAAGCTGGGGGAGCTCATCGGAAAGAGCGTGATCGAGGCCACCACGGCGGCCCTTAACAAGCAAGCAGGATTGAACACCCTCTCCCAGA
>Ga0183100_1001380_pt1 | contig 12413 bp, 11 predicted proteins | sample Biomet2_FD_127789 | JGI IMG/M metagenome (GOLD analysis project Ga0183100, IMG submission 127789) | Microbial communities from bioreactor (seeded with anoxic lake sediment) at LBNL, California, USA - Biofuel metagenome 2 | ecosystem: Engineered > Bioreactor > Anaerobic > Unclassified ...
CTTCGAAGTGAGGTTGCAAAGAAACTTGGCATAACGGTTGATGAAGTAGAAGCACTATATAACAATATAAACTCTGAGAAATAAAATGAGGCGTTCTTGTGTTTTCATACTCTGTTCAATTCTTGTTTGCCTGGCACTTGGTTGTCGATCAGGCAAACAGGAAGCGACAGTTATACCGGTGAATTTACCTAAAGTGATTACTAAAGTTGTTAAGGTACCGGTAAGAGCAGATTCTGCTTTACTTATCGCATGGCTGGCATGTGACAGTAATAATAAGGTGATATTGAAAGCTTTTAATGACATTAAAAGTACCGGAATGGAAACTCAATTAAATATTGATAGTACCGGTAAGCTTCAATATAAGTCAAAAAAGAAAGCAGACACGGTATATATAGAAGGCAAAGATTCTCTGATCTATATTCCTGTACCAGGAAAAACAGTTACCACAAATATATTGACAGGATGGCAATGGTTCTGGGTACGTTTAGGTCAACTGGCGTTGATAGCTTTGTTTATATGGAAGCTTCCCGCCTTGATAAATTTGTTTAAAAAATACATTCTAAAATTATAAAATTATGGATCCTATTAATGACGGTTATATGATGCTCTTAGATGAGCTTATTATTAGCGGTAAAACGATTGGTAATATATCCGAAGAGGGTATTGACTGGGGAGGTGATAAACCTACTTACAATAAGTTGGTAGCTGCTCAGAAGAGAAACGGTCCTGTGAAGAAAGTTCTTGCTAATCCAGGAACTAATCTATTCACATTTCAAATGATTCAGCTTATTGCACAGAACATTGCCGACCTTGCAGGAGGTAGTGTTAATGGTGAAGTATGGAATGCTCCGGCCAATATGGCATTGATTGAAGGTCCGGCAAGTATTAAAACCGGTACCGGACAGACTATTGTAATTAAAAAAATGTCTGTAAGTGCTGTTCCTCGTGGTAAGATGGGTAACTCTGGTAATGTATACCTTGATTGTGAGGCTGAAATGATTGCTCCTTCAGATGGAAGTTCTCCTTATTCCATTGGCCCAACTGTTGCTGCTGTTACTGTTGATCAGGAAAGTTTAGCATTTCCTGCTGCTGGTGGTTCAAAAGTAGTTCGTGTAAGCGCATCCGGATTGATTAGCTTGTCTTCTGCTCCGGCAGGATTCACTTTGACACAGGATGGAAATTTCCTTGTTATCACTGCTGCTAATAATACCGGAGCTGCAAAAAGTGGTTCTCTTACTCTTACTCTTGTAAGCGATGGAACCAAAACTGCAACTATAGAATTGAGTCAGGCTGCCGGTGCATAATGAATATGGAAGCAAATGCTTCTGAACTATTGTTAGACCTGGGCGTGTCGGTTCCCGTCCGTCCGCTCAGGTTTCTTAGTAGAAAAAGGAAGCCAGGACGAATAGTGTTAAGACGTCCATATACCGGGACTCTTATCAGACTTATACGGGAATACCGGGAAATAGGTGTTACTTATGAAGAAATGAAAGCTTATAACTATGATCAGATGCTTGATTTTGTAGCCGATCATGGAAAACAAATAAGTGAAGTGATAGCCTGTACAATAGTAAGAGGCTATTTATCCTATAAATTATTTCATAAGATAGTGGCATGGTGGTTAAGATGGCGGGTTCACCCTTCTTTCATGAGTGAGGTTATGATTCAGTTAATGATGATGATTGATACCAGCCCTTTTACGAATACTATCAGATCGGTAGAGAAGATGAATCTGCTGAAACCGAGAATGAGCCACTAAGTAAACGGGAGTCAAAGGGACACATGGAAGGCTCTCATAGCCCGTTTGGATTTGTATGGCAGATAGCCAGTACTACAGGATGGACGCCGCATTACATCATGTGGAAAATTAATTATCCTGCATTAATGCTGATGCTTAGTGATGCTCCTCGCTGGGTAGATGGTAAGAAAATGAAAAAAGGAGTACCAGGAAGGAACGCCCGAAAAGCTTCTGATACTGTTGCCATGTTTGAAAGTAGAATGAAAAAACAAGAATAAAGATGAAGCCTGTTGAGTTTGAAGTTATAATGAGAGACAGTACACGTGAAGGGATGCAAAGTGCATCCGGGAATGTTGATGCTCTTAATACTAAGATAAAGGAACAAAAGTCTCTTATATCTCAGCTTGAACAGGATTTGAACGCACTTCAAATTAAGATGTCGCAATCAACTACATCAAATAAAAATGATGCAGATATAACGAATATCACTAATTTGAAAAACAAGATAAAAGAGCTTGAAGCTTCATTACTTGAACTTGAAGAACTAAAAAAGAAAACTAATAATACCCCTGTTCTTCCTACAAATACAGATGAATTATCTGCAAAATATGCTAAAGGAATGAATAACCTTAGTTTCTCTGTTCAGCAGGTGGCCAGAGAACTTCCATCGCTGGCAATGGGGCCTCAAATGTTTTTTCTGGCAATATCTAATAATTTACCAATATTATCCGATAATATTAAGAGAGCTAAAGAAGAAAATATAGCATTAGCAGCTTCAGGGCAAAAAGGAATTCCTGTATGGAAACAACTGTTAAGTTCTATATTAAGTTGGCAGACTGCAATGGTTGTAGGAATTACTCTTCTTGTTGTTTATGGTAAAGATATATGGAACTGGACAAAGAGTTTGTTTGGAGCTGAAGATGCTTTGATAAAGGTTATATCTGCTCAAGAAGCTTTAAATAACTCAAGGTTGAAAGGCGATCAAAATGCTCAAAGTGAAATAACAAAATTGAAATTATTGTATGAGGCTTCAACTGACGCTTCAAAATCTATTAATGAGCGGAAAGATGCTGTAGATAAACTTCAAGAATTATATCCATCATATTTTAAAAATATGTCTGATGAATATATTATGGCAGGTAATGCTATTGTCATATATAAAAATTTGGCAATTGCAATACAATCAAGTTCACGAGCAAGAGCTAAAGCGAGTGAGCTAGATAAAATGGCAGCTCAGCAATGGGGGTTAGAAATGCAGAGAGCAGGTGCATTAATGGAAATACAAGATGCTAAAACTAAACTTAATGCTGAAGTAATTCAATATAAAGGTAGAAAAACAAGTGATGTAAAATTAGCAGAAGATAATCTTGCTGATAAAATAAGAAAATACGATAGACTAACAAAAGCTATAAATGATTCTCAAAAAGCACAAGAAGAAGTTATTAAAAGTATTAATATATCTGATTTCAATTATTCTTCTGCAGAACAAAAAAGCAAATATGAAAAAACTGAAGCTGAGCGTAAAAGAAAAGCTGAAGCTGATAAGAAAAAACAAGAACGTGAAGGAATACAGCAAGCTACATCAACCAATAAAATTAATGAGATTAATCAAAAACAAGCAATTGAGACATCCAGAGCAGAAGTTGCTATGCAGATAAGTATTGTCCAAGAAAGAATTGATATAATGGCTGAAGGCGGTGAAAAGACACTTGAGCAAATGAAGCTCAATCATAAAAAAGAGCTCCTTGAAATACAGCGTCAAAAGGAAGATTTACTTATAAAAGAGATAGACAAAGAAAGATCTAAATTTGAAGCTGATCCAAAAAATAAAGGAAAGGTCTTTGATTCATCTTCTATCAAATTAACCGATGCTCAGGAAAAATCATTTGAAATATATACAAAATCAACAATGTCAAGGCAAGGAACAGAACTTGCTTCATTATATAAAACCCTGTTGTCTGATTATCAGACTTATGCAGACAAAAGACTTGCTATAAAAACCAAATTTGAATCTGAAAGTAGAGTCCTTGATAAAATAGGAGCTACTGATGAACAAAAAAAAGAATTAGCACAAAATACAGAAAAATCTTATGAAGAAGTAGATAAAGAGTTCGCTTCTAAAAGTAAATCATTCGAGGCATGGATGAATGCAATTTCATCAATGAGTCTTAATAAGCTCCTTGCCACATTGAAAGAAGCTGAAAATGCTTTGGTAATGGAGCAAATGAAGAACCACAATTCTGATGGTACTATTAAAGATACTAATAATGTGGCTATTCTCCGGGCTAAGATAAGCGAGCTTACTCAAAGAATATCCGTATTACAGGAGGAAAACAAAAATAAATCAGGCAGAACCGTAAAAGACTGGAAGGATACAGAGGAAGTACTTTCAAAGGTTAACGGTGAACTGAAAAATATTGGTAAAAACATAGGTGGGGCAGCCGGTGAATTAATTGATTTTGCCGGTGAACTGTCTACTAATGTAATTTCGATGATTGACAGCATTGTTCAGCTTTCAGAGATGAATTCAAAGGCTGTACAAGTTACTGCAACAGGGGCAGCAAAAGCCATACAGACAGTAGAGAAAGCATCCGTTATTCTTGCTATTGTATCCGCGGCTCTTCAAGTAATTGAAAAAATAAAAAGTGTTCTTTCAACCGATGCTTCTAGCCAATTTGAATTAGAGTATCAACAAAAAAGACTGGAACTGCAACTAAAATATAATCAGGCTCTTGTTGAACAACTTGCTTTGCAAAATGAAATGTTCGGTGGCGATAAATATGCTAACGCACTAAGTTATGTGAAAGCATATTATCAGGCACTGAACAATTATGATGATGAATATCAAAATGCTGTTTTCGTAAAACAGAAAAAAAGTTCCGGAGGATTGTTGGGAAAGATTAATCCATTCTATGAATACGCAGCTAACACATTCGGAGATAAGCATACATACACTGTTAATGCTCGTGAGAACATGCAGATACAAACTTCTAAAGGGAATTTCTGGAAGCATTCAAAGTATCAGAACTTAGAAGAATGGATAAGACAGAACATAAAAAATACAGATGGTTCTGCTGCTGAACTATTCAATACGGATGGTTCCTTGAATTTGAATATTGCTAAGAGTGTGGTTGAAATGGATAATCTCACTGATGAAACAAAGAAATATCTTCAGAGCCTTATAGACTGTCAGACAACAGTCAATGAAATGAATGAATCTTTGAAAGAATATATTAATGATACTTTCGGAGATTTGGGAGACTCAATGACAAAAGTCATTGTTGACGCCTTTAAAAATGGTACTGATGCCGCAAAAACTTTCAAAACTGATATGATAACGGTATTGGAAGATGTAGGTGAACAGATGGTTAAAAGTCTTTTCATTCAGAAATACATAGATGCTTATTCAACAGAGCTGCAGGATATATATAAAAAACAAAGAACTGGAACTGATGAGCAGAAAGCAACAGCAATAGCCGATGAAGTGGCTCAGGCTTCAGCTGAATATTTCAGTAGTCTGACTGATGCACAGCAAAAATCTGATGAATGGTTGAAAATGTATCAGGAACTGGCAAAGAAGTATGGTTTTGATTTGTATAATAATACTGCTTCACAATCAGCTCAGACAGGAACCATAACAACAATAACAGAGGAAACAGGTACAGAGATAAAAGGTACCATGCTTGCTCTCCAGAATAGAGCAACTTCTATTGATGATGGAATTAAAGATCAAAGTACTATGCTTACAAATGCTCTTGCTCCTCTTATTAAGATAGAGGAGAATACAAGGCACTGTGAACGACTTGAACAGATTGGAGATGATATAGCTTCAATTAAGAGAGATGGTTTATCTACTAAAATAAAGAACTGACAATGATATTCGAAGAGTTAAAAAATTTATTGTTGATCAATGCTATAGATGTATATGCAACTTATAAGGTTTTTCTTGCTGAAGAAAAAGTAGGAGAATACACTAATCTTGAATCACTTCTAAAACCTTCTGCACTAAAAACAAATACTGCTGTAGATATACGCGAGGAAACAGGAGAAAAGTATAGTGATGACCTGAAACCTAAGAATCAGGCACGTGACGTACAACTTAACTTTATATGTCATGGCGATAACAAAACGGATTTTCTTAATAATTATCAGGGGTTTATAGCCTTTATAAAATCTGGTAAAAATGGTACCGGATGGATAGACCTTAAACTGGATGAACTTGATACAACATTTAAACTCTTCGCACAGGAATGTGGAGAATATAAACAGTATACCAATATCAATGATGATCTGGTAGCCGCTAAATTTTCAATTAAGTTCAGAGAACCTCAACCGGTAATTTAATAATATTCAAACAGTGTTCAAATGCTTTTTAATTAATATAAAATGGAATATAAGATATATAGTCAGACAGGCATACTAAAAGCAACTTTAGATCCGGGAAGCAGCACTCATGTTCATGAGGTAAAAAATGACAATGTGCTTAATCTTGACTTTACATTATACGATTATGTAAGTCTTGATGTAAATGACTATATAGATATTGATACTGAAAGATTTACTCTTCTTGAATCATATAAACCGATTATTAAGAATAAAAAGCAATATGAATATAACGTTAAGTTTTATGGTCCTGAAAGTATTGCAAAAAAGGCTCAGTTCGTTGATGAAAATTTTGAGCCAATTACTTCATATCTTGATACTCCTACAGCTCAGCTTCAATATATAGTTAATTGCATTAATAGGGTTGTAGGTACCAACCGTTATTCTGTAGGAGCAGTTATATCATCATCTGCTATATCTGTTGAGTATCAATCAGGATCAAGCTGCTGGGATGCTCTTAATTCTCTTGCTGATGCTTTAGAAACAGAATGGTGGCTTGATGGTACTAGTTTTAACCTAACAAAATGTGAATACGGTATAGCTGTAGAATTGGGGTATGGTAAGGGATTACTTAATCCTGATAAGGAGATCAATGAAAGCAATGATTTCTTTACTCGCTTAATACCACTTGGAAGCAATAAGAACATTATTGAATCAACTTATGGGCATACAAGACTTCAATTGCCTTCAGGAGCAAAATATGTTGATCAAAATACAGATGAATATGGAATTGTAGAAAAAGTAGTTGAAAATGCTTTTTCAGATATATATCCACGTTTTACCGGAACGGTTGGAACGGTAAGAACAGAAACCAGAACTATAGAATCAATAGAACGGACTATCTATTTTTTTACTGACAGTTCAATGACATTTAACCCGAATGATTATAATGTAGCGGGATTAATAAAACATATAGTATTTAAAAGTGGTGATCTTAATTCGAAGGATTTTGAAGCTAACTGGTATCCTTCAACAGGTGAATGGGAAATTATTAATCAATATCCGGATGAAGATACACAGTTACCAGGTAATTATATTATTCCAAGAACTGGTGATTCATATACTATCTATAATTTGAAAATGCCAACTGAGTATATAACTGCCGCAGAAAATGAATTTCTTGAAGCTGTTAATACTTATCTGGCTAATCATGCAATAGACTTCAACACATACAAAGGTTCTACAGATCATGTTTACCTTGAACAAAATAATATATCTCTTACTCTTGGAAGAAGAGTAAAACTTCTGAGTGAAGAGTATTTTCCATCCGGAAGTCGTGATAGCAGAATAACTAAAATCACTCGCAAGTTATCCGACCTTAACCAGATGGATATTGAGATATCTAATGTAATAAGTAAAAGTTCATATTCAGATCTGAAAAATGATGTCAGTATTCTTAAAACAAGAGTATCTGAGTATTATGCAAATGAGATAACTCAGATTATTAAAAGTTTTAGTGTTAGTGATCCGACCGATGAAAATGTACTTTCTTCTTTGAGAGTATTGAAGGAGATAAAAAATAGAGCATTAAGCCGTATTGATGAAGATAGTGCATCTTCATTACTTCATCTGTTAGGCGGTGCGACGTTCGGCCAATTCATTCCAGGACTAACCGGAACTGGTGCAAAGATTGGTGAAGATGGTGCTGCTGAAATGCGCTCACTAAAACTCTGGGAGTTCCTTGAAGTACCAGAACTACGTTATAACCGCATAACAGTAAATATAGGCGATAAATGGAATGCACCTGGCGGAGGAATTATCAAGGAAGTTGACACAGTAAACAAGATTATTACATTAAAGCTGGAGGACGGAGAGATAGGTGCCGTTGCTGAAAATGATATTTGCAAAGGTATCTTTCACAGTTCCAACTTAGCAGAGAATGCAACTTTAAATATTGATGATAGTAAGGGGAATACCACATTTGCCGGCTTTGCAACATGCTATTTCAGGGTTGTAGAAATATTAGATACAGCAAAAAACTCACGATTCAGCTACGAGCTGAGACCTGTATCAGACAATTACCTTGTACAGTACAATCCTTCTGCATTTATGAATTTCGTAGGATATGCCAATTTTACGAATACTGACCGACAAACATCCAATTACGAAACGCGTACATACAAGAGATATCTGCGTAACATGAATACGTGGGAGATTTCACAAGCTAATATTGCTGCTCAGTTTGGTGATTTATCTAATCTTTCCATTCATGGTTTGAATATGACCGGCTATTCTGCATATCTGAATAACATATACATGAGCGGAACTATCCAGCAATTCACTTTGCAGGAACCACTTAGAATGGAACTTAACAGTGATATAGGCTGGCTGATTGCTCCGGGCGAACAGATGACAGTTTCCGCTAATGTATTTAAAGGATGGGTAAATGTAAATTCATCAGCTGCAAGCTGGTTATGGACTAGAGATAGCGGTGATAGTGTGGAAGATATAGCGTGGAATAATGCACATGCAAATCTAACTACATCAGGAGTCATTACTTACGATGATTTACCGGTAGATAGGTGTTTATTCACCGTTACGGCAACATTTATCGAAGGCACTGAAGTAGTAACAGCAACTAACACATTTACAATATGAAAATAGAAGGATCAATAAGGCGGGTCTATACTCCGCTAAACATTACAAGAGCTGTGGTAATAGGAGGTACTCCTACTACGCAGGTTTATAAAAGCATAGAGGGGGCATTTGAACCAAACCGTTTAATTACTCCCACCACCGTTACTCCTGTTATTACAGTTAATGATAAGGATGGCATCTATCCGAATGGTAATGCAAATGCACAGTTGGCATCTATTCAATGGCTGGTTAATGGTGTAGATGTAACTACGCTTGCCGATTATACGAATGGACTATATGCTATTGATAATACTATTACATCTACTCGTGGATCATTAATAGTTAAGAAGAATGTTGATCCTATGACTCCGATGTCGTTAAGCTTTCGGGCACTGTTACCAGATACACGGCAAGGAATAAACGTAAAAATTGCCATTGATAAGATAATGTTTTCTTCTCAGGACGTGGCTGATGATAAGTATACCATCGAACCTGATCAGCCTGTAGAACTAAATTATAATCCTATTACAGACGGTGATAATGTTACATTCACTTCGAAAGTATGGAGAGGGAAAGATATTATTGCTAATAACACAGCAGGGCTATCTTTCCAGCTTTATTACATGAACGGAACAAACAGAGTACTTACCACTGCGAACAATAGCCCTGAAGTTATATCGAATGCAAACGGAGTATTCACCTTTGATTTGCGAATGATACAGAAACGTGATTATACCGTTGCGTTATTTAAAGATAGTATTGAGGTAGCTTCCTATCAGTTTTCAATTAATAGAAAGTATCCTGATGGTCTGACATGTGATTTAGTTGATTACGGTGCAATACAACCTACACAGAGAGTTATTCCACGCAAGGCTTTGATACATACAAGATCAGGATTATTGACTAATCCTGAAAATTACTTCACAATAGAATGGCACACGGTATCTACCACTAAAGGGGATGTAACTCATAATCAAGGTTCGGTAGCTACTATTGATGCAGATAAGGCCGGATTAGGAACTGATCCAATATCTGTTTACTGCAATGTGGATGAAAAACCAGCAATGAGCCTGGTTACAGACGAACTAGGCAATGTTTATACGGACGAATCAGGTAACTCTTATATAGCAAATTAATATGGAATATATAATAGCAAATACAGAGAAAGTGAAAGCATACAGTGAAATAAGTATTTATTCACGTAGATGCAGCAAAGATGGCCGCATTATGCTCAATGAGAAGGATCTTGCATCCGTGCAGGGAGAAACAAAAGAAGAAAGAATATTAACTATATCCGGCACTGTTATTAACGAAAAACAGGCATTGGATGAACTTTATAAGGAGGAATGGAGATGACACAAGCATCAGGAAGCGCAGTTGCGCACAGACTAAGAAGTGGTGAAACGGTAACCACACGCTTGGATTATGATAAAGCTCTTTATCAGGGCATTGATGATGGTGGAGGTTTACCTAATCCGAATTGGCTTATTGCTGCCAACCAGCCAACTATTACACCTGTTATTACTAGATCTCTTTCTACAGATACAGTGGCAATTATTCCGGGAAGTGCTGTATGGAAGTATAACGGCGTAGCTCTTACTTTTGGTACAGATGGAATATCTAACGGTGCTTATGCTCCCGGATTGTTCCAGATCAACACAACTACCGGAGCTCTTAAGATAATAGGTAATCTAGCAAGTGCTACTAATACGAATGTAGATAATCTTCGATTTGATGCTGTGGCTAATGTTGGTTATGAAACACCGGTTGGAGCAGATATTGAAGTGCGTATTGAATTGGTTGGTAAGAATAGCTATACCGGAGTTGTAGATTCATCTACTAAAACTCTTAAAGAAGGTGTTACCGAATCAATTACAGCAAGTTCAAAATTATCTTACGGTCTTTTATCCTTAGGCAATTTTAAAACAGAATGGCTTAAAGGTGGAACCGTGTTTCAGGCAAAGAGTACAACGAATACTTGCTCAATTAGCCGTGCAGATGTATCAGGAAGTCAGGTTTTCACTTGTAACTTTTACGTAACCATTGACGGAGTAGATACTTTGGTAAGCTCTTATATGTTCGTTATTTACGATTCTTCCGATCCTTATGATGTAGTAGTTTTTGATATTGAGAATACCTATTTAAGTAATGTTTATACCTCGTTAAAAAAAGGATTTAAACTTATTAAACGTTCTGATGGCTCGGAAATAACAAGTGGAGTAACCTGGACTTATCAGGCAAAAGACTGTAGGGGAGTTAACGTCACTCTTGCTACACCTGCAATAAGTACTTACGCTGATGGGCATAAGTATGTAACGGTAACCATTGCCGATGAAGACAGAGAGGATAACGGAACGTATGAGAATGGAGAAATAACAATAGAAGCAACAGCAACCTTTTAAAAATTAACAATATGTCAAATTTAGGAACAGTACAAGCTATATCTCAGATATTATCTTCACAAAGCCTATTGGCTGTGGTAGGTGGAAGCGTGAAACAGATAACACTCTCTAACTTGATGGATAGTATGAACGTAGGTCAGGAAGCATTACTACGTGAAGTAGCATGGGGAACTTATTTAGAATATAATTCAACATGTGATTGGCCTCAGATTGGAAACCTTACCATGCGCGATACATTCTATAAACAAATAGGTAGATACCTTGTGAATAATGCAGGATATGCTGCAAAAATGAATCCTGTAAACTCTGCTTATTTTGCAGATGGAACTCCAGTAACAGCAACTAAAGGCCACACAATGGTTAGGATTCCAGAGTTTTATTACTTAGTTACAACAGAAAATGGATCTCCTATATTATGGCAAAGTATGGTTCCAATAGGGGGAAATAAAATACCTGAACGATGGATTGGAGCGTATAAAGGAGCTATGGGAGTAGCTGACCCAACTGCATTAGTTAGTCGCCCTTCTCTTGTTACTGCCGATTCTAAAACAGAACTACAATTCTGGCAGGCAGCACAGGTAAACGGTAAAGATTGGGGATTGGTTAATTATAATATGCGCCGTGAATTGGTTATGCATCATTTGGGAAAATTCGGTTCTACAAATGCGCAAGCTAAAGTAGGAATAGGATTGGATGGTACAGGATCTTCTTTTGATAATTGCAAAAACATTCAAACAGGATTAACGGTATCACTTGGAGATGCAACCGGAACTGTTAATACCGTAGATGCTGTGGCTGCAACAGTACAGCAGGTATCATTCTTAGGAATGGAAGGTCTATGGGGGCAAAAATGGGAGCTCGCTCCGGGTATTGTTAGTAATGCTGATACAGTATATATCTATGACGGGAATAAAGTAGCGAACGATAAACCACCTGTAGGGGTAGACTATCGTACACAAACAAGGCTCACTTCTGCTGGTGGTAATTATATATCTGCAATGCAACTGGGTCCATATTGCGACATAATACCAAAAGCAATATCTGGTGGTAGTACTAGCTATTGGGCAGATGGACACTGGTCTACATCTGATGGAGAGCTCTGGTTGTTTGGTGGTAATGCGGTTAACGGCTCGATTTGCGGCTTGTCGGCTTCGCATGCGGCTGACGGCTTCTCGCTTACGAGTGCGGGCTTCGGGGCTCGGCTTGCTTTTTACGGCACACCGAAGCTCGTTACCGGAGCGGCTTTAATGTCAATGTAATAGTTTTATGCCGCCTTTTGGCGGCTCATTATAAAAACCTAAACGGTAAAGTTT
>Ga0183100_1001381_pt1 | contig 12408 bp, 26 predicted proteins | sample Biomet2_FD_127789 | JGI IMG/M metagenome (GOLD analysis project Ga0183100, IMG submission 127789) | Microbial communities from bioreactor (seeded with anoxic lake sediment) at LBNL, California, USA - Biofuel metagenome 2 | ecosystem: Engineered > Bioreactor > Anaerobic > Unclassified ...
TTAGGGGCATTAAACGAGATGATGAAGAGTAAAAAGCATAATTTGCCGATTATTAATTAATTAAACCGGAGGCGCACAAAACGAAATGTTTATTTTAGTTTAATTTGACTTTAATTTTGACGAGTTTTAACATGTAAATGGCGCACTTTGGTTTAATAAATATTACAATAAACGATAATAAGTGCAATTGCACTGCAAAGATAGTGTAAATTGCGCAGGAATAAACGATATGACTACATTTTTGTAAAAGCCGGCTATAAATAATGCAGCCTGTTTACTGGATGACGCCACACCCGAAAGGGTGTTTTTTTTATGCGTTAAAAACACTGAAAAAAACGTTGGGTTAACAGTTGGGTTAACAGTTGGGTTAACAGTAGAGGGTATTTTTAGATATATTGGCGATGGTGTACGGTATTAAAATGGTTAAAAAAAGCTCAAAATTTAAGATACACACCCCTATAAGAAAACGATTTAATTTAACATTATATGCGTAATATACACAAATACAGGTAAAAACATCTAATTGCCGGTAAATTTTGAATTAAAAGTGATGCGTGAGGCGGAAATAGGTATTATTTCCCGCCCGGGAGGATACGTACCCAAACTATTTTTACGCTGTTTGTTTAATATTATCGCCGTTATCCTGCTGATAAGAACCTTTAGATAGCTTTTGACTTAATGCATCTATCTTTTCTTTTAAAAGACAAATTGTTTCTTGTTGAGAGCTAATTATTACATCTCTTAATGCACATTGCTTACAAAGGTTATTGGGCGGGAGTGGTTCTTCTAATATTTGGAGTTTACTTTCTGTCAGCGAATCATGTAGGTTGGTATAATAACCCTTTTCTATTGGGCCCTTTCCTGTTAATAACCATTCTGGCGATAAATCCTTATAAAGGGTCAAAATACTGACTATTTTTTCACCTCCCAACTCCGATTTTGCCCCACTTCCTTTAAAATTTGAGGCAGAAATACCCGTTTCTTGGAAAAATTTTTCCTGCGTAATACCCTTTATTTTAAGGTATTGTATTACTCGTTGTTTTATTTGTGAAAAAATTTTGTCCTTTTTGTTCAAAACGTCAAAATTTAGACTATATTTGTACCGTTTTAGAAACGACAAAGATACTACATGAAAACGAAAAAACGACAAAGAGTAATAAAATTTCCCGAAAATAAGGAGATTAATAAAACCCTTCTACAGGGTGATAGGGTGATAATTGCCAGTTATTCAGAATTAAAGCCTGGGACAATTCGCGACATGATGTGTGGATATTCCCGAATTACTGATAATGTAAAGAAGGCCATTATCCGGCTGACTAACGAGCGCCAATCGCTCAATAATAAAATAGAAAAACTTAAAAATCAATAAAATAAACTAATATAATAACGTAATAATCAATAAAATGAAAAATGTTTTAAACAATATGGACAAACTCCATACTTCATTAGAAGAGCTGATCTCTAAAAGAGAGGAATATTTCGATCTTAGAACAGAAAAGTGGCAGAAATCAGAAAAAGGGGAAGAATTTCAAGAAAAAACGGGCAGACTTCAAGAAATGCTTGATGATATTATCGACTGGCAAACAGAGCTTGGTTCTTAACTATATTTTTTTAAAAAACCAACCAACATAAACATAAAATTCCTTAGTGGTGAAATTGGTAGACACTTACAGATGTGGATTCTGTAAACTTAAGTCGAAGGTTAGAGATGCAGTAATAATACTTAGCTGGAAACCGAGTAAGCATTTGAATCGCGAAATTATATAGCATCCACTTAAGATACTGGTTCGAGTCCAGTCTAAGGAACAAGGGCAGAAACGATGGTTAATATAAGCCTGTTTGAGCACGTGCAGTGATTTTACGCGATACGTACCTACGAAACGAGGTTGGCAGCTGGAAAGACAGCCCCCGAATAGGGGTAAAAAAATAAGAATAATAAGAATAATGCCAATACCTTGGAATAACATATTAGTAGTAACACAGGAGGAGCTTATACCAAAATATTACAGCGACTATCATGTGCTTGCTACAATTATTAGTAGAGCGGAAAAGCGTGGTTATGGTGTACGCCGGGTGCAAAAGGGTGGTAATGGCAGGGTGATGCTTATTGATTTTGACAGCCTGCCTCGCGAAATACAGGAAGGTATTGGTGATCCACGGAAAGTAGAGCATATACTTGAAAAGTATTACAAGACGGACCAGGCGGCGGTGGATTTTTATACCAATTTTAAATTAGCTAACGGATTATATATTAAAGATAATATACAAGAAGAATACATCACAAATGCCAGTACCCTTAAATCGCTTCAAACCCTAAAGGTTGACAGGGAGCGTGAGATATTGAGTAAAACAGGAACGCTTAAGGGAATAATGAAAACCATCTGGAGTGATGCTATGACTTTTAAACCATTTCAGGAAAAACGATTTGGCGTAGTACATACCCTCCCGGGTAGTGAAGAGCGATTCAAACAAACATACAACGATTTTCAAAAACTGAGTTATATCCACCTTATATCTGATAAGCATGGTAATACAAATGCACTAAAGGTTACTGATGATGTGATTAGGTTGCTGAATAATATGTTCGCCACCCAGCCACATAAACCAACGTATACAGAGGTTGCCGGGCAATACGATGCTTTTTTAAATGGATACCTGGAGGTTATTAATAATGAAACCGGGGAACTTTACGATCCTAAAGAATTTAAAAAACTTAGCGAAGCCACAGTTTACAACTGGCTGCGTAAATGGGAAAACAAAATCGCCACATTTGCAATCCGGAGTGGAGACAGACAGCGGCTTATGGCTCAGTTTAAGCCATATCACAGCCTTGAACAACCCCAATATTCAGGAAGTATTATATCTGTTGACGACCGGCAACCAGCTTTTGAGTACGCTAAAGGAAAGCGTATGTGGTTCTATAATGGAATTGACCTTGCCAGCGAAGCGTTTACAACATGGGTTTACGGAAAAACAAAGGATGGTATTATTTTAGACTTTTACCGGCAGGTGGTTCGCAACTATGCCGAGTGGGGCCTTAAACTCCCTGCCGAAATTGAGTGTGAAATGTCGCTGAATAGCAGCTTTGCTAATACATTTTTAAAGGAGGGCGCTATGTTTCAGTATGTGCGTATTGAGGCTAACAACGCCCGTGGCAAGAGGATTGAACAGTATTATCGCCCGCTACGTTACGGATTGGAAAAGAAACGCGAGGGATGGCTGGCAAGGCCATTCGCCCTGAGCGAAAGCAACCAGGCCGGTGGCGAAAAAGTTCCCTTTGTGGCTTACGATAAGCTTACAAACAACTGCTTAGATGATATTGAGACGTGGAACAATATGCCACACTCGGTGCATAAAGACAAAACCCGCTGGGAGGTGTTTTTGGAAAAACAAAACCCAGACCTAAAACCCACCAATTACAAAGCCATACTTCCATTCCTTGGCTATAAAACAAAAACAAGTGTTCATGCAGGCATCCTTGATCTCCAGGAATCGGAATGGTTGCTTGGTGATGATGGTAAAATATACTTCGGAGAGCGATTAATAAACCTGATGACTATTGTGGAAGGTCAAAATATTGACGTGTATTGGCTCGACAAAAATGATGGTGGTGTGCTTAAGGCGTTTATTTACATCGGAGATCAGTATATCTGCGAAGCTCTTCCTAAACCAACATACGTGAAGGCCCGTATTGAACAAACCGCTGAAGATTTAGTAAACAGGGAGTTTATGAGTAAATATGTGTCAACTATTGAGGCTTATCAGAGGGATAAAAAGCGTGAAATTGAAAATGTTACAATTGTTGATCACCGGAAAGTAACTCTTAACGATAATTTCAAAATTGCACGGAATGGCGTAGTTACTCCTCTATCGACAGCTACCGGAGAAGCTCTCCCTGAGCCGCCGGATGAATTCGATTTAAATACCACTGAAACGAAATTTAAAACTCAATTAAAAGATAGATTTTAATCACCTAATTAATTAAAAAATGGAAATAACTAAGGAATTTAAAGACAAGGTAGTTGATGCGCTCTTAGAAGATCGCAAAAATTATGATGGAAAAGATAATGCTTATGCTAAAACATGGGGTATTGATGGCTCTATTTATAATCGTTTAAAAAGCGGTGAGCGTGATGGTTTAATAAGTCAGGCAAAATGGATCACGATAGGTGGGGAGTTAAATGTAACCCTCAATGATCGTAAATGGATTATAGCCCGCACAGACGTTCTTAATATGATGGAAGAGGATGTGCTTTTTTGCAAAGAATTTGCAAAGGGGCGCATATGTGTTGATGACTGTGGAATTGGTAAAACTGTTTCGGCTAAATATCTAAGCAGAAACCTTAAAAATACATTCTATTTAGACGCTAAACAAGTAAAAACAAAACAACAATTTGTAAGATGTATAGCTAAAACGGTGGGTGTTGGCGAGAAGGGTAGGTATGTTGATGTAAAAAATAAACTAAAGAATAGTTTACGAGTGCTTGAACATCCGATTATTATAGTTGATGATGCTGGTTACCTGGATTATACGGCTTATATGGAACTTCTTGAGTTGGTGGACGCAACCGAAAATGTATGCGGCTGGTACCAAATTGGTGATGATTCGCTGGCGGAAAAATTTGAACGCTGTATAAGTGGAAAAAAGGTTGGTTATAGGGCGATGTTCAGTCGGTTTTCAAATCGGTTTACAACAATGGTCCCATCTAATCGTAACGAAAAGATTGATTTTTACAAAAAACTTCTCAGAGATGTGATTAGTGTAAATGCATCACCCAGCACTGACATCAATAAACTTATAGTTCAGTGTCTTCGCTCTGATAATGGCTCAATAGGAGACCTTCGCAGGGCAGAAAGTTTATTAATTCTCAATTCGTAATGCAATGCGCGCTCTTACAATTAGAAATATATATGATAAGAAGTACAGCACGCTGACGCTTGACGGTATATACGCTGAGGTGTTTGGGGAGCCGGAGGATAACGGTGCATGGTTGATTTATGGGCTGGATAAGAATGGAAAAACTTGGCTTTCGTTGCTTTTAGCTGAGTATCTGTCGCACGGAAATAAAGCGTTGTATGTTAGTGCAGAGCAGGGTATTGAAAAAGATTTTGGAGATACTTGTAAGCGAATTGGTATAAGTGAAAAAAATAAAACCCTTCATGTTTTAGGGTATATACCAATTGAGGAATTGGATATGCGGTTGAAAAAGCGTAAGGCTGAAAAGTTAGTATTTGTTGACAACCTAACTACTTACGAGGATGAACTTAAAAAAAGCAGAATCAATAAATTACTTCGTGATCATAGCGAAAAACTATTTATATTTTTAGCACACGAGGAACGGAATAAGCCATACCTGGCTGCCGCTATACATGTACATAAAATTGCTAAAATTATAATGCACGTGAAGGGCTTACAATGCACCGTCAGTGGACGATGCCCGGGCGGTGTATTAACTATTGATGAAGAAAAAGCCCAACTATACTGGGGTTATAATAAATAATTTACTAATCAAATATTACTAAAATGAAAAAAGAATACGCTAAAATAGAAAATTATCCCATACAGGATTCGGCCAGGGGACATCATCCACATTATGTCCTTTATCCTGTATCAAAAAATGGAAAATGGAGGGCTGCGGAAGTTGTGGAGGGTGGATATCTTGATCCTTTTAAAAATCCTACAAAAACGGATTTTGAAGATTATAAAACATGCAAAAAAGCCTGTGATGTGCACAACGAATGGCTTGGTATCGGAAAAAAACGGGTTTATCAAATTATAAACCTTTCAATGCAAGAACCTAAAATCACCCAATAACTTAAAATTATGATACTTGGATTTAAAACAAAAACAAAAGGTGGTAGATATACCAATTTTGTTGAGAAAATTGCAAAAGGAGAAAAAATCCACGCTATATGCGAGGATAAACATAATAGGTGGCGTGCTGGTCGGCGAATACACGCAGCAGTTGGTGTGAGAACCCCGCAATACAGATGTTTTTTTGTAAATACATGTCGTTCGGTTCAAGATATTGAAATTCTTATTATGGATAAAAGCAGTCTTATAATAATTGTTGACAAAAAACTCCTTTTGCCGAAGGAAATAGCTAAACTTATTGTTAATGATGGGTTTGACAGTTGTAAAGGGTTTATGGAGTGGTTTGATTATAAAAATTTCACCGGGAAAATTGTTCATTGGACTGATTTTAAATATTAAAAATCATGGCAAAACTAACTAAAAATCAGCGGTACTACCTTCATCGCAAACTGAAGGGTATCTACAAAGTAGAAGCAAAAAAGCGCACTGTCTACGTCCCGGTTTCTGAAATAATTACCAATACTGTAAAGCAGCAGGCGATTTTAAACCGGCTTTGCGGGGGGGGTATAATATACAATCTTATATAGATTAAGGCTATGGAAAAGAAAATTACATACAGTTATGACTCGCAAGCTAATCAATTAAACGTTTTTGTAGACGGAAAATTGAGGGGTGGGTTTATTGGGAATATTGCTGCTAACCGCTTCACAGAGTTATTAGACTCCGGGGCTGAAATTAAACTGACGAATGTAAACACTGAAACAGTTCGTAAAAGGAAGGTTCAAACAATCAGAATAATCTGGAAAAAGCTGGGGATAGATGACTGGAGAATAGATTATTTAACAGAATATGGTGTTAGCAGTACTTCTAAGTTAAACATTGAGCAACTCGATGAGTTGATAAATCGCTTCGATCCATTTGGCCGACATGGGGGTAGAAAGGTTGAAGTTGCACCTGAAATTAGAAAGTTATGGAGTGGTATTTTATGCTTAATAAACAAGTTAGGCATCTACGCAACAAACAACGACTGGAGTAGGGTTAATCAGTTTATGAGAAGTGAAAAAATTGCCGGCAAACTCCTTTTTGAAATAAAAACTGTTAAAGAACTTGAACAACTGCGCAAGAAACTTAACTCAATTCTTTACAAAAGGGAGGTTTCTAAGGCTGAAATTGAAAGACTAACAATTAATAATTAACAACTTAAAAATATGATTTATTCCGTAAAAATTAAAACAAATACCAGCAACCCGAATAATCCTGGTATAAAATACAAAAACGTAATATTTGAAGGCGTTTATCACTCAGAAAAAAAAGTAAAAAAAGAAAAAGTCGAAAAAGACATAATTCAATTTTTTACTGAGAATATTAATCCTACAATGCAAGGATTATTAGTTTCTTTTAAGGTTTTAAATATCAAAACAGTGAAAGAAGATTTTGTTTTTGAAGGAGGTGTATAATGGAAGAGTTTAATAAACAAAAATCCCTTGCAGAGCAGGAAGAAGAGTTATTCCAGTGGATGCTCAATAATACCCACTCTGATGACTTTGTAAAAGTAGTATCACAGCGAAATAACATCTTAGCTGACATCGCCCGGTTACAGGACGATTCTAAACTCACAACAGAGGACAGAAAATACCGACACGACCAATTTTCTCATGTTTCCATACTTCCAGGTACAAACATTAATTCCTTCAGACAATGATGATTTCAGAAGATATAAAATTTATTGAAAACAGCCGCGCGCGAGTTGAGCGTAGTGAGAATCAAATCTGCCGGAACTGCAAAGGGGAAGGTGAGTATTTGTCGGGAGATGGTCATGAAATGACCGAATGTAAAGTTTGCAAAGGTTCAGGGAAGGTTAAAGTAACGAAACTTATTTTCATAAAAGTGGAGGCAATATAATGCGTGAAACGATAGGTAGTACTGAAGTTATTTTATGTGATTTTTGCAAAAATGCAGATGTTAAAACTCGTTTAACAGGCTCAAAATTGCCATATGTCCGGAAAGGTTGGGCAATTAAAGACGGTAAAGATATTTGCCCTTTATGTATTGATAAATTAAATAACGAAAAAGAAGAAAATAGAAAAAGGATAGCCGCGGAAATAGATAGCATTAATAGAAATTTTGACTTCAACAATCCTCTTTTTAAGGCAGCTTTAAAACCGATAATGAATTATTACCTAATCGCTGTAATGGTTGAGATAACTAATGTGAGGGCTAAGATTATTACTATTTATAAAAAATCAGCGGCAATGCTTACCAGGTCGGAGATTAATGCGATTACAACTAAGAAAATTGGTAGAGGTGAATTAAAAAAAATTACAATTCTATCGATTACAAAGTTGACAGAAGAGGAATTTGTAAAAATTGTGTCAAAATGAAAGAAGATTCCATAAAAGAAAAAATAACCGATGGTACCGGGATATCGGTTACGCCTGCCGATACAGTATATTATTTAGAAAACAGTTGTTCTTATATTATTTTAAGATGGCAACCGAAAGAGGATATAACAGCTTATGAATTAAGTATGTGTTTACCTTACATTATCAGGGCGTATTGTGGTGGACGCATTTCATCGAACGAGATCGATAAATCACAACCCTTTTTCCGGCATTTTCAAATAATAGAACACTAATAATCAAAACAATGACAAAAGCAATATATAATTTAGAAAAGCTTGTTTGTGTAAAAACACACGACGAAAAAGAGGAGCATCCCAACCGCGCAGAATTAATTTTTGAGGGAGGTGAAATACTTTGTAAAGATTTTGATGAATATTATAAAGCCTTGGATTTTGAAAGAAAGGTTACTGGTCATTTTAAAAACATATTAGAAATAGATGGATTAAAAATTAAACGCTTAAATGACAGAAGTTATTAATCAAAATAAAAGCCTTGGGCGGCGTTGTAAAACCCACATTATTATGGATAATTTAAAAACACTTCTTTTAGAACAAGCATCACTTGAAGAAAAGTTGGATAAGCTAAATGCTTTCAATGTAAGTCAAGATGCTAATGAAATTGACCCACTGCAAAAGGATTTATTGTTAATTCAAGCTGGGGCGATGTTCACATACAACGAATGCTTAAAAGCACGAATTGGAAGGTTGTAAATAAATTATTAATTCGCAGGATAACCCTGACGGGTTATCCTGCTTTGCAAAGAATAGATGTTATAATTAAATAATATTCACACAAATGGCAACACAAAAACTAAAAGAGAAAATCGAAATTACTATAATTATAGTGATAATGGTAATTATACTTTGGATACCAATATGCACCGTGATTCAAAGATTTAAATGCCCGGCGATGACAGAAACGCAATTGTTTTTACACATACCAAGTTCTTTTATGTGTAATTGGAAAAATTGCAATTAATAAATAATTAAACAATATAAAACTTAATAAAATGGCAATACAAAAAGTAAAAGATGGAAAATGGGTAGATGAAACAGGAAAAGTTATTCCGATTCAGTATGTCACCCCACTTGCACGGCTTAAAGAGAAAGCAGCCGGAAGCTTGATAAAAGATGCTTTGAAACTAAATAAAGACTTAAGTCTTTATAAAAAAGCAATCGTAAAATATTGTGACGATATTTATGATAAGGCAAAAAAAGAGTTGAATGTAAACAATTTAACGAAGGGAAATTTTACCTTCTTTAATTTTGACAGGAGTGTTAAAATTGAACGCTCCGTTTCTGATAGGATTACATTTGACGATATAACCATCCAGGCTTGTAAAGATAAGCTTGATGAGTTTTTTGATAAAACAATCACTTCGGAAAAAGACTTTTTAAAAGAGATTGTTACGGATGCTTTTAGCACAAAAAAAGGACATCTTGACACTAAAAAAGTGATGGATTTGATGAAGTGGAGGACGAAAGTTAATGATCCATTATTTCAGGAATGTTTAAATCTGCTTGCTGACGCTATTCGTAAACCTGATAGTAAGATTTATTATAAGGTATGGCTACGTCAGCCGGATGGAGGTTATAAGTTGATTGATCTTAACTTTTCATCGCTGTAGTATGAGTTCTGAAACGTGTCCCAATTGCGGCTGTCAGGTTTATGATCCTTTCAATGGTAATATAATGATTCATGATGTTAAAAAGTGCAACGTAGAAATTGCAATATTCGAACATGGGCCGGCTTCTCCAAAATTGGGAAATTTTCATATTGATAGAAAAACAAATACATTATATTGCTATGATGGTAGTGATTTTGTTGAAATTTATACACCCGCCGAAATGAAAGTAGTATATATCGCCGGAATGGTTACCGGATTACCATATGAGGATGTGGTAAAAAAGTTTAATAAGGCAGAGGAACTATTATTAGATCGTCGCTTTATTGTTATGAATCCAACAAAACTTATTCCTAAAGATACCGACTGGTCTACAGCTCTTTATTTATGTAAAAAAATATTGAGATGTTGCGACGTCATCGCTCTTTTATCGGATTGGGATGAGAGTCGTGGAGCTATTGTTGAAAAAGAGTTTGCTGAGGATATGAATCTTGAAATTATAAAGCTATGGGAACCGCCGTACTTATTACAATAAGCATTGTGTCTCTTATTGTCCTTGCCGGCAGCAAGATAACAAAGTGGATAAGAAAGGCTGAAAAGCACATTGAGGAGGAATGGAGATGACAAGAGACGAAGCTGTAAAAATCTTTAAAAAGAATTCTTCCACCAAACAGCAATTAAGGAATGCCCTCGCTGCCACATTGGGTATTGCCGCCGAGGAAGCTGAGTGGATGGAGCAGACAGAACGTAGTTTATTTGGACTTTGTAGGGACGCTTTTATGAAGGCGTATGCAACCAAAACCGGGCTGGTGTATTACTTTACTGGTAAGGACGCAAAAGCGTTGACGGAGATTATTAAGAAGATTGAGCTGATGCCAACAAATACCGACACAGAAGCATCTTTTAAGGTGATTATTGAGCGGTTGCCGCTGTGGTACATCAACAACGCCTTCAACTTAACGGCTATCAGCAGCCGCTTTAATGATATTGTTTTACAGATTAAAAATTCAACAAATGGCAGGGCAACAAACAGCATCTCTAACGACTACAAAGAACGAGTCGTTAGAGATTTATTATCCAAATAAGACAAAATACAATCTCGTGCACATACGCGAGATATCTGATGTTTTTAAGTCGGATAATAAAAACCTTTCATATCTGAGAAAAAAATCAGGTAAAAAACAGACACTTGCTTTACTGAAGCTTTACCTGATTGATATTAACGAACTGCTTAATTTGAGAAACCCGCTTACAGAAAGAATGATTGACGAAATAGCAGAGACGATTCTTAATGATTATTTTTTTCTTACAATAGCAGATATTTATCTAATATTTAAGAGAATAAAAACCGGACATTATGGAGAGTTTTATGGAAGTATCAACATGCCAAAGGTGTGCCAGGTTTTTTATGATTACTCAAACGAACGTCTTGACCTCGCGGCACAACAGAGCGCATCGCAAATCATGTATGAGGGTGAGCGGACAGTTTTTAATGGATTGACAAAATTACAGGAATTCACGCAACGGAAAATTAATGAAAAAACAAAGAATAGTCTACCGAATTCTTTACCAGCAGGGATTTAGGCTGATTGGGAATGAGCCGGTGTACGAAAGGATTAAAATAAGAGGCGTCCGGCTGTTTAGAAGTATCGCTGAGATGGATAAATATAACCGGAGGTTGGAGGAGTTGACGGGATACGAAAAGGTATATTTTACTTACGCAGAGTTAAACCTAAAAAAATAAACAATGAGCAGGGGTAGAAGCAAAAAGATGATTACAAGGCGCGGAAGCGTGCTGGTTGCCCGGTATTACTATTGGACTGTTATCTGGGAACGCAACTACGACCGCGTATTGGAAGCAATGGCTAATGATGAATTCTTTATCGAACCGGCCACTATACAGCGACATTTGAGCAAACCTGCCAACGATGAGTTTATGAAGCAGCTTATGAAAGAACGCCCGGACGTAAAGCAGCTTTCTGAAATGTTCCCGGTATGGCGATGGGTAGCTCCCCAGTTTAATACTACTACTAAAAGCAAATAATTATTAACCCTAAATATAAACAACATGATTGAAATTAAAATTGAAAAACTGATCGACAAATTGATAATTGTCGGTAAAGATGTGGACTTTTTAGAAATTGAGGAAAAAGTAACAGAAGCGATACTTCGCGCAGTAAACACCGCAGGAAGTATCGCTAATGAAGTTAAAGACTCAGATCAGGATATTGAAGAATGAAATTAAGGTATATGCTGGTAGCGATAAGATATTCGTTGAGGCTTAACGCCTCATTCTCATCTATTGCTTTCCAGCATGCCTGTTCAAGCTTTGATATCTCAATTGGCTTTAGCTTTACACCTTTTCGGGCGATAGTTTCGTCCATGATGCGCCGGTGCAGGGCGACCTGTTCGGGAGTTCGTTCCATAACACTTATTTTTAAGATTAGACAACTCAAAAGTAAGCGTTTTTTAAGTAAGCCGATAGATTTCGGCTTACTTTTTACATCAAAGTATTAAGCAAGTTGAATAAAATCAACTTGCCTGATTAAAAATAAGTTATCCTATTT
>Ga0183100_1001382_pt1 | contig 12408 bp, 14 predicted proteins | sample Biomet2_FD_127789 | JGI IMG/M metagenome (GOLD analysis project Ga0183100, IMG submission 127789) | Microbial communities from bioreactor (seeded with anoxic lake sediment) at LBNL, California, USA - Biofuel metagenome 2 | ecosystem: Engineered > Bioreactor > Anaerobic > Unclassified ...
CGAGACGGTGTACCTGAACCGCGACCAGATCGTGCAGGCGTCCTACGATGCCGCGGACCGGCTGAACGACGTGCGGGTGGAGGTCGGGCTGATGACCGTCGAGGAGCTGAAGGAAAGGGAAGCGAGGTCCATGGACGCCCGCCAGCTTCTGGCGGAGGGCGACATGGCAATGACCATCAAGGACCTCCGGGAGAGGGAGGACACCCTTGCCCGGCTGAAGCAGAGGGGGGAGGACCTCATGGAGTCGACCATCTGCCAGAAGCGGGACCTGGAATGGGACTCCCACAGCGTGTTCCGCAGCATCCCCAAGGTGGTGTACTCCCTGGTGTTCCGGAGACGGATGCGCTCCGGTTAGCTCTTTCCCAGCTCGGTCGAGCGCTTGGCCGCCGCGTCCACCGCGTCGATGAACGCCCCGCGCACCGCCGCTTCCTCGAGGACCCTCATGCCCTCGATAGTGGTGCCCGCCGGGGAGGTCACCATGTCCTTGAACTGCGCCGGGTGGCCCTTGACCTCGAGCACGGTCTTGGCCGCCCCCAGAACGGTCTGAGCAGCGAGCGTCTGGGCCACGTCCCGCGGGAGACCAGCGAGCACCCCGCCGTCGGCCAGGGCCTCGATCACCAAGTAGATGTAGGCCGGGCCGCTGCCGCTGAGACCGGTCACGGCGTCCAGCAGCTTCTCGTCCAGGGCGAAGGCGACCCCCACGGAGTCGAGGATCCTCTGGACGGTGTCCTTGTCCTCCTTCTTGGCGGACTTGCCCAGAGAGAAGGCGGAGGCCGAGGCCCCCACCAGGCAGGGCTGGTTGGGCATGACCCTAATGACCCGAACTCCCCAGTTGAGGTGGGCCTCGATGAACGAGATCTTCACCCCGGCGGCGATGGAGATGACAAGGTGATCAGCTCCCAGCATGGGCTTCAGCTCGTCGAGCACGGGGGCGACGATGTTGGGCTTCACCGCCAGCACGATGGTGCTGGCCTCCCTCACCACCTCCACGTTGTCGGCGGTCACCGAGACCCCCAGAGTGCGGGCGACGTAGTCCCGGCGCTCGGGCACGACCTCGCTGGCGATGAGCTCGCCGGGGGTGCAAACGCCTGAAGATATCATGCCTTTCATCATCGCCTCGGCCATGTTGCCGGCACCAATGAACCCGAACTTCTTGCTCATCATATCACCGCGTATGTGACGCCCGTAGGGCGCGTAAACGAGGCAATAATGGTCCAGAACCTCTTAAACCTGTCACCTCTTCAACGGCCACTTGCCGACACTGCCGTGATCCGCTCCTCCTGGGCCTCCCGGCCGGACGCCAGGTGGCGGACGACCTCGGCCATGAACGCGGGCAGGTCGTCGGGCTTGCGCGAGGTGATGAGGTTGCCGTCCACCACGACCTCCTGGTCAAAGTACCGGGCCCCGGCGTTCATCATGTCGTCCTTGAGGCTCGGCCAGCAGGTGACCTTGCGTCCGTTGAGAATGCCCGCGGATGCCAGGATCCAGGGGCCGTGGCACAGCGAGGCTACCAGCTTGCCCTCGTCGTGCATGAGGCGGACGAGCTGGGCGAACTCGGGGTGCAGGCGCATCTTGTCGGGGGCATAGCCCCCGGGGACGACCACCGCATCGAAGTCCGCGGAACGGGCGTCATGGATGGACATGTCGGCCTTGTTCGGCACCCCATGCTTGCCCTCGAAGCCCTCCTTCCGCCCCGAGCCAACGACCACGGGCTGGTGGCCGGCCTCCTTGAGGCGGTAATAGGGATACCAGAACTCGACATCCTCGTACAGGTCCTCGGTGAATATCGCTACCTTCATGGTCCTCATTCCTATCGATTTCTAGAATGGTCTTGCATCCGGGAGCACATATAACTTCCACAGCCCTGCCCGGGGCGGGGAAGATGGGCAGAAAGGGGTCATTATCATAATACGTTCTTTGATAATATGCGTTTAATTATTACTGAAAAACCGACCGTTCCAGACATATTAATTGTCTTGGCCAGATTGGCCAGCAGTATTAACGCCGGATAACGTATTTATAGAGGCTTACTATTCTCGCTTCAATGCTCTTGGACACCTATTTGCCAATAGCAATCTTTGCAGTTATAGCTCTGGGCACGCCCGCATTTGCATTCTGGCTAACGAAATTCTTCAGGCCTACCAGAATGACAGCGCTCAAGCGGGAAACCTATGAGTGCGGTGAGGTGCCGATCGGAGTGGCACGGGTTCAGTTCCATTTTCAGTTCTATATGTTCGCGATCATCTTCGTAGTTTTCGACGTCGTGACTGTTTTCCTTATGATCTGGGCCTTGAACTTCGTTAACCTTTCCTTCGACGCAAAGATGCTGATGCTTGCCTTCTTCGGATTGCTTCTTGTCGGGGTGTTCTACGCCCTAAAGAAGGAGGAAAGAGTATGGATTTGAGCACATACCCACATGCAATCGCAATGAGCGCCAAGGAGTTCGTGGACTGGTCCACGAACGTCATGGACGACATCGTCAAGGCCACCGGCGTCAAGAGGGCGCTCGACAAGGTCTCCGACCCCCTCATGAACTGGGGGGTCCGCAACTCGATGTATCCGCTGCACTTCGGTATCGCCTGCTGCGCCCTAGAGATGGCCGCCTGCTCCGGGCCTCGTTACGACAACGAGAGGCTGGGCCTGGTCTTCAGGTCCTCTCCCCGACAGTGCGATGTTCTCCTGGTCAACGGCTGGGTCACCAAAAAGCTGAGGCCGTCCCTGAGGCGTCTCTACGAGGAGATGCCCGAGCCCAAGTGGGTCATCGCCATGGGCGAGTGCGCCATATCCGGCGGGCCGTGGTACGACTCCTACAATGTGGTGCAGGGCGTGGACACCTTCATCCCCGTGGACGTGTACATCCCCGGCTGCCCCCCGAGGCCAGAAGCGCTGATCGATGGGTTCCTGAGGCTGCACCAGAAGATCAAGAAATCGAAGATCGGCACGTTCATGGACGACTGAGGTGGGAGCATGGAAGAAAACGTTACTTATACCGTAGAACAGGTGAAGAGCAAGATCTCCGAGGCGTTCCCCGCTGCCGTCAAGTTCGAGAGCAAGGCAAAGCCGCGACGTCTGTTCATGACCGCCGACAAGGGGTCCCTGTTCAACCTGTGCAAGTTCATGAAGGACCAGCTGGGGTTCGACCACTGCAGCCTGGTCAGCGGCGTTGACCGCTGCGACCGGATGCAGGTCGTCTATCATATCTCCTCGTTCTCCAACAACATCACAGCCGAGATCGTTGTGGACATCCCTCGCGACAACCCTGAGATCGATGCCATCACCCCTCTGTGGGAGGGAGCGAACTGGCACGAGAGGGAGACCTACGACATGTTCGGCATCATATTCAAGGGCCACCCCAAGCTGGAGAGGCTCCTTCTTCCGGCGGACTACACCTTCTTCCCCATGAGGAAGGACTGCGACACTGGGAGGCATTAAGATGGCAGAGATGTGGATCAACATGGGTCCTCAACACCCCATGACCCACGGGTTATGGAACATGAGGATCAAGGTCGACGGTGAGACCATCACCGACGCAGAGCCGGTCATCGGCTACCTGCACCGCGGCTGGGAGAAGATGACGGAGGACCGCCGCTACCCCCAGATCATCCCCATGTCCGACAGGCTGTGCTACGGTTCCTCGTTCACCTGGAGCCACGTGTACTGCATGGCCGTCGAGGACCTGATGGGGATCGAGGTGCCGGAGAAGGCGAAGTACATCCGGGCCATGTCCGACGAGCTCCAGAGGATAGGCAACCACCTCATGTGGCTGGCCGCCATCGGGCCGGACCTGGGCAACCTGACCATCTTCCTGTACGCGCTGCGCGAGAGGGAGATGTTCCTGGACCTGTTCCAGAGCCTGTGCGGCGCCAGGATGACATACAATTACTGCCGCATCGGCGGCGTGAGGAACGACGCCCCGCCCAACTGGGATCGTGACCTCGTCAGGACCCTCGACTACTTCGAGAAGAGAATGAACGAGTACGAGGAACTGGTCGACCGCAACAAGGTCTTCCGCATGAGGATGGAGGACCTCGCCCCCCTGTCCGGCAAGGACGCGGTCAACCTCGGGATCACCGGTCCTACTCTCCGGGGCAGCGGCGTGAAGTACGATATCCGCCAAAACGACCCCTACGAGATCTATGACGAGCTGGACTGGCACATGTGCACCGCCGATGAGGGCGATACCTACGCCCGTTACCGCGTGCGCATGGACGAGATGAGAATGTCCGTCCAGATCGTCAGGGACATCCTGAAGAAGATGCCCAAGACCGGGCCCATCAGGGTCAAGCCGCCCCGCAACGCGCCGGTCGGCACCGGAATGGCCAGGATGGAGGACCCCCGTGGGGAGAGCCTCATGTACGTCATCGGCGACGGCACTGACAAGCCTTACCGCCTGAGCGTCAGGAGCCCATTGTTCGTCATCCTCTCGGCATCCCCCGTGCTGCTCAGGGGCAACAAGATCGCGGACCTCCCCTCGATCCTAGGTATGATCGATGTATGCATGGGCGAGACGGATCGGTGATCTCGATGTACCTCGATATTTGGCAGTTGTTGACCGGTCTCGTCCACTGGTTGATGGTTAATATTATCGGTGCGATCCTCGGATGGATAGGGTTCCATGGCGTTGAGCACTGGCTGGGCACCCCCGGTGTCCTGAACTTCGTGACCATCATAGTGGTCGGACTGGTCGTATTCATAGTAGGCATGCTGGTTTCGATCACTCTCATCTGGCAGGAGAGGAAGGAACTGGGACGGCTGATGGACCGTCGCGGTACCCAGGTCGGCCCGATCGGCCTGTTCCAGAACTTCGCCGACGCCCTCAAGGTGCTGGTGAAGGAGCACATCGTCCCCGAAGCGGCGGACAGCATGGTGTACAACGTCGCGCCGGTCATCATCATCGGCGTCTCGCTGATGATGATGGTCACCATCCCCTATAGCCCGGGGTTCTACATGTCGAACTCCCAGCTGAGCGTCCTGCTCACACTGGCCCTGTTCGGCGTGGTCCCGTTCGCGGTGCTCCTCGGTGGCTGGGCGTCCAACAACAAGTACACCCTCATCGGAGGCATGCGTGCGGCGGCCCAGATCATCGCTTATGAGGTCCCGCTGCTGCTGTCCGTGGTCGGAGTGGTCATCCTGGCCGGCAGTCTGAACTTCTTTGATATCGTCGCGTGGCAGCAGAGCCACGTCTGGCTGGTCCTCCCGATGATCATTGGGGCCATCGTCTTCACGATATCCATGATCGCCGAGCTGGAGAGGGTTCCGTTCGATCTGCCCGAGGCCGAGGCCGAACTGGTCGAAGGCTGGGGCACAGAGTATGGCGGAATGAGGTTCGGCCTCATCATGATGTCCGAGTATGCAAGAGGGTTCATCGGGTCTTCCATGATCACCCTCCTGTTCCTGGGCGGATGGGACATGCCCGCCTTCCTGAACTTCATCCCCGATGGGATCTGGTTCCTGGCGAAGGTGTTCATCGTGTTCGGCATCATTATCTGGATCAGGGGAGCCCTGCCCAGGGTCAGGACCGATCAGATCCTGAACCTCGGCTGGAGGCGGCTGCTTCCCCTGGCCGTGGTCAACATCGCCATAGCCATAGCGTTCAAGACCCTGGGGTGGTTCTGATGGCGGAAAGCAAGAAAACTAACAGACAAAAAGAGCTGGGTCTGACCGGCTTCATCTTCAGGCCCATGTGGCTGACCCTGAAGCAGACCCTCAAGTCTAGCAGGCACCGGCCCAACACCGTCCAGTATCCCTGGGAGAAGCTGGTCCTGCCGGACGTGTACCGTGGTAGGCCCGGGCTGAGGTTCGAGAAGTGCATCGGCTGCGGCATCTGCATGCGCATGTGCCCCACCCGCTGCATCGACCTCCTCGAGGTCGACGATATCAAGCACGAGGAGGGCAAGCCCCCGGCCAAGGTCAAGAGGCCGAGGGTCAACGTCGGCAGGTGCATGATGTGCGGTTACTGCGCGGAATACTGCCCCACCGATGCCATGATCGTCACCCCAGAGTACGAGCTGGCATCTTACACCCGCGAAGAGATGATCTACGATCCCTACAAGCTGCAGTTCGCCGGGGTCCCCGGCAACGAGGTGCACATCCTAGAGGTGCTGCCTTCCGAGCTGAAGAAGGACGTGCCCCCCAGGCCGCACGTCAAGAACGTAGACCTCCCCGTGGTGGAGGACAAGAAGTGCATCGGGTGCTCCCGGTGCGCCAAGGATTGCCCAGTGGAGGCCGTCAAGATGGTTGAGGTCGGAGTGAACGAGAAAGGCAGGCCGATCAAGAGGCCGGTCTTCGACAAGGAGAAGTGCGTTTCGTGCGAAACCTGTGTCGAGGTCTGTCCCAAGAGCGCCCTGACGTTGCAGGAGGTGCAGTGATGCCTCTGCCGTGGGACTTCCTGATATTCCTGTTCATCGCCGCGGTGACCATCGTCTCGGCCCTGGCCGTCCTGTGGTCCAAGGAGATCGTCCGCAGCGTCATGTGGCTGACCATGACCTTCCTAGGCGTGGCCTTCGTCTACATCTTCCTGGGCGCCGAATACCTGGCGATCATCCAGATCACGATCTATGTCGGCGCGGTGTCGGTCCTGATGCTATTCGGTATCATGCTGACCAAGCGCCGTCTGCTGGGAGGTAACCGTGATGAATAAGCGCGACGTCTTCGCCGGGATCACCCTAGGGGTGTTCCTTATCGTCGTGGTAGGAGCGCTCCTGACCACCCAGTGGCCGGCCGGGTCCCTGACCATGACCAACAACAATGATCTGAGCAGCACGATATTCAACGACTACGGCCTCGCCGTATTCATCGTCGGAATCGTACTGTTCGTTTCCATGCTGGGAGGAGTATTCATCGCCCAGGAGGAAAAGGAATGATAGCGATCGAATACTTCATCGGCCTTTCGGCCATCCTGTTCGTCATCGGCGCGGTCGGCGTCCTCACCAAGAGGAACGCCATCGTGGTGCTGATGTGCATCGAGATGATGCTCAACGCCGCGAACATCAACTTCGTGACGTTCTCGGCATTCTCGGGCAACCTGAACGGGATGGTGTTCGCGATCATCTCGATCGCGATCGCCGCCGCGGAGGTCGCGGTAGGCCTGGCAATCGTACTGAACTTGTACAAGACCAGGGACACCATCGGTCTTGACGAGGTAAACCTGCTGAGGTGGTAAAGATGTACTGGAGCGAGTTAGCCTGGTTGATCCCCATCCTCCCACTGGTTGCATTCGTCGTGGTCGGGTTCCTGGGGAACAAAGTGTTCAAGAGGGCAGAGCGTGGCGGCTACTTCGCCATCCTGATGGCGGCGGCGGCCTGCTTCCTCTCCCTCATGGTTGCGTTTGAGATATTGAGCGGAGGCTACCCCGGCACGTTCAAGCAGTCCATGAACTGGATGTCCGTGCCCGGCTTCACCTTCAACATGGGCATATACATCGACTCGCTGACCGCCCTGATGCTGATTGTGGTGTCCTTCGTGGCCACCCTGGTCGTCATCTACTCTGTCGGCTACATGCACGAGGATGGGGACAAGAGGCGGCGTTACTACGCCATCATCTCTCTGTTCATCGGTGTGATGCTCGGACTGGTACTGGCATCGAACTACCTGGAGATGTTCATCTTCTGGGAGCTGGTGGGGCTGTGCTCCTACCTGCTCATCGGGTTCTACAACACTAGACCCTCTGCCGCTTCCGCGGCCAAGAAGGCGTTCCTGGTCACCAGGATCGGCGACATCATGTTCATGCTGGGCCTGTTCATCTTCTTCGTCGGGTTCCAGGGCAACCTGGACTTCGACTATATATTCAACAACATAGGCGCCTTCACCGGAGGGAACGACCTGCTCACCCTGGGCACGTTCTTCATCTTCGGCGGCGCGATCGGCAAGTCCGCGCAGTTCCCGCTGCACGACTGGCTTCCCGACGCCATGGAGGGCCCGACCACTGTGTCGGCCCTTATCCATGCGGCGACCATGGTCAAGGCCGGTGTATACCTCGTGGCGAGGTCCTACCCCGTCATGGTGCATACCCCGGACACGATGCTGGTGGTCGCCATCATCGGTGGCTTCACTGCGATCTTCGCCGCCACCATGGCCCTAAACAACCCCAACATCAAGCGGGTCCTCGCCTACTCCACCATCAGCCAGCTGGGCTACATGTTCCTGGCTCTGGGGACGGGCGGTTACCTGCTGTCCCTCGATGTGGCCAACAGTGGCTACACCGCGGGCATGTTCCACCTGATGAACCACGCGTTCTTCAAGGCCCTGCTCTTCCTTAGCGCCGGCTCGGTCATCCACGCCGTGCACACTGAGGACATGAGGCTGATGGGTGGACTGGGTAAGAAGCTAAAGTTGACCTCATGGGTCATGCTGTTCGGTTGCCTCTCCATCGCCGGGTTCCCGCTCCTCAGCGGGTTCTTCTCCAAGGACGAGATCCTGGGGGTAGTGTTCGAGGCAGGGGCTCACAATCCTGTGTTCTACCTGCTCTACGCCTTTGGACTGGTAACGGCGTTCCTCACCGCGTTCTACATGTTCCGCCTCTGGTTCATGACGTTCACGGGCGAGCCGAGGGACCACCACGCGTACGAGCACGCCCACGAGTCGCCCAGAGTAATGACCGGACCCCTGGCCATCCTCGGGTTCCTGGCGCTCTTCTCCGGCCTGATCGGCATCGGGCTGGGCTTCGAGAACATCATCGTCCCCACCGAGGTCGGGAACATCGTGTTCGAGAACGTCCTGCCTGTGGATACCCTCATAGAGACCTTCACCAATGGGCTTACCTACCTCTCGATAGCGGCCGGCCTGGGAGGGATCTACGTGGCGTATCTGTACTACAAGAAGAAGTCCCTCAACCCGGACGTCTTCGTGGCCACCCCGGCCCGGAAGAAGGTCTACGACATTCTCCTGGCCCGGTACGGCTTCACCGCCGGCTACGACTGGATCGGGCTGAAGGTCGTCTACGGGGTCGCCAAAGTCGTGAACTGGTTCGACCAGAAGGTCATCGACGGAATTGTCAACGGGATCGCCACCGTGACCGTGAAGACGGGCAACTTCCTGCGCAAGGGACAGACCGGCTTCGTGCAGTCCTACGCGGCCCTCGTTGTGGCGGGGGTGTCGATCATCGTCATCCTCCTCTTCCTGATCGGAGGCGTGATTTAAGATGTTCGAAAACATTCCAATACTTTCCCTGCTCCTGATCTTCCCGTTCATAGGAGCGCTGGCAACGTTCGGGCTGGGAAAGAACCCCAAGGTCGCCAAGTACCTGGCCTTGGTCTTCTCAGGGATAACCCTGGTGCTCGCGACGCTCCTTCTGACGAACTTCTCGCTCAGCGCCCCGCTGGGCTCGTCGTTCCAGTTCGAGGAGAAGTACCAGTGGGTCCCCATACTGGGCATATCGTACCATCTGGGCGTAGATGGCATCAGCATACTGATGGTGTTCCTGTCGGCCTTGCTCGTCTTCCTCGCCATCCTGTTCTCATGGGATGTCGAGGACCGGACCAGGTCCTACATGGGGCTCATGCTGCTGCTGGACCTAGGCGTTCTGGGCGTGTTCACGTCCCTGGACTACTTCCTCTTCTACATATTCTGGGAGGTTGTGCTGATCCCGATGTACTTCCTCATAGCGATATGGGGAGGACCGAACCGGGCCTACGCGTCCATAAAGTTCTTCATATACACCCACGTGGCCTCGCTGGTCATGCTGCTGGGCATATTCGCCCTGTACTTCACGGCGAGCCCTCTGCTGGGCCATCCCAGCTTCGACATGATAGACATCGCCTCGGTGGCCGGAAGCTTCGGTCACTACATACAGGTGATAATCTACGCAGCCCTGTTCTTCGGCTTCATCGTCAAGATGCCGATGGTGCCGTTCCACACTTGGCTGCCGGACGCGCACGTGCAGGCCCCGACCGCCGGGTCGGTCCTGCTTGCCGGCCTGCTGCTGAAGATGGGGTCCTACGGTATCATCAGGATCTGCGTGTTCACCTTCCCCAACATAACCCTGGAGGGGCAGGTGCTCATAGCGGCCATCGGCGTGGTGTCCATCATCTACGGCGCGTTCGCCTGTCTGGCGCAGACCGACCTCAAGAAGATGGTCGCCTACTCTTCGATCAGCCACATGGGCATAGTGCTCCTGGGCATCGCTACCATGACCGATCTGGGCATGGCCGCAGCGGTGTTCCAGATGTTCGCCCACGGCCTGATCACGGCCGTCCTCTTCATGACCTGCGGCATGTTCCAGCACAAGGCGGGGACCAGAGAGATCCCCATGCTGGGCGGCCTGGCCCCCAAGATACCGGTGCTGTCCTCGGTCATGATGATCGGGTTCATGGCCTCCCTCGGGCTTCCCGGCCTGGTGGGATTCATGGCCGAGTTCTCGGTCCTCACCGCCACCTACTTCGAGTGGGGCCTGTGGGTCCTGATACCGATCGCCAGCGTGGCGCTGACCGCTGCCTACTACCTGTGGGCCATGCAGAGGTCAATATTCGGAAACCTCACGACCAAGATCGACACCGAGCACATCCACGATGCATACTGGTTCGAGACCGTCCCACTGGCGGTCCTGATCGGCCTCATCGCGCTGTTCGGCATCTATCCCCGGCTGATAATGGACGTGATCGTGCCCTCGATTCCCCGCATCCTTACGGGGCTGGCTGGGGTGATCTAAAATGGCAATGGATTATAGTGCGTTGTACCCCGTGCTGATCATGGTGGCCTTCGCCGTGGTATTGCCCGCGGTGCACTTGGCTGCCAAGTCCAGCCGGGCAGTGGCCGGGGTATCCGTGGTGGGCATCGTTGCCTCCATGGGCCTCGTGATCTACTATATGATGAACGGGTACCCGCCGGCCATGGGCGGCGAGAACACCACACTGCTGCAGTTCGACGTGTTCGCCGCCCTGTTCGCCCTGGTGTTCCTGTCCGTCGCCCTCTACGTCGTCCTGACCTCGGCCAGGTACGTGGAGAAGGACCGCCACCAGGCGGAGTACTTCTCCCTCATCATGCTGGCCACGTCCGGCATGATGCTGGTGGCCATGGCCACCGACCTCATCACCCTGTACGTGGGCCTGGAGGTCACCTCGATCTCCTCCTTCGCCCTGGTCGCCTTCCGCAAGAAGGACAAGCGGGGCGCAGAGGCCTCGGTGAAGTACCTGGTCATCGGCGGGATGTCGTCCGCCCTGTCCCTGTACGGCATCTCACTGCTGTTCGGGATCGCCGGCACCACCAACCTGGCGGGCCTCAACACGGCGCTTGCCGCCATGTCCACCGGGCTGGACCCGGCGGCCTTCCTGGCCATCGCCCTGCTGATCGCCGGTTTCGGCTTCAAGATCGCCATCGTGCCCTTCCACAGCTGGGCTCCCGACGTGTACGAGGGTGCGCCTACCCCCATCTCCGGTCTGCTCGCTGCGGGCTCCAAGAAGATGGGCCTGGTGCTCATGTTCAAGGTCTTCCTGGTCGGGCTCATCGCGTTCAAGGCCGACTGGCAGGTAGTGGCGGCCATCATCGCTATCCTGACCATGACCATCGGTAACGTCGTGGCCCTGCAGCAGACCAACATGAAGCGCATGCTGGCCTACTCGTCCATCGCACAGGCCGGGTACATGTTCATCGCCATCGCGGTGGCCTCTTCCTTCGCCGTGGAGGGCAGCATCTTCCACATCATAACCCACGCCTTCATGAAGGGCGGGGCGTTCATGATCGTGGCCGCTCTGACCTACGTGGCGCTGGGAGAGAACATCTCGGACTACAAGGGGCTAGGCCGCCGGGCACCGCTCATCGCGCTGTCCATGGCCATCTTCCTCTTCGCCCTGGCCGGTATACCGCCGCTGTCCGGGTTCTGGTCCAAGGTCATCCTGTTCTCCTCCGCGATCGACGCCTCCCAGGTCGCCGGTCAGGGGTGGATGGTGTGGCTGGCCATAGCCGGTATCCTGAACAGCGCCCTGTCCCTGTACTATTACGTGCGCGTGATCAAGTACATGTTCGTGGACGAGGGCACCACCAAGGAGAAGCTGAAGATCCCCCTGTCGATGTGCCTGGCGATTGGCATATGCATCGTCGCCACCATCGTCATCGGGGTCTGGCCCGACCCGGTCATCAACGTGTGCGAGCAGGCTGCCAGGACGCTGTTCCCGGCGATCTAGGGCTCAAACCCCTTTCTTCCAACCTTTTAAGGCGTCGAGGACGGAGATCGTCCCGACCACCTCGTCTTTTTCATTTACCACCACGATCTGGTGTGCGGTCCACGAGTCCATCACCCGCAGCGCGTTCATCACCGTGTCGTCCTGCCGTATCTGCACGCAGGGCTGGTTGCCGGTCAGAATGCAGGCGGTGACGAAGTCACGGACGAGCGCCTTCTTGATGTCCACGCCCTTGACCACCAGCCGCCCGATGTCGGTGTCGTCGATCAGCCCTGCCAGGCGGCCCTCGTCCATG
>Ga0183100_1001383_pt1 | contig 12398 bp, 11 predicted proteins | sample Biomet2_FD_127789 | JGI IMG/M metagenome (GOLD analysis project Ga0183100, IMG submission 127789) | Microbial communities from bioreactor (seeded with anoxic lake sediment) at LBNL, California, USA - Biofuel metagenome 2 | ecosystem: Engineered > Bioreactor > Anaerobic > Unclassified ...
GCCGCAAGCATTGCGCTGGTGACATTGGGCTACGCCATTTGGGGCTAGCGGCCTTTGGCCGCCACCTGGCCGCGCTGTTGCGGCTTTGTTGGGGGGATCCGTTGGGAAGCCTGAGGCGGGCTCCCGCATTGGGAGCGGGGGGCGGCAACCCTGATGTTCCAGGCAACGTGAGCCGGGTGCGGGAATATGCCTCCACCGGACGAGTGCGGGGGCTGTCCCCGTCACTTTCCCTTAGCCCCGTCTGGTCCAGCGGTCGATGAAGGCGTGCGTGTCGAACTTGCGCGCCGCGCCGCACGGCAGTCCGGAACGCGCGTCCCTTTCGGTCGAGCTACCCGAGAATACGCACATGGCTGTCGATGTCGACCAAGAGCCAGCGGGTTTGCTCCGACCGACAGGGCGCACTGGTACAGCGGGACAAGGCTGGAACGACCACGCCGTGAGAGATGGTGAGCAGAATCCGCCTGGACGGAGACAGGGGGATCATGATGCTTCTCTTGGTTGTGGTGCAATGGGATTAGATCTCCCGGAACGGACCTACTTCAGCCTGCTCGGGCGGTCGGCGCTGACGGACGCCGTCCCGACGAGCTCTGCAGCCTGAGCGTGCTGTGCAAATGTCGCCACAACTCCGGCACCACCTGCGCCTCCCAAAGCGTATGGAACAGCCCTCCGTTCAGCTTTTCCTCCGGCATTTTCCCGGAGAAACTTTAGCAGTAGCCATCCTCCCAGGGAGACACCGGTTCAATGAATAGCGTCTTCACGCCGACCGTGCCGAGCCAGCATCGGACGGCATGGGCCGCGAACTCTGAGCCGTAGTCCGACCGAATGAAGTCCCGTATGCCCTTTACAACGGCTAACCTTGCCAATTTGGCTCAGGTCTAGGGGGGGCAGATCAAGGGATTCTTGACTTGTTATGCACAGTATGTTTAATAAATATGACATGTTATCGTTTTGGCCTCCACAATCGTATGGCGATCCAACTGTAGACGTACAAGAGTTGGAATTCCTGCTACGTGGTAACGCGTTCACCTCTTATTGGTCTATTTTGTGCGTTGATTTCGCCATCACGTTGTATTACTAATAGCGCCTCGAATTTATATAAGCCTTCAATTTTCTTTGAATATAGATAGGCCTAAAGGTTATGCTAAATCTTTTCACAACTGGCCACCGGCATACGCTCGAAATCGTGGGTAGAATTGCAAAGTACAATATGTTTGTGAGCATCAAGCCCTCTGGATCGACGACTTTTCGTATTGAAATAACAAACCACTGTAATCTTCGGTGCCGTATGTGCGACCATGGCAGCATGGCGCGCAAGCCGATTTTTGCGGAGAAGATGTACAGAAGAGCCATGAGCCGTGCGGGCAATGAGTTGCTTGCCATTATATAGGGTCCCCGTGCCCGGCAAAGATCGATGTGATAAGCTGCCCTCTAACGCCGAAGATCATTTTATGGAGCTGCAAGGTCTAATTGAGCCCTTTTGTGTTGTTCTCCCGATTTAGAGCCTTGCGACATCTTCTCCGCAACTCCGCGCAGAGATGACTTGTCGGGCATCCAAAGAGGTGCCGGGAATATGCTGTTGCGGCCACGAAGTTAATCAAAAGGTATGGGCTTGCGCTGCTCCAGTCGTTGGTCGTCCGGCCTGATGGTTTATATAGTTGAAACGCGAACTGGACAAAATCTGATGTTGTTCTTAAAATTCCAAAAAAAGTTTGGGACGTTGCTTCCTGGCGGCGATTGACGCTTTGAGCGCGGTTTTGTTCCGATAGGAGACGCAGAAAAGGCGTCTCGCCTCGCTTTGAGCTGTCTCTGCCGCGAAGTGTGAACACGTCGTGTAATTGGGAGAAACATGTTGAGTGATCTCTTTGGAATAGGCGTTGTCGGCTATGGGTATTGGGGGCCGAACCTTGCCCGTAATTTCGCCGCCCAGCCCGGTGGCAGGCTCGTCGCCATTTGCGACAGGGACCCGAAGCGGCTCGCCCAGGCCGCCCTCGCGCACCCATCGGCGGAAACCACCCCCGACTATGAGGCGCTGCTCCGTAACCCTGAAATCCATGCCATCGCCATCGCCACCCCTGTTTCGCACCACTTCGCGCTCGCCAAGGCCGCCTTGCTGGCCGGAAAGGATGTCTTCGTTGAGAAACCTTTCACGCAGACCAGCGCCCAGGGGCAGGAGCTTGTGACGCTGGCGGAGCGCAAGGGCCGCATCATCGCGGTGGATCACACCTTTCTGTACACCGGGGCGGTGCGCAAAATCAAAGAACTGGTGGATGCCCACGCCCTAGGCGATCTGCTGTACTTCGATTCCGTGCGCATCAATCTTGGCTTGTTCCAGCAGGATGTGGACGTGGTGTATGACTTGGCCCCGCACGACCTCTCCATTCTCATGCACCTGGTAGGCAACGCGCCGGTCTGCGTGCGGGCCATGGGCGCGCGCTACGGGAATAACCCTCAAGACTGCCTGGCTTACCTGCACCTCGAATACGCCAACGGCTTCGTCGCACACTTTCATTTCAGCTGGCTTGCGCCGGTGAAGATCCGCAAGACGGTCATCGCCGGCACGGACAAGATGGTCGTCTACGACGATTTGGAGCAGAGCGAGAAGGTCAAAATCTACGACAAGGGCATCACCATCAAGTCCGACGCCGACTCCGTCGCCAAGGTCAAGGTGGACTACCGCACCGGCGACATGCTGGCCCCGAAGCTGGAGCATCGAGAGGCGCTCGCCGCGGAGGCCGCGCATTTCCTCCAATGCGTGCGCGACCGCGAGACCCCCCTCGCCGACGGCCGCGCGGGTCTAGCCGTGGTGCGTATCATCGAGGCGGCCGAGAAGTCGCTGCGCGAGGGCGGCTCTCGGGCGCAGATTGCACAGGGCTGACATGACCGCGCCATACCTCAAAATTTCTGATGACGTCGTCATGGGCGAGAACGTGCGCCTTGGCGGATTCGTCAACCTTTACGGCTGCTCCATCGGCGACGACTGCACCATCGGCACCTTTGTGGAGATCCAGTGCAACGTTCACATCGGCCGCATGGTCAAGGTCCAAAGCCACACGTTCATCTGCTCTGGGGTGCGCGTGGAGGATGAGGCCTTCATCGGTCATGGCGTCATGTTCATCAACGACCTTTTTCCCAGGGCGACCACGGCCGACGGAAAGCGCCAAGGACCCGAGGATTGGACCTGCACGCCGACGCTTGTCGGCCGTAGGGCGTCCATCGGCAGCAACGCGACCATTCTCTGCGGGGTGACGATAGGCGAAGAGGCCATCGTCGGCGCGGGCAGCGTGGTGACGCGTGACGTGCCCCCCCGAACCATAGTGGCAGGCAACCCAGCTCGGATCATACGATCCTTTGGCCAGGAGCCGGAGGAATGCAAATGAGCCAGACTGAACAGACCCCGATTCCCTTTCTCGATCTCAAGCTGCTGCACCGGCCGTTGAAGGCCCAGCTCATGGAGGCCTTCGGCGCCGCTGTGGACGGGGCCGCCTTTGTGGGCGGCGCGCAGCTTTCCGCTTTCGAATCCGAATTCGCCGCGTTCTGCGGCGCTGGCGGCAGCCTCGGCGTGGGCAGCGGCACAGACGCCCTGGTTATGGGCCTTAAGGGCCTGGGGCTGAAGCCCGGATTTCTGGCCCTCACCGTGCCCAACACCTTCATCGCCACGGTGGAGGCGGTGAGCATGGCCGGTGGCCGCTTCGCCTTTGTGGATGTGGACCCGGAAACCGCTCTCATGGACATGAACATTCTGGAAAAGGAGCTGGCCCGGCGCTTCGCCGCAGCCGACGCCACACAGCGCCCACAAGTCATTATTCCGGTGCATCTATACGGCCAGTGCGCGGATATGGACGCCCTGCGCGCCCTGGCCGACAAATATGAACTGCTTGTGCTGGAAGACGCGGCCCAGGCCCATGGGGCCACTTGGCGCGGCCGCAAGGCGGGCACCCTGGGCGATGCCGCCGGATTCAGTTTCTATGCGGGCAAAAACATCGGCGCCTTGGGCGAGGCCGGGGCCGTAGTCAGCAACGACCCGGCCGTTCTGGAGCGTATCCGCATTCTGCGTGAGCACGGCCAGAATGAAAAGTACATGCACCGCATGGCCGACGGCGGCAACCACCGCATGGACGCCATTCAGGCCGCCTTTTTGCGCATCAAGCTGCCGCATTTGGAAAGCTGGAATGAGAGCCGCCGTGCCATAAGCATGGTGTACGACGAGGCCCTCGCCAAACTGCCGGGCGTGCGTCCCGTGCAGATTCGGCCAGAGGCGGTGAGCTCCCGCCACATTTACGCCGTGCACACCCCGCACCGGGCGGAAATGGCTGCGCATTTGGCCGCACGGGGCATCGCCACAGGCATGCACTACCCCGTCCCCCTGCACCTGCAGGAGTGCTACGCCAGCCTTGGACTCGGACCGGGCGCCTTCCCCGTGGCCGAGCGCCTCAGCGCCCAGGAACTGAGCCTGCCACTGTTCCCGGGCATGACGCAGCCACAGATCGAGCGGGTCATCGAAGCCGTGTGCGGCTTCAAGGCCGACAAATGAGCGCGCCGTGTCGCGTCGCGGTGACCGGCGGGGCGGGGTTCATCGGCGGCCACCTCACCGAGCTGCTCCTTTCCCAGGGGCACGAAGTCACGGTGGTGGACGATTTTTCAAGCGGCGCCATGGAAAACCTGACCGCCTGCGCAGGTAATCCACGACTGCACGTCGCCCGGGTGGACATCCGCGACGAGGCCGCCGTCACCGAAGCCTTCCGCGGCGTTGAGCTGGTGTTCCACTTGGCCTGCCGCAACGTGCGCCTAAGCCTCAAACGGCCCACCGAGGTGCACGAGGTGAACGCCACGGGCACGCTGAACACCCTCAAGGCCGCGGCGGCCAACAGGGTGGCCCGCTACCTGTACTGCTCGAGCTCTGAGGTCAACGGCACGGCGGATATCGTGCCCATGCCAGAGGACTACAACTTTCAGCCCGAAACCATCTACGGCGCGTCCAAGCTCACCGGCGAATACTACACCCAGGTGTTCGAACGCGCGGGCTGGCTGGAAACGGTCATTGTGCGGCCGCACAACAACTATGGCCCGCGCGAGCACCATCAGGGCGTGCTGGGCGAGGTCATTCCACGCTTCATACTCAAGGCCCTGGCAGGAGAGCCTCTGACCGTCTACGGCGACGGCGCACAGACCCGCGATTTCACCTACGTCACCGAGACGGCTGACTTCATGACGCGCCTCATGGCCTGCCCGCAGGCCCGCGGCCGCGCGTTCAACCTCTGCCACGGGCAGGAGGTTTCCGTTTGCGAAATCGCCAAGCAGATTCTGGAGCTCACAGGTTCCACCTCGCGCCTGGAATTCCTGCCCGGCCGCCCCAGCGACGTGCTGCGGCTCTTCGGCGACAACACGCGTCTGCGCGAGACCCTGGGCTCAGCCCCTTCCATCAATATCCGCGAGGGTCTGCGCCGCACCGTGGACTGGTTCCGCGAGAACATTCAGCCCACGCCGGAAGTGCTTGCCTCCATGAGTACCTGCAACTGGGACGGCGAAAAAGAAGAGGAGTGGCTTGCTGCGCGGAGCTAGGTTATATTGGCGCAGGGGCGAAGCGTACAATATGTCCCCGCTTAACGGGTAAACGAGAGAAAAATGGGACACCGAGTTATAATTGGGCTCTTACTTTGTGCTGTTACAACTAGCATATCTAATTTGTTGATACGGTCTGCTGTGGTTTCCATCGACGGCCTTCAACTTAACGTTGCAACCGTGATGACCCTTCTGCATTCATTCCAATTCATGCTCGGGCTAGTGTTGTACGCCACTGCGGCAGTCATATGGTTTTACGTTATCTCTCTCGCCCCGATAGTCATATCGTATCCATCACTGGTTGGCCTGACGTTTTTCTTTGTCACGTTGGGAGGGTGGTGGATTTTTCAGGAAAAACTTACTTCACTCTCCATCCTGGGGATATTGATGATCCTGGCGGGAATTGTGACAATAATGATGTCTCACGATTGAGGACAACAGCAGTATGACGGACGAAGTCAAGATTATATTAATCGGTGCTAGCGGAAACACGCTTGAAGCGATTGACGCGATTTGCGCAATGCGTGAAACTGGTAAAATGGTGTCTTGTGCTGGTATTTTGGATGATAATCCAGAGATTAGAGGCACAGTCATCAACGGATTCCGCGTGCTCGGCAGTATTGACGACGCGCGGAATTTTGAGACGTTTCATTTTGTTTTGGGCATAGGAAGCGCTAGGTCTTTTAAGGAACGGTACAACATAATTAGGCGGATCCAGCTTCCTTTGTCACGTTATACCGGCATTGTCCACCCTTCAGCGGTGATATCTCCACACGCCAAAGTTGGACTTGGTTCGATTATACTGGCTAATGTTGTAGTCGGTGCCCGCGCCAATATTGGATGTCATACTTTAATATTACCTAACAGCACCATCAATCATGACTGCGTGATTGGAAATTACTCATGCATCGGATCTCATGTGTGCGTGTCTGGTGGTGTTCAGGTGAAAGATTCTACCTACCTCGGATCGGCTTCATCCATATTGAGCAACATTTCAATCGGAGAGGGGGCGCTTGTGGGCTTAGGGGCTGTTGTCATTCGCGATGTTCTCCCTCATACCGTTGTCGTTGGAAATCCGGCGCATCCAATTAAATGTACTCGCTAAGCGATACTAAGGGTACCATGAAAATTTCTATAATAACACCTGCCTACAATGAAGTTGACAATTTGAACCTGTTCTACTCAAGGTTACTAGCTGTTCTGAATCAAGAGCAAATTGATTATGAATGGCTCATCGTGGACGACTGTTCTAAGGATAATACATTTGAAGTTGCAAAAAAAATTTGTTATATAGATAATCGTGTTCGGCTTATAAAATTTTCAAGAAATCTTGGTTCTCATATTGCCATTCGATGCGGTCTTAACCGTTGCACAGGCGACATTGCTGTAGTCCTTGCTTCTGATCTACAGGATCCGCCAGAGATAATACCTCAACTGTTAGCGGAAATCCGTTCCGGCGCAAACATTGTTTGGGCTGCCCGAGAAAGCCGCAACTCCGAATCTGTTTTCAACGTGTTATCCTCAAGACTGTTCTACTGGCTAATGACCCGGGTCTTCAAAATTACGGATACCCCACCGAGGGGGGCTGATTTCTTCGCTATAACGCGCGTCGTCATCAGCGCAATATGTCAGTTTAAAGAGCCCAATATTAATGTTTTCATGCTGCTGAGTTGGGTCGGTTTTTCCCAGAATGTTGTTCTATATACCAAACAAGAAAGAAACGCTGGTGTTTCCGGTTGGAGTTTTTTTAGTCGCGTTAAACTTGGCATAGATTCGATCATTGCTTCAAGTTATGTTCCGATACGTTTTATGTCTTTACTCGGTTTCTTGACCTCCTTCCTCGGATTCGCGTATGCGGTTGTCGTATTGATCAACTGGATTTTTGGGTTACCCGTTATACAGGGTTGGTCATCCTTGATGATCGTGCTCTTATTCGCCTCTGGCATCATTATGACGATGCTTGGCTTGCTGGGTGAATATCTTTGGCGTTCTCTGGAAGCCGCTCGCGCCCGCCCAATGTATTTTGTCGAAAAAGAGATCAATTGACGTCTTCTGACTTTTGACCTAGCTAGACTGGCGTGTGTTCCTTCTCCACAGTCTGTCGGCACTCGCTGAATCTCAATACTCGTTAGCACTAGTACGAGGCAATGCAATGATCCCCATCGCCAAACCGCTACTCGGGCGGGAAGAGGTTGAAGCCGCCAGCCGGGTGATCCTATCCGGCTGGGTGACCCAGGGACCCATGGTGGCCCAATTCGAGCGGGAATTCGCCGCCTGCGTGGGCGCGTGCCACGCCAAGGCGGTGAGCAGCTGCACCGCCGCGTTGCACATGGCCCTGCTCGCCGTGGGCGTCTCACCGGGCGATGAGGTCATCACTGTCAGCCATTCCTTTATCGCCACGGCCAACGCCGTGCGCTACTGCGGAGCCGTGCCGGTCTTCGTGGACGTGCAGCCGCGCACCTTCAATATGGACCCCCTGCGCCTTGCCGAGGCCTGCACCTCAAAAACGCGCGCCATCCTCTGCGTCCATCAGATCGGCATGCCCTGCGACCTCAAGGCCATTCTCGCCTTCGCCCGGGAAAAGAGCCTGCCCGTGGTGGAGGACGCGGCCTGCGCCCTGGGATCGGAAATCGACATGGGCAACGGTTTTGAGCGCATAGGCAAACCCCACGGCGACATCGCCTGCTTTTCTTTCCACCCGCGCAAGGTCATCACCACGGGCGACGGCGGCATGCTGACCACCAACAACGCCGCCTACGACGAACAGTTCGCCCACCTGCGCCAGCACGGCATGTCCGTATCCGACCAGGTACGCCACGGCGCGTCCTCCGTCATTTTCGAGAGCTACCCCGAGCTTGGCTACAACTACCGCCTGACGGACATCCAGGCGTCGATCGGCATCGAACAGCTCAAACGCCTGTCCGGGATCGTCGCCGACCGGCGCAAACTGGCCGCCAAGTACAACGCCGAGCTAGCCGGAACAGCGGGGATAACCCTGCCGCTGGAACCCTCCTGGTGCCGCAGCAACTGGCAAAGTTACTGCGTCACACTGGATGACGGCGTTGACCAGCGCCAGGTGATGCAAGCGCTGCTTGACCTCGGCATCAGCACGCGGCGCGGCGTCATGTGCGCCCACAGGGAGGCTCCCGCCGGTCAGGCCTGGACTTGCGCCCGGCCGGAGGATGCGGCGTCTTGCCTGCGCTGGAGCGAACACAGCCAAGATAAGGGGTTGATCCTGCCGTTGTACCCACAGATGACCGAATCCGAACAGGATCAGGTCATAGCCGCGTTGAAAAACGTATTGCCATAATGGAAGCGGGGAACGTGGCAGTATCCGCAACTGCACCAGGCATTGGACCACGCGGAATTTGGCGTGGCATTCGGATCGTTGTCCTGCTTGCGGCCATGGGCTATCTGCCCTGGAGCCTGCCCCCGCAGTGGGACGAGTTCGTCGCTGGGTTGACCCTGCGCGCGGTACCGTGGATTGGAGCCTCCTTTGCCCTTGCCGTGGCGTCTGTCCTGATACTGGCTGTAAGACAGGAAATCCTCACACGCTATGCGGGGGAGCAGCTCCCCTTCCGGCAATCGGTGCTGATCGCCTTCGCCGGAGAGTTCGCTAACAACCCCCTGCCGGCGGGAACGGGATCGGACCTCATCCGTCTTTTGTGCTTCCGCAGCATCGGCAGTCAAACCGGGGCCACCGCCGGTGGGTTGATCCTGCTCGACCGACTGGTAGGCATGGCGAGCCTTGTGTTCCTCACCTTCTGCTGCGTCCCGATTCTGACCAGCATGGTGCCGGGCTCGGCGCAGTTAGCCCGGCCACTTTTCGCCGGAACGGCGCTGCTTCTGCTGGGGCTGACCGTCGGGGGCGCGTCGCTCAAGATCGACTGGATATTCAAAACCGTGCCGCACCTGCTGCGAGGCCAGTCGCGCCTGGGCTCCACCCTGCGGGAGATGCTTTTTTCACTGCGTGAGCAGTGCGCTTTTAAGCCGGCCGTTCTCCTGCTCGCGAGGCTTGCCATGCTCAACAACATCCTCGGAATGTTGATGGTGGGCGGCATCGCCTGCGGACTGTTGAGCGGCCACGACGGCCTCCAAAGCACGCTTCTCGCTCCGCTGGTGATGCTGGCGTCGGCCATCTCTGTGACACCGGGGAACCTCGGCTGGACCGAGACAATCGCAACCTCATCCTGGGCGCTGTTTGGGCTCAGGGGCGGCCTTTCGGTCTTCCTGGTCCGCCGAATCGTCATTCTGCTGGTGTCGTTGCTTGGCGGACTGGCGTACGGCAGCCTGAAATTGAGCAAAACCAAGGAAGCATCGGTATGCTGCCAGTAAATGCGGGCAACGCCTGCGACCTTGCGCTGCGGGATCGCGCCGAAGATCAAGCAAAGAAACGGTATAAGGCAATGCGCTGGTTCTCCATGCCAAAGCATACCAGCTCCAGGCAGAGCGGCCTTGCCTTGGCGGTCTTCGCCTTCATCGTCTGCTGCTACATCGCCATCTACTTCATCTTAGGCGAAAAGACCCGGATCACTGTGTGGGACACCCTCGACGGGTTCGACCTCTCCACCTTGGTGCATTCCGGCTACCTCTTCGCCCCGAGCACCGCCCTCGTGCCACAGTTCTTCAATGGCATTCCACGAAGCTGTTTCGCCTCGGAGCTTCACTTCACGACTTGGATCTTCGCGCTTCTCCCGCCATTCTATGCGATAGCCGCCTGCAAGGCCGTCGCCGCAACGATTGCCTTCGTCGGGACGAACCTGCTGCTGCGGCGGAACATCTTCCAAGACGACGGGCCAGTGTGGATCAGCGCTGGCGTCTCCGCATGCATGGCCACGCTGCCGACGTATTTTACCGACATCTCCAGCGCGGCGGTGCCGCTGCTTCTTTACGTCTTCCTTAACATCCGCCGACGCAAGGGGACGCCTTGGAATTGGCTCATCCTCAGCGTCGCGCCCTTCTTCGTGTCCTTTGTCACTATGGGGATGTTTTTCATCATCACGATCGGCGTCGTCTTCCTCTACGACTGCGTCCGCGCCCGCGCGATCAACTGGCCGTTCGTCCTGGCCATCTTCCTCTATGGGGTGCTCTCGCTGCTCTGCGAGTACCGATTGCTATGGGAAGTACTCTCCCCCTCCGGCTTTGCGTCGCAGCGGATTGAATTCGCCGAACCGCCGGAGGATTCTCTCGCGGCGGCGCTCCTGGCCCCTAAGACGCTTTTTCTCAAAGGTCAGGAACACGCGCAGAGCCTGCACCGCGACATCGTTTTGCCGGTGGTCTGCATCGCGCTGCTTTTCTGGCGCAGGCAACCGCGGCAGGCGCGCATCCTGGCGTTATTTTTAGGGGCGATCGCTGGCACGGCGTTTCTCGGCGGCTTTGTCACGTGGCGTCCGGTCGCAACCGTCTATGCGCGGCTGTTTGCCGTTTTGCCTATGGCGATACGTTTTTATTGGCTGTATCCAGCCTTTTGGTACATTTCCTTCGGCATCGCCCTATACATCCTTTCTTCAACAACGAAATACGCTCGATACGCCGTATTCATCCTGGTCGCCATACAGCTTGCTGTTAATTTCAGGCACCACGAACAGTTCAGAAACGCTGGCGGTCCGACATTTTCGCAATACTTTGCGCAGCAGCAGTTCACGGAGATGAAAAACTTCATCGGACTTCCGCAGGAACAGTACCGCGTGGTCAGCGTCGGGATATATCCCGCCGTGGCCTCATATAACGGGTTCTATACGCTCGATGGATATTTATCCTTGTATCCTCTCGCGTACAAGAAGGAATTCCGGCAAGTCATCGCCCCAGAGCTCGCCCGCTCCCCCAAGGCCGCGGCGTACTTTGACGATTGGGGCTCGCGTGTTTACGTGTTTTCCTCGGAACTCTTCCCGTCCTATGTCCGTTCCAAGGGCGACAACCCGCCGATAACGTTGCATCTGGATTATCAGAAGCTTTACGGCATGGGCTGCCGGTACGTCATCTCCGCCGTGCCGATCCGCACCGAGATGACGCCGCAGCTCGTCTACCAGCGCGCCTTCCGCGCGGCGGATAGCTATTGGGACATCTACTTGTACAAAGTATCGCTCAGATAGTCGCAATTGCCATATCGCTGCGAATCATCATCCATTGATCTTCCTGTGGCGGGTATAGTGCTTTTGTTTTCTTGACTGGGGTGGGGGGGCGCGCCCCTGATCTTCACCAATCCCCGCCAATCCGGAATTCTGGTCTTTCTCCCGGCTAACGACGTTCCCATTTTGTCTGGCACCGAAGCCCCGCGCTATCCTCGCGCAATTAGCGCCGGACGTGGTGTCTGGCGCGCAAACCCAGGAGCGGCCATGTCCTCCCCATTCCTCTTATCACGGCGCGACGTCCAACCCCACGCAAGGGCCGCGTCGCCGCACGCCCGCTGAACTTCGGCGGCGCGGCCGAAATCCGCCGCGACACCCATGGCTCGGCGGAACTCCTCGCCATCGAGCCGACGGATTCTCGGCGGCGGTTGCGGGGCGCAAAGGGCGGCGACAAGGACTGGTGCGGTGATTCGCGTCGATGCCTCAACCAACCGGCGGACGCATAGGGGGGTAGAAGGAAGAAAAAATGACGCGGGGAGTCTGCCTGTTCCTTGGCCCCTCAGCGTTCTCACGCGGGTGCCGCCTCTCTTTCTTCGACCGGAAAAAGCGCGGTAGCCCCGTTGCTACGCCTTCAGCCGCGCCCGGGGCGGGTCCAGCGGTCGATGAAGGCGTGCGTGTCGAACTTGCGCGCCGCGCCGCGCGCGGTCATGGAGCGCACGGGGCCGAACACCGGGCGCTCCGGCCCGGGCCGGGCGCGGAGCCCCCGGGGGC
>Ga0183100_1001384_pt1 | contig 12397 bp, 11 predicted proteins | sample Biomet2_FD_127789 | JGI IMG/M metagenome (GOLD analysis project Ga0183100, IMG submission 127789) | Microbial communities from bioreactor (seeded with anoxic lake sediment) at LBNL, California, USA - Biofuel metagenome 2 | ecosystem: Engineered > Bioreactor > Anaerobic > Unclassified ...
GAGCGTGCGGCGCGGGAACACCGTCTTTCCCGGGAGGAGATCGTCTGTCTGCTGGAAGCGGCTGAATGCGAAGAAGAACTGGCGGCTGCCGCCGATTTAGTTCGGCGTGCTTTTGTCGGAGAGGGGGTTCACCTTCGGGGGCTGATCGAATTTTCGAATATCTGCCAGCAAAACTGCCTGTACTGCGGCCTGCGGCGTGACAATAAAAAAATTGAACGCTATCGCCTGTCGATAGCAGAAATTCTGGCTTTTGCTGCCAAGGCCAAAGACTGTGGTTATCGGACGGTAGTACTGCAGTCTGGGGAAGATTGCTGGTTTACGACTGAAATTATGGTGCCGCTTTTGCAGGAAATAAAGGCTATGGGGCTGGCCATAACGCTGAGCATTGGCGAGAAGAGCTATGAAGAATACAAGGCCTACAAGGCGGCTGGAGCCGATCGTTACCTGCTGCGGATTGAGACGACGGATAAGGCTCTTTATGAACGCCTTGATCCGGGAATGAGCTTTGAGAACCGGCAGCGCTGCCTGCGTGATTTAAAATCACTTGGCTATGAGGTGGGGACCGGTTCACTGGTGGGGCTGCCGGGGCAGTCTCTGGCCTCACTGGCGGATGATCTGTTATTTTTTCAGCGGATGGATGCAGATATGGTCGGCATCGGCCCGTTTATTCCGAATGCGGATACACCCCTTGGAACCGCAACTGGTGGTGAATTTCACCTCAGCCGTCGCTTTGTTTCCTTGCTGCGTTTATTGTTGCCCGAGGCAAATATTCCGGCCACGACGGCGATGGAATCGCTGCAGCCAGATGCCCGCATGATCACGCTGCGATCGGGAGCCAATGTGGTAATGCCAAATGCTACGGAGGGAGAGTACCGACGTAAGTATGCGCTGTATCCGGGGAAAATTTGCATGGATGATACCCCGGAAAAATGCCGGGGCTGCATCGGTGGCAAGATCACGGCAATCGGTCGCCATATAGCGGAGGATTATGGCTTTCGTCAACGGCGGCAATAAAAAAGCAGACATTCCTTTTGTGGAATGTCTGCTTTCATTTATTGTTTAGCAGCTTCGGCCTCGTCATGCTTGGTCGAAACGTATTTGAGCATGATATGAGCACTCTTCCGATTTGTGGCCAGCGGGATGTTGTGAACATCGCAGATGCGCAGCAAGGCATTGATATCCGGTTCATGGGGCTGCGAGGTCAGCGGATCGCGAAGGAATATCACAAAGTCTACCTGCTCAGTAGCGATCAAGGCGCCAATCTGCTGGTCGCCGCCGAGCGGACCCGACATCATTGTCTCAACATCAAGACCAAACTGCTCTTTGATCAGCGTTCCCGTGGTGCGGGTAGCGATGAGATGATATTTTCCCAGTAAATCCTGATGATTATTGACAAAGTCAATCATTTCATCCTTTTTTTTATCATGGGCAATTAAGGCAATGGTTTTCATTTGAACACCTACTTTTCGTTAATTATAGTTCTACATACAGTATATTCTTTTTGAGGAAAATGGTAAATAGCGGAACCTTGTTAATTTTTTGTTAAATTTTGTTGATTCGCATGATGTTGTTGCATAGGACATATTGCTTATGCTAGAATGTAAAAAATGAGGTGAAGATGCATTGGCAAGAAAAGCAAGGGTAAAAAGCACGACGGGAATTTATCATATCATCATTCGCGGACTCGATATGCAGCCTGTACTTGAGGAGCCGGAAGATAAAAGCGAATTTTTGAACCTGCTCAATTATTACAGAGCAAAGTGCGGCTATGAGGTATACGGGTATCTGCTGCTGGACGATCATATACATATTGTAATCAAAGAGGGCGAAAAAAGCATTGGCAATGTCATGAAATGTATCGGGGTCAAGTATGTTGCCTGGTATAATGCCAGACATGCGCGTGAAGGCAGATTGTTTCATGATCGCTTCAAGAGTGAGCCGGTCGAAGATGACGCCTATCTGCAGACGGTATTGCGGTTTATTCATCAGGAACCGGTGCGTCTCGGTTTGGCTACAGAAGTCGGCCGTTATGATTGGAGCAGCTATAAGGAGTATCTGCATGATGTGGGGACCTTCCTTGACAAAGAAGTGGTGCTGCAGACTTTTGGCAGTGATCCGGGGCATCGCAAGGTTGCTTTTCGCAAATATATGAATCTTCCGGCTGATGCGCGCTGTCTTGAGGCCTGCCGGGAAAAAATTTCCGATGAGGATTTGTACAGTCTGATGCTGCGTCTCTCTGGGGCAAAAACGACAGCAGAGCTCAAGAAATTGCCGAAGGGAAAGCGCGATGAAGTTCTGCGCGATATTAAGGCCAAAAAATCGACTTCTACCTGGCAGATTGCGAAGGTGAGCGGGTTTAGTCAGAGTGTTATTGCCCGGTTATAAGAAGTTTAATTACATATTACAGAATAGATTAATTGTCCCAGCATTTGTAAAATGCGGGACGGTTAATCTTTATTTTTATGCCGTTTTATGGTATCCTAAAGGAGAATTTGTCTAGCGGGGAGGATATTTCATGGAAATCGGCAATACTTATGTTGTACAGAAAACTTGTCCAGTATGTGGTGCATCTGTACCGGTGACGAAGGTGCGGTCGCGCTTAATTGCCTTGCAGACGGATGATGATTTTTGCGTTCATTACAAGGATGTTAATCCTTATTACTACACGGTATGGGTTTGTGAGAAATGCGGGTATGCAGCGGATGAAACCCACTTTTTATCTTTAATGCCAGAAAAAAAACGAGCGATCGTACAGGAGTTTCTCAAAGGGAAAAAAATCGGCATCGTACATCAGGAACTTCGTACCAGGGTGGAAGCTGTGGCGGCGTTTAAACTGGCGATTTTTTATGCGGATTTGCTGCATGAATCACCGGGGCATATCGCCGGGCTGTATCTGAAGATGGCCTGGCTGTTTCGTGAGTCTGGTGATAAACAGAAGGAAAATTCTGCGCTGGAGCAGGCGGCAAATTATTATGACAAGTCCTTGTCTACGGAGCGCTATCCATTAGGAACCCTTACGGATGTAGCTGTCATGTATCTGATTGGGGCGATTCAAAATCGACTGGGGAATGTAGAGACGGCTACACAGTATTTAAGCCGGATTGTCAGTGACCGTGAGGCCAGAACAGAACGTTCGATTTTCACCAAGGCCCGTGATTTGTGGCAGGATATTCGCGAACGCAAGGAGCGGGAAAAAGCGGCGCAGGCAGCTGAAGCGGCCCAGGAAAGTGATAATGCCGCAGAGTAACGCCGGATAGTGGCGATAGCAAGAGGGGAAACAGTATGGAGATGCCCGCAGCAGTGATACAAGCAGTGGATGCATTTGATTTTAGTTCGCTTAGCAGCGCCGTGCAGGATTACGGACCGGCAATTGCCGTTGTCAAAAATACCTGGCATAAGGAGTCGCTGTCAGAAATAATAAGTGGACACATAGCCGTGCCAGATGAGGTGATTAATTCAGCTCTGGCGTCGCAGGTCGGCAGCAGCCCGCAGGTGAAATCCCTGCAGATACAGTCGTTAGCTGACGGCCGGCTCCGCCTAGAAGCTGAGACCAAGAAAACGGGGCGGATTGAACTCGTGGGAACCGTAGATGCCTTTGTACATGATGGCAGTCAGTCGTACATGACTTACACAGTAAAGGAACGGGAACTGCTCGATCATGGACTGATGTCATGGGTATTTTCGCGGTTGCCACTAGCGATGGCGCAAAATATTTTTGGTAAGGTAGATTTAGGCGAGACATTGCCGATGAAAATTCATCATAATACGGTTACCCTTGATTTTCAGGCGGCACTGGCTCAATCGGAACTGGGACAGACTTCTTTTATGGGCTATAATCTGCTGGATGTGATTGTAGTTAAAGAAGCACACCCTCACGAGGGGTATGTGGAGTTTAAAACAGATCTGAATGTTCCAGAACCCGTAAAAAAAATGTTGCTAAATGTTGTTTTGGCAGCTGAGTGAGGAAGTGTTGTTTTGAAAAAATGCATGGCCGTGTTCCTTCTGTGCATTCTGACCATGATGTTTACAGCGGTAGCTGCAGCACAATCAAAGGGAAAGATTCTGTTTGTGCCGCATGATAACCGTCCGGTTTCATTTAAGCAAACAGTCGATACGGTGCAGCGCCTGGGGTATGAAGTAATTGTTCCGCCGATTGAACTTTTGGGCAGTCGGACGGATCTGGGGCATCCGGCGGAACTATGGCGCTGGGTTAATGACAATGTGGAAGATGCCGATGCAGCGGTATTGTCGTCGGATTCGCTGATCTATGGCAGCCTTGTAGCTTCGCGTAAGCATGATTTCGATACAGACAAATTGCTGAAGCGGGCGGAAAAATTTGCTTCTTTGCGGGAACGAAATCCTAAACTCAGGATTTATGCATTTGGCTCGATTATGCGCACACCACGCAGTGGTGAGGCGTCCGGTAGTGAAGAACCAGGCTATTATGCAAAATATGGAGCGGATATTTTCCACTATACGGCCTTATTGGATAAAGAAGATGCAGAAGTTCTGACGCGGGCGGAAAAGCGGGAGATTGCGGATCTAAAGAAATCGATTCCGGAAGAGGCTATCAAGGACTGGCTGGGGCGGCGGCAAAAGAATTTTGCTGTCAATCGCCATTTGATTGATTTTGCTCGTGCCAATGTATTTAACTACTTGGCACTGGGGCGGGATGACAATGCCCCTTATTCACAGACACACAAAGAAAGCCGCCTGCTTGAAGAAGACGGAAAAAGCCTGGGCGAGACGAGATTTCAAACCCTCGCCGGTATTGATGAAATTGGACTGTTGCTGTTGACCCGTGCCGTCAATGATCTGAGCAGCAGCTTTCCGCTGGTCAATGTCCGTTATGCGGCGGGCCAGGGGGGCGACACGATTCCGTCTTATTCGGATGAATCGATCAGCCAGTCGATTCGCTCTCATTTGCTGGCAATCGGTGCCATTCAGGTTCCGACGCCGCTACGGGCAAATCTGGTATTGTTGGTAAATACAAACCCGAATGGGCGGACGTATGAGGCCAATGATCTGCAGAACACAAGCGTAGCGCGCGAAAATACGAAGTCGTTTGCTGATATGGTAGATGTTTTTGCCGGTAAAAAATTTAATGTCAGCGTAGCGGATATTTCCTATGCCAATGGTGCTGATAATGCTTTAATGGCAGAGATGGCCCGGAGGGGCCTGCTACCGAAGCTTACGGCTTATGCCGGGTGGAATACGGCGACGAACAGTACGGGCTTTGCTGTTGCCCAGGGGATATTAAATGCGCAGATGAAACCGGAAAATCGGCAATATCTGCTGGCAACGCGGTATCTTGATGACTGGGTCTATCAGGCCAATGTGCGCCAGTCGGTTGCCGGGCAGCTCGACAGCATGCGCGGAACTGGCAGCTATGCGCAGCTTGATGGAAAAAAATCCGTGGCGGCTCGCCGAACAACAATTGAAATGGATGCCTTTATAAAGAAAAATATCCCTGACTTTAAATTTAAATTATTGCAGGTTGATTTTCCTTGGAATCGGATGTTTGAGGCCGATATTGATATAAAATAAGCAAAAAAAAGAGGCTCCGGTTGGCGGGAGCCTCTTTTTTTCATGCCCAGGGGGAGCATGTTGGTTTAGTTTTGAGACAGGTATATGCCCTCCTGTCTCGGAAGATCAATGGTTTAGCCTGAAATCATTGGATGATTCCAGCTAATTATCATACTACCATACAAGCTGTTGTGTTTTCAAGCTTTTTTTAAAAAAATATACCAAAAAAATTTTTCCTTGTAAAAATAAAAATAACTAGGACTAAAGGACCGCTTGCTTAGGGACTATTAACCTGATGCTTCCGTGACGAGATGGACAAGGCAGTGCTGATTTTCCAGATGTTCTTTAATAGCTGCTGGAATGGCCGTGTCAGTGAATACAGAATGAATTTCGGCAGCTTTGAACTGAGGGATAACGCCTTGGACATTGAATTTTGTCGATTCGGTTAATATCATAATCTTGTTGGCCCGTTCGCCCATTGTGCGTATTGCCTCTGCTCGCAGCAGATTATTTCCCATAAAACCACAGTTGAGGCTAAAGCCATCGGTTCCGATGAAAAATTTATCAATTGAAAAATCAGCCAAATATTTTTTTAGTAGAGGTCCTACCATAACCTGAGATTCGTTTTGAAAATCTCCGCCGAGCAGTAAAACCCTGGCAAAGGGAGCCTTGCGGATAAAGCCGGCAATAAAAGCCGAATTGGTGACAATTGTGATATCGCGGCGAGTGGCAGCGAGTTCGCGGGCCAGCAGAGCACAGCAGGCACCAGATTCAATCATCACGGTTTCACCATTGAGAATAGTTTGTGCTGCTTGCTTGGCAATGGCATGTTTTGTCTCATAGTTAAAGGACAGATGATGCGTAATATCATCACTGCTGATCATGACCGCAAAACCGTGTTCACGGCGCAGCAGGCCGGCTTTTTCAAGCAGACTTAGGTCTTTGCGAGTGGTAACCTCTGAAACGCCGAGTTTTTGGGAGAGTTCGGCAACGGGAATTCTTTTCTTGTTGTTGACCAGATCAAGTAGTTGTTGATGGCGTAGCTGCATACAGATTCCTCCTGCGCTAGTAATTAAAGCAAGTATAGCATATTTTATTACCGAGTGAAACCATTTTGGTTTCATACGAAATGTGAAGAAATTCTTAGATCGATATGATATGATGAAAGAATAAAATAAAGGCAAAGGAGGCAGAAGGCGGATGGCGGATTTAGGGCAGGGGAAGAGCAGGGGCGATGGATTTTGTATTCATATTGATCAGGAGATTTGTGTGCGCTGCCTGGCTTGTGTGGGGGACTGTCCGGCCGGAGCGATAAAGCTGAAAGGGCAAGTGCTTGTATATAGGCGGGAAGCCTGCATCGCTTGCGGTAGTTGTCTGGTTATCTGCCCGGTCGGGGCCCTCGGGCTTGAGAAAATACTGTAAATCGTTGGCGGCAGTGTAAGCTAAATATAAAAAACCATCATGGCAGTTAGACGCCATGATGGTTTTTTTTTAGTCTTTATAGGCGGTGAGGATTTCACCATAATACATAACGTGCCAGTCTTCGGACTCATACCATTTGTCAGCCATTGCCGGGTCAAGCCCCTGGCGAGACATTTCCTGCCGGCAGATAACCTTGCATTCGATGTTGATGCCCGCATTAGCGATTGCCGGGGTGGAGACTTTTTGCCCTGGTTGTGCTATTAGGCTGGCAGCCTGAAATTTATCGGTATTGCCACCTGAGGTTGATCCGCAAATCCCAAGGGCGTGCTTCATATCCTTGAGTGGAATCGTTACAGTGAATTCTGGATTTTTTTCTATAAGCTGATACGTATGACGTGACTGGCGGACCATAACAGTAAATACCGGTTTGCCCCACATAAAGCCCAGCGATCCCCAGGCGATTGTCATGGAGTTGCTTTTTCCCTCGGCACAGGTATTGAGAAAAGCCCCGTTGCTGAGAATCTTGATGATTTTATCAGCATAATCAAACACTTGAATTTCCTTCATAAACGCCTCTCCTCCTGTATATGAAAATAAAATAAAGGCACCATAGATGGCACCTTTATTTTATAACCTTTCAAGCTGGAGAGCAAGTCAGGCGTTTTCGTTTTTGAATTTTTCCATAAACGCAGCCAAAGCCTGGCAGCCTTCCAATGGCATCGCATTATAGATGGAGGTGCGCATGCCACCGACGGAACGATGCCCTTTTACGCCGCAAAGTTCATGCTGCCGGGCCTCGGCAGCGAATTTTGCTTCAAGTTCTTCGCTTGGCAGGCGGAAGGTGATGTTCATAAGCGAACGGCTGTCCTTGTCGGCATGGCCGCGATAGAAGCCGTTGCTGTTGTCGATTGCATCATAGACGACTTTGGCTTTTGCTGCATTGAGCTTGCCCATGGCTTCAAGACCGCCCTGTTTTTTGATCCAGGCGGCAACTTTGCCGACCATATAAATGCCAAATGCCGGCGGAGTGTTGTACAAGGAATTGTTTTTGCCGTACGTATCATAGCGAAGCATGGTTGGCAAAGCTTGCGGGCTGTTTTCGATAAACGATTTTCTGGCGACAATGAGGCAGACGCCGGCCGGGCCAAGATTTTTCTGGACGCCGGCATAAATCAGGCTGAATTTCGAAAAATCAAGCGGCCGCGAGAGCATGTCCGAGGACATATCCGCAATCAGCGGAATCCCGTTTGTTTCCGGAATATAGTGGTATTCTGTGCCATAGATTGTATTGTTATAGCAGACGTGCAAATAGGCGGCATTGTCGCTGAGGTTAATTTCTTCCTGTGTAGGAATGTGTTTAAACTGAATTTCTTTGCTGGAGGCTGCGACATGGGCCTCACCCAGAATGCAGGCTTCCTTGTAGGCTTTCGAGGCGAAACTTCCCGACAGAATATAGTTGCCTACTTTTCCGTCAATGGCAAAATTTTGTGGGACCATGTTAAACTGCATGCTGGCGCCCCCCTGAATGAACAGGACTTCATAGTCATCGCCAAGCCCCATCAATTCTTTGATGTCGGCTTTGGCCTGGTTATGAACTTCATCGTATTCCTTGGCCCGATGGCTGATTTCAAGAATTGACATGCCACTGTTTTTGAAGTTGAGCATTTCGCTTTGAGCCTCTTTGAGTACCTCGAGGGGAAGCATGGCCGGACCAGGATTAAAATTATATACGCGGTTATTTTCCAAAAGAATGACCTCCTAAAGTTTGCTGCAATCGGTTGGCAGCAGGTGTTTTTCAGACTGCTTTTGTGATTGTGTTATATTCTAACGCCAAAAATCACTAAACGTCAAGAGAAAAAAATAAAATGTTTTTTGGCAAAATACACTTGACGTTTTAGAAGGGATAAAATATAATTGCATATAAGCACAAACAGAGAACGCGATGCAGAGGAAGCAGAGGCAGTACTTTTTTCAGAGAGTCGGCGGCTGGTGGAAGCCGACAAAAGTAGCCGTTTGTTCCGCCTTGAAGCGGCTGATGAGGAATCATGACGGGAGCGCCCGATACAGCGCAGCAAAGTCGGCACGATGTGCTTGAACTTGGGTGGTACCGCGGAGATATAAGCTTCGCCCCAATTTGGGGCGGGGCTTTTTTTATTTGTTTGTGAACCTATGATTTTAACTTGAATGCAAAATGAAGGAGAGATTTTCATGAAGGTATTAATAGCAGACGGAGTTTCAGCGCAGGGAATTGAAATTTTAGCGAAGGATTTTGAGATTGTAATCAAGGATAAATTGCCAGCAGAGGAGTTGCTGGCAATTATCCCGGAATTTGACGGCTTGATTGTGCGTAGTGCTTCAAAGGTTACGAAAGAGGTCATTGAGGCGGCAACCAATCTTAAGGTAATCGGCCGCGCCGGTGTAGGGGTTGATAACATTGATCTGGCAGCAGCGACAGCCCGCGGTATTATTGTTCTCAATGCACCGGAGGGTAATACCATTGCTGCGACGGAACATACAATGGCTATGATGCTCTCTATGGCTCGCAATATTCCGATTGCCAATGAAACGATGCAGCAGGGCGAATGGAACCGTAAAAAGTACGTCGGCGTGGAACTTCGCGGCAAGACACTTGGCGTTATCGGCATGGGGCGCATCGGCAGCGGGGTTGCCAAACGTGCATTGGCTTTTGATATGGACGTTATCGGTTACGATCCATATATCAATGAGGAACGGGCCCAGGCACTTGGCATTGAAATCGGCACCTTACAGGATATTGTCACCAAGGCCGATTTCATCACGGTCCATATGCCCCTTACCCCGGATACGAGAAGCATGCTGAATAAGGATAATATGAAGCAGATGAAAAAAGGGGTGCGGTTGATCAATTGTGCGCGCGGCGGCATTATAAATGAGGCGGATCTGGCAGAAGCTATCAAAGCCGGACAGGTGGCCGGGGCGGCAATTGATGTTTTTGAAAGCGAACCGGTTCCGGCCGATTATCCGCTGCTCGGCTTGCCGGGAGTGGTATTGGCGCCGCATCTGGGGGCTTCGACGGTAGAGGCACAGATTGGTGTTTCTGTGGATGTTGCCCATGGAGTGGCAGCGGCTCTGCGCGGTGAGCCGGTTTCAACAGCGGTAAATATGGCGCCGGTATCGGCCCAGGTCATGAAGGTGATCCGCCCTTACTTTGATTTGGCAGAGCGCCTTGGCTGCACGGCACGGTCCTTGGCAGATGCGCCGATCAAGAGCATTGAAGTAGATTATGATGGCGAAATTACAGAAGTTGATACGAAAATGGTGACAACAGCAGTCCTTAAGGGGATTCTGAATCCGATTCTTGAATTTGAAGTCAATTACGTCAATGCACCGGGAATGGCAAAACAACGCAATATCAAAGTCAAAGAAGTAAAGAATAAGGAAGCGAAAAATTTTGCGAATCTGATTACTGTCCGTGTGGCTACGGAAGATAAGGAAGTCAGTGTTCAGGGAACATTGTTTGGGGAGGAAGGCCGCATTGTGATGATCAATGATTATCGCGTTGACGTTGATCCACATGCACGAATTCTCATCTGCCCGCATATCAACCGTCCGGGGATTATCGGTAAGGTTGGCTCGCTGATGGGGACTGCCGGCATCAATATTTCTGGCATGCAGGTGGGGAAAACCGATGTTTCAGGGACCAATATCATGGTGCTTTCCATTGACAATGAAATTCCGGCTGACGTTTTGGCCGAGGTCACAAAGATCGATGGGATATTCGGAGCAAAACTGGTGAATTTTTTTGCGGTGTAAAAGGATTCTATATTAATTAGGATGTAAACAGCGGATGGGGCAGAAGAAAATGCCCCGTCCGCTGTTTTTTTAGACAGCAGATCATGGCGTAAATTATCCATGTATACAATATAATAGTAAAAAATAGGTAAATTTGCTCTTTAAAAGAAAAGGTGTATGCGATATAATTAAAATATAGGAGGACGAAAGTCCCTTGTACAAGGAATGTGTTTACAGAGGAGGTGCTTCGAATGGGAATCAGACAGAAGTTTTTTGCTCTTGCCGGAATTATTGGCGCAATGGTGATCATCATATCATCGATCGGGTACTATACGGCATATACCCATTTGAACAATAGCATTGAGGATGCGATGAAAGGGGAAGTGGCGCAGCAGAGTGATCTTATTGATGGCTGGCTTCAGGTTAAGGGGAGAACGGCAGTAGCGGCGGCAAATCTTTTGCAGACGGTTGATGACACAACCGGTGTACGTCGTGAGATGATGAGTTTGATGGGAACGGATAAGGAAATTGACGATCTTGTTAATGGAAATGAAAATGGAGTTTTTATGGGCTGGAAGGCCGGAGAAATCACCGGACAAATCGATCCGCGGGTGCGTCCTTGGTACAAAGATGCCAAAGCAGCTGGAAAGTTAATTTTTACTAATGCCTACCAGAGTGCAACCGGGGATAAACAGATTGTTGTTTCAGCGGCAGTTCCCTATTATGATAGTCAGGGAAAATTTCGTGGAGCAATCTGTGAGGATATTTTACTGGGTACGCTGAAGGACAGAGTAGCACAGGTCAAATACCGTGGTGCTGGGGAGGCTCTGATCATTGAAAAGGCTACGGGGAAGGTATTGGCCGCCAGTGATGCCAAGGAAACCTTCACCGACATCAGCAGCAATGCAGTTTTGAAGGATCGTTTTGCTGAAATGGCTGCCAGCGGGCAGGGCCGGTTTACAATTGAAAAAAATGGAATGCCAGAAATGTTTGTTTACACAACGGTAAACAGTACGGGCTGGATTATTGGTATGGCCGTCCCGGAAAGTGTCGTGTATGCTGAACTGCAGGCGATGAAAATGACATATGGCCTGCTGACGCTGATCAGCATTATTCTGATGGTCTGGGGCTGTATCCGTTTTGCCGGAAGCATTACGCGCCCGATCATCAGCCTTAAAGGGCATGCAGACCAGTTGGCTGCCGGCAATCTGCAAGTCGGAGAGCTGGCCGTGGAATCAAAAGATGAAATCGGGTCGCTGACTCAGGCGTTTAATACGATGAGTACGAATCTAAGGGACCTGATTGCCAAGATGTCGGCGGTATCTGAGCAGGTTGCCGCAGCTTCTGAAGAGCTCACGGCAAGTGCCCAGCAGTCAGCGGAAGCCTCTGCGCATGTAGCTGAGACCGTAGGGCAGGTCGCGAGCGGGATGGAAGTGCAGCTGAAAAATATTGATGCTGCCACAGGCAATGTCCGTCAGGTAGCGGGGGATATTGAGAAAGTCGCAGATAAATCCGCTGAGATAAGCCAGCGCTCTGCCAAGGCTTCGGATTCAGCCCAGGCTGGACAAACGCTGATGAATGATGCGGTCGGGAAAATGGAGAATATCGAAGGCGCCGTGGCAAAATCAGCGGAAGTGGTAACAGCGTTAGGCGAAAATTCACAGCAGATAGGACAAAT
>Ga0183100_1001385_pt1 | contig 12384 bp, 10 predicted proteins | sample Biomet2_FD_127789 | JGI IMG/M metagenome (GOLD analysis project Ga0183100, IMG submission 127789) | Microbial communities from bioreactor (seeded with anoxic lake sediment) at LBNL, California, USA - Biofuel metagenome 2 | ecosystem: Engineered > Bioreactor > Anaerobic > Unclassified ...
CGATGAAAAAATTCTGCGAACAAATGAAATTAGATAAAAGAAAATATAAGGCTTACTTTTCCTCGGCAGGGGTGCTAATCTTTTTTCTTTTCTGTGTCATGAGTTTCTTAGGCCAAATAACTTAGCAAAGCCCATCAACTTGGCCACGCATGTTAACTGCCCATTATGCTTAATGCAGGACAAGTCCAAGGGGTACCCCTTTGACTTGCGATTAGAAGGGACGTGGTGCAATGAAGGTTGAGAAGGAACTTATCAAGTATCATGCAGTAGCTTTTTCAGCCTTAACTGCCGTGGCGTGCTTTGAAATATTTTTGGTTATCTACTGGTTCCTGATCCAAAGAGTGATTCACCCACATTATTATTTGGGGCTTCTATTTGCTGTACCTTCTCTATATTTTGCTGCAATTGCGTACTGGAGCAAAAGACGTATACAAAAAGAATCCTATTCCGTGCTTACAGCTACTTCGGCCATTATTTTTGGGTTCGTGTTTAGTTTGCTGATGTTAATTCTATTTTCCTGCGTGATGGTTCACGACGAGGTTTCAGATGTAACAGATGTTGAAAGTTATGAACGAGTTATAAAACTGTGCTGCTTTCAACATGACCTGATTGCCGACTTTCCAGATAAGCTCCCAACGGACGCAGAGAATGCGAACCTTTATTATTCACCGTTTGCCATAGGTCAGGGCGGTCAAGAAATCGCCGTGGGGTTCCGGGCAAGCACTGACACGACTGAGAGATATCTTAGAAAATTTTCACAAGAGGCCAACTGGATTGGGACGGAGAACGATGCAGCAGCTACCCGACACGGCGTATTTCCCGGAATCTTTTCCTGTTTGGATGGCTCTGTTTCAGGGTTGTCGGCGGACTTCAAAGTCTATGTGATTTCGGAAAATCCATATAGAAGTGGAGATTGGAACCACGGAGAACTCAGCCTCGTTGCCATCTGTGAAGAGAAAAATGAGATCCTATTTTGGGCAAGCAACTGGTGATGTTACTAAGTATTAAAAGTGTGGTACATACACTCTGCGAAGAAAATAAATTCCTATCAGCTTTATATAATTTAATAATAAAAAATATAAAATATAAGAACGCAAACAAATGAAGAAAAAAGTAAGAGTAAAACCAAGTAAAGGGCAATCAATTGTCGGATTCATTGTCGGCATATGTTTCTGCGCTATAGGCGCTTTTGAGGTAATACCACACGCGGGAATATTTGGGATTGTTTGGACGCTATTTGCGGTAATTATCACGGTGATAGATGCGATAAATATTTGGACAAATGATGGAATTGCAACACATGAGATAATATTTGAAGAAGATGAAAAAAACGACGATAAAAATGGGACGATAGAGGAGCGGCTAATTGAAGTGGAGAAGTCAAGAACCGTGCAGAATGTGAACACCCGAAATCTGCAGATTATGCGGCCAGGCCTCTGGCGGCCTGACGATACATGGCCGGCGGCAGGCCGCCGGGGTTAGCAGTATAGATTCGCTGGCGGTTATAGTAGGTCATGATGTACCGGAACGCGATGCTCTTAACCTGTGCCATGGGCATCCGCTCCGTCCTGATTCGATAAAGCTTTTCCTTCTTCAGCGTAGCAAAAAAGCTCTCCATCCTGGCGTTGTCATAGCAGCGGCCTGTACTGCTCATGCTCTGGGTCGCGCTATACCGAGCCAGCTCCTTTCGAAAGCCCGAGCTGGTGAATTGGCTGCCGCGGTCGCTGTGCAGGATCATCCCATAAGCACCCTGTGCCTGACAGGCGGACCGGAAAGCCCGGATACACAGTTCCTTCTTCATGTTGTCATCCATGGCAAGACCGACGATCTCCCCGTTATAACAGTCCAGAACTGCTGCCAGGTACAGCTTGCCGTCCTGACACTGGATCTGCGTGATATCTGTCAGCCATTTCCGGTTGGGAGCGTCTGCGGTAAAATCCCGGTGGATCAGGTTCTCCGCCTTCTGCGCAGCCAAGTCTGCTATTGTCAGACTGCTGGAGTGACGAGAAGAACGATGGAGCAAACCTCCACGCTTCATGGCTCGCCGTACGCTGCTTCGGCTTTCCCGGATACCATGCTGTGTAAGCGCCAGAAGGATCCGGCCAACACCATAATTGTCATTGTCCGGGTTTTGTTTATAAATCTCTCGTATTTTGACCAGAAGCAGCTGCCACGGTTTTGGCTTGCCAGCCGACTGCAAAGAGCGGTAGTACCCGGATTCACTGACTTTCACAACCTGGCACATGGTATGAATGCAGAACCGCTCACGGCGCAGCGTGATGTACTCATACAATCGCTCCGGCTTTACCGTTTCCGGTCTTTGGCGAAAAAACCCAGCGCATCCTTGAGAATCTCATTGGCCTTCCGCAGCTCCGTGATTTCCTTTATCAGTCGGCGCTCGTTCTCGGAAAGCGGCGCGTCACGGCGAATGCCGCTGCCGACGAAGGCGTGATCTCCGAAGGCCTTTCGCTTCTGCCGCCACTCCGCCAGAGAGTAGTACGGAATGCCCAGCTGTGCCGCCGCCTGCTTCACGCCGATTTCATCGGACAGCTTGACCGCTTCTTCCTTGAACTCCTTGTCATATTTGCGCATTGCAAACACCACCTTGTTCTTTCTTTGATTCTATCACATTTTGGGTGTTTGCCCTCTGCACTTCTATGATATCCCTCCACAAGGTCATGGTTTATGTAAAAAAGGTAAAAGCCATTTTTAGAGGGAAGCACGTTTGTCGTGCTTCCCTCTAAAATTTTAATTTTGATGTGAACAATTGCCGCCCAGCGGACATTACTTATTAGAAACTCAAATCACGAAAGAATTGGAAACCGACGATCCCACGCCACCGGGGGCGCGTAGGGAGCAGGCCAATGCAGTAAGTATTATAGCAAAGACATTTTGCATATCAAGAGTATTTGGGGGATAAGGGATGCAGAAGAAGCGGACTCGTTTTGCTGATGTTTTGTTTTGCCTGATTATCCTGTTGACTGTGCTTGCAATCCTTTCTATCATATTTATCGGCGTTGTCACCGCGCCTGCAAGATGGGAAGCGGAGCAACCCATGGCTCCAGCCAGGCAGGCCAATACCATATGGAAAACGGAACAGAACGATCTCTATCTCATCTCCGGTCTCAAACCACTTCAACCCGGGAACTTTCACGTATACGCGCTGTGGGAGAACGAGTACCGCGAAGCCACGCTTGATTTTGGCAATCCTAGCAAACAGGCGGTATTGGCTATTACGGACACCAAAGGAATTTCGGATTCCCCGGATTCCATTTGCTTGGCCGATGGGACATATTGCATCAAAAAGGATCTTGTTGTCATTGATTCGTTTCAGGACCGCTGCTCAAAAGCGTTTTAACAGGGACGAGATGCGCTTGAAAAAAAATATCCATACGACGAATTAATCAATGAGCTTCCGTTTTCATTGGATGCGGAGTAGCAGTTTTCCACCTTGAAGCCACGGGAACAGTTCTTTGCTTTTTCCAATGACTGCCCTATCAGGAACGCGTCTCAATTTAAGACGCGTTCCTTTATATTCATGTGGTCTGATCTCGGCAAAGCCGGTGGCGGAATACTCCGTCACCACCACATTTTTTTGATTGCTGGAGCAATGGTATCCAGGCTGTTTTCTCTGCACGTATTATACCATGCATGGGGCGCAAGGTTTTGCGCTGCAAGCGGTTTTGATTTGTTTAGCAGACATTATCTATGAGGAGTAAATTGAATTGAAAAAGGCTGTTTCAAAAAGCATGTCTCTGTTCCTAATTTTACTCTTTACATTTAGTCTTTGCATCCCGGTAAGTGCCTGTGTTCCTATCCTTCGTTTCAGCAAATATTTAAGTTCATATGACGGAGTAGTTACCCGCGAAGGCGGTGGAACGATCAAAACTTCCTTTACCGTTATCGGCATCCGTTTTATTGATGAAATCGGCGCAAGTCAAATCGTTGTCCAGAAGCAAGTGGGAGGTGCTTGGATTTCGGTAAAGACATTTAATAATACTCGGAATCCTTTTCAGATATGTCCCACCAGGGAATCGCCAACATCCCGGGAGACTTTTTGAGCCTTGTGGGCACTTCAGCGGCGGCCATCTGCTTCACATCCGGGTCGGGGAGATCAAAAAGCCTGCAAAAGGCACGAGCCTCTCCTTTGTTTCCTCACAGACGGGTGTGGGGAAAAGCTTTGCCATTCTGGAATTTCTGGACCAGATCGGTGCGTTTGCTGGTCCTGTCCTACTTTTCGCCGTTTTGTGCCAAGAAGTATTTTACCAAGCGGTTAGGCATGGGATTGATAAGGCATAACAGAAAATTTAGTTGACAATATCTAAGCGCCGACATATGATGTATCCGAAGTAAATATTCGGTAGGTGCGGCTACCACAGGGATACGGATTGCTGCCGCGGAGTAGTGGAGACACTATGAGAAGGTCAGCAGTCTATGTCGAAGCAAGGCATAGACTAATGCAATTTCAAGGTGAATGATCACCACGCCCTGTGATGCTAAAGCTTGAACGATGGTAAATCAGCGGTTTCGCCGTCTGATTAAGTGCGCGTCCAATCAGGAGTTATTGGCACGTCGCTTCTTTGGAAAATCTTGCCATTGCTTTGAGCAATGACAAGATTTTTTGTCCCTACAGAAAGATTTGCAGGACTATTTCATTTTACGGAGGTGAAAAAAGTGGACGCAGGGAGTAGCAGCGGCATAAGCCCGGAAGGACGAAGTCAAAATCACAGATGTGCCTCAGCAGACGAGTGCGCAGGTTTATTCTGCGTCTACTTTTCTGACGCCTTCTGATAAATCAGACTGTCATCCGGTTTATGTCTTACTTCCACATATTTACCCGGCAATTTGCCGAAAATGCGAAGGAGGTATAGACTGATGAAGAACAAAAAAATTACTGCGCCAAAGAGCGCGGCGAATGCAAAAAAAGCTGACCACACAGACAGAAGACTTTATGAGACCTCATTTATCGAAGAAAACGAGGTTTTAAAGGAACTAAATACTTCTTTTCGGGGTCTTGGAGAGGACTGGGTAGAGGAAATGCGCGACCTCTACGGCGCAAACAGAATCTCACGCGGTATGAAAAAGCCTCTGGCAAAAAAGCTTTTCGAATCCTTTGTGAATCCGTTTACGGCAATTCTATTTATTCTCGCTGCCGTTTCCTTTGTCACGGATGTGCTTCTGGCTGAACCCGGCAGCAAAAACCCGGTGACCGTTATCATCATCCTTACCATGGTCATGATCAGCGGGCTTCTCCGTTTTGTGCAGGAACTTCGCAGCGGCAATGCCGCCGATCGTTTAAACCAGATGGTTAAAACCACCACAGCCGTGGAGCGGCAGGAAAATGGGCGGGAAGAAATACTGCTGGAGGATGTTGTTGTCGGAGACATTGTCTACCTGGCGGCCGGGGATATGGTACCGGCTGATGTACGGATTCTCCGGGCGAAAGACTTGTTTGTCAGTCAGGCGGCCCTGACAGGCGAGAGTGAGTCGGTGGAGAAAACAGCAGGTGTCGTCAAGCGGGGAGAATATGATACCGTAACGGAATATCATAATCTTGCCTTTATGGGCAGCACCGTCATCAGCGGTTCGGCGACCTGCGTTGTTGTCGCCACCGGCAATGATACGTTCTTTGGCGCGATTGCAAAAGGGCTGACAGCTAAGCCTGTCCAAACGAGTTTTGAAAAGGGCGTTAACTCCGTTTCCTGGATATTGATCCGCTTTATGCTTGTCATGGTCCCCGTCGTGCTGTTTATCAACGGCTTTTCGAAAGGAGACTGGCTGGGGGCGTTCCTGTTTGCCATTTCCGTGGCGGTGGGCTTGACCCCTGAGATGCTGCCAATGATCGTCACTACCTGCCTGGCAAAAGGCGCGGTGGCAATGTCCAAGAAGAAAACCATTATCAAAAATCTAAACGCCATTCAGAATCTCGGTTCTATGGATGTGCTGTGTACGGATAAGACGGGCACATTGACGCTGGATAAGGTCGTCCTTGAGTATCATCTTGATGTGCACGGCAATGCGGATACCCGGGTGCTTCGACACGCTTTTTTAAATAGCTATTATCAGACCGGACTCAAAAATCTGATGGATATCTCCATCATTGAAAGAGCGGAACAGGAAAGCACGGAAGAGGCCGGCCTTCAGGAACTTTCGACCAACTATGTGAAGGTGGATGAAATCCCGTTTGACTTTGAGCGCCGCCGGATGAGCGTTGTCGTGGCGGATAAAAGCGGAAAGACGCAGATGATCACAAAAGGTGCCGTTGAGGAAATGCTCTCGATCAGCAGTTATGCGGAATACAGGGGCAAAGTCGAGCCGTTGACCGATTTGATTAAAAGCGAGATCTTATCAACGGTCGACCGTCTCAACGACGAGGGAATGCGTGTGATCGCCGTGGCGCAAAAAACCAATCCGTCGCCGGTCGACGCATTTTCCGTGGCGGATGAGGCGGATATGGTTCTGATGGGATACCTTGCGTTTCTTGATCCCCCGAAAGAAACCACAGCCGCAGCAATTCGGATGTTGAATGAACACGGTGTTGCGGTCAAAATCCTCACTGGAGACAATGACCGCGTCACCCGCTGCATTTGCAGACAGGTGGGGCTGCAGGTAGACAACCTTCTGCTCGGTTCGGATATCGAACGAATGTCTACTGATGAACTGAAAAAAGCAGTCGAAGTCACCAATGTCTTTGCCAAGCTGTCGCCACAGCAAAAGGCGGATATCGTGTCAACCCTTCGGGAAAACGGTCATGTCGTGGGGTATATGGGCGACGGTATCAACGACGCCGCCGCAATGAAAGCGTCCGATGTGGGTATCTCAGTTGATACAGCCGTGGATATCGCGAAAGAATCAGCGCATGTTATTCTGCTTGAAAAGGATTTAATGGTACTGGAAAACGGAATCGTTGAAGGCAGAAAAACCTACGCTAACATGATCAAGTATATTAAAATGACGGCCAGCTCAAACTTTGGAAATATGTTTTCCGTTCTCGCCGCGAGCGCTTTTTTACCGTTCCTCCCGATGGCGCCAATCCACTTGATTTTGCTGAACCTGATATATGATATCTCCTGCACCGCAATCCCCTGGGATAGCGTGGATCGAGAGTTTCTCAAGGTCCCCAGGAGGTGGAATTCTTCTTCAATCAGCAAATTTATGGTCTGGATTGGGCCGACGAGTTCCGTTTTTGATATCACGACCTACCTGCTCATGTACTTTATCATCTGTCCCATGATGTCCGGCGGACAGCTTTTTCATCACATCACAAACGTTGCGAGTCAGGATTACTATATCGCCCTGTTCCAATCGGGGTGGTTTGTCGAGTCCATGTGGAGCCAGACCCTGGTCATTCACATGCTTCGCACGCCGAATATTCCCTTTATACAGAGCAGGGCGTCGCTTCCGGTTATTGGTCTTACCTTTACAGGAATCGCGGTACTGACTGCAATTCCCTTTACGCCGTTCGGCGCGGCAATTGGCCTTACCGCTCTTCCTGCAGCGTACTTTGCTTGGCTGGCACTGACGGTTGCGTGCTACATGGTGCTTGCCACCTTGCTCAAGACGATTTATATCAGAAGATACAGGGAGTGGCTGTAAAAAACGATTGCCCATAGTGACACAGTTTTACCTTGTCTCCAAAAGTTCACAAACAATTATTATGTACCGTTATCATAGATAAGAGGTGGCACTATATGTGTCACCTCTTGATTTGCAGGCCTTCAGATCGTTGGTATAGCATGATTGTGTGCTGAACACAGACACATTGGCGAGGATGACGTTACGGGCACGTCCTGACCCAACCGCTGTTCGCGGCTCATCGTTGCAAATTATGTTGCAACTGCAATTTTGTGCTTTCCAATTTGCTTATACATGCACAATCACAAATCAGAGTATCCCTGTTCTGATCGTATCTAGCAGCCTGCAACGCTATGGCATTTTCTGCGTTATACAGCAGTACAATGCTTTCCAGAGGCCTTTTACTGTATGCATTGAGTGAGGTGTTTTCTATGACATGACGATTGTAGTTTGTAAATATAGCTAGTAACCACATCTAAAATTGTAGTAACTATGGGGAAAGCATCCCGGATTTTATGCTGTAATCCCCGCAGTTTGTTTAAGACTGCGCAAATATATTATATTACATATCGGCAATTTTGACAAACAGATAAGTATGAATTGTCCACAAAATTTTAAAAAGCGTTAAAAAGACGTTAAAAATGTCTTTTTCTACCCTTGGGTTATAGAAAGCACTGGACCGTTTTCACGCGTTTGGCGTTCTAATCGCCGTCAAAATTATAGTCATGCACGAAAGGAGAAACATTATGCCAAGAAGGGGCGAAAATGTTTACAAGCGTAAGGATGGCCGCTGGGAGGGGCGAATTCTTAGGCCGGACGGAAAGTACCGATATGTTTATGCGAAAGCATATAAGGAAGTTAAGGAGAAACAAAAGAACTATGAGAAATATCGGAAGCCACAAGCTGACAAAATAGACTGCCCGGCCGCATTTGCGGCCGGGTTATTTGACTGCTGGTTGAGCGGGGATATCCTGAATCAGGTAAAACCATCCACTTATGAAAACTACTACCGCTGCATGAAGAATTACGTGATTCCCTTTTTTAAAACAGCCGGAAACGAAAATCTGTCGGAAATTACGGCAGCCGGATTTACAAAGCACATAAAAGACCATTCTGCGCTTTCCGAATCCTACAAACGGAAAATTCTGATAATTTTTAAGACGGCTCTTAAAGAAATCCTGAGGGGCTCTCCTAAGCTTTCTGCAATAATGGACACTGTTAAACTCCCAAAAGTGGGGAATAAAGAGGTGCAGGCATTCTCAATCAACGAGCAGAGGTTAATTGAAAACGCAGCCTATGGTTCAAATGATAAACGTGCACTCGGTATTATCCTGACTTTTTACACGGGCATACGGCTGGGAGAACTATGCGCTCTGAAATGGGGTGATATTGATTATGAAGCCGGTATCATGTCCGTCACAAAAACAGTAGCCCGTGTGAACCGCTTTCAGCCAGAGGGGCACGGGGGTACATTGCTGGTGGGAACGCCGAAAAGTCAGAGCTCCATACGGAAAATCCCCTTGCCCGAATTTCTCGTTGACATGTATAAGAAATATATGCAGTTCCGTATGAATGAAAATTGTTACCTTATTTCCGGAACAACTGAACCGGAAGATCCCAGGGCGTATCAAACACTCTATAAAAAAGTGTTGGCAACCGCCGGTGTAAATGATCGTAAATTTCACGCAATCCGACACACTTTCGCAACGCGTGCGATGGAACTTGGCGTTGACATCAAAACACTCAGCGAAATATTGGGACATTCGAGTGTCTCAACTACACTTAACATATATGCACATTCCCTCATGGACCAAAAAAAAGTTGCAATGAGTAGATTTAATGAACTGCATATAACGCATATGGCAAGCACTTTGATCGCCGTCAACATTCCAGTCATAAATTCATGAAGTCAAGCAATACCAACAAATATTCATCAAATAGCGCAGTCTTAAACAAACTGCGGGCTGTAATTATATTCAATTATATTATGGCACAATGTGGTGCTTCTATTCAACGTTAATCGGGTTTGTAAATTTTGGGATTTGGTACTCCTAAATTTAATTTAAAAATAATTCTGAGGAAGTGAGAGAATGGGTGACTTATTAAATGAGATTTCAGTTGACAGCGAGGGCGCAATGAAGGGCAGATTTCTGACGTTTCTGATCGGCAATGAGACTTATGGCATTGCAATTGAAAACGTCGAGGAAATCATCGGAATACAGCCAATCACGGAGATGCCCGAAATGCCGGATTATATCAAAGGGATTATCAACCTAAGGGGCAGCATCGTTCCGGCCATGGACATAAGGTTGCGCTTCAAAAAGCCGGAAACAGACTACACAGAAAGAACCTGCGTCATTGTTATCCATATCGGCGATATGTCAACCGGATTGATTGTGGATTGTGTATCTGAGGTGCTACCAATTCCGGATGAGGAGATCTCCGCGACGCCGGAAATCAAATCGTGTGACAGACGGGGGTATGTAAGAAGCATTGGGAAATCCGAAAATCGTATCATATTGCTGCTCGACTGCGAAAAGCTGCTGAATGAAGTTGAGCTTGAAACTGTCTCGGCACAGCTGTGATTGTATTGATCAGTCCGAAGTTTGAGACACAATGATTCAAGCACCATATTGTGTCTCCTAAACAGTGTAACACTTAGCCCTTGGAGAGGGGCTTTAAAAACTACTACTCATAATATAGGGAAGTAAAATAATGAAAAAGCGCTTTGAAAATATGAAAGTGTCACGAAAGCTGACAACCGGATTTCTCATTGTTGCCCTTATTGGAACTGTTATTGGTATTGTAGGTATTTTTAATTTGATTAAATTTTCTAACGATCAGCAGGTAACCTATGATCAATGCACCATGGGAATAAAATACGCTTCCCAGGCGGAAACGGACTTTATGGCTCTTGGGAAGGCAACAAGCGGACTACAGCTCAATTTGAACAACACGGATGCTAAAGAGCAATACATCGAAAAAGTCGAAGGCTATATTGATGCAATGGAGACGGACTTTGAGGCATATAGCAACACGATTTCCAGCGATGAGGACAAAAACAATCTGGACGCTGTTAAATCCGCATACTCTACTTATCTGGAAATAATAAATTCAACCCTGACCATTGCCAAATCCGGCGGAACCTCTGATGATATGATGGCAAATTTGTCTCAGGCGGCATCTGTTGCCAATGACGCTGCCAAAGCGTTCGACTCCCTCACGGAATATAACGCCACCCTTGCGCAAAACGACATCGCGGCCAGCAAAACGTCGGCAATCTTTTCCATCTGCCTGATGATCGCCGTAATCTTGATATCCTTTGTGATTTCTTTTATCTTAAGTCGCTTTATATCCGGCATGATCAGCAACCCCATGCAAAAATTTGCAGCGTTTGGTGAGTTACTGGCGGTCGGTGATATTGATGCAAGCAAAGTTCTGAACAAAGAAGACTTGCAGTTGAAATACAGGAAAGATGAGATTGGAACGCTTGCCTTAGCCTTCAATAAAGTGATGGAGAGTACCGCCGAGCAAGCTCGAAAGACTGAGGCAATTGCGGAGGGTGACCTTACCACTGTCATAACGGTAAGATCTGAATTTGATGTCATGGGCAAAGCTCTCACCGAACTTGTGGCAAAATTCCATGAACTTGCGGACTCCATCGTCACATCCGCCGACCAGGTAGATGCAGGCGCAAAACAGGTTGCGGACTCCAGCACGGCGCTTTCCCAGGGCGCCACGGAGCAGGCCAGTTCTGTTGAGGAACTGTCGGCGTCCATGGAGGAAATTACCTCACAAACGACGCAGAATGCTGAGAACGCGCAAAAAACCAATACGCTGACAATAAATATACAAAAGGATGCAAATTCCGGCAACGCGCAAATGGTGGAAATGCTTCGCGCCATGGATGAGATCAATACTTCTTCTGTTAGTATCCGTAAAATCATCAAGGTAATTGACGATATCGCTTTCCAGACAAATATTCTGGCGCTCAACGCCGCGGTGGAAGCGGCCAGAGCCGGAAGCGCGGGCAAGGGCTTTGCCGTGGTGGCCGAAGAAGTCCGAAATCTCGCAGGAAAGTCCGCGCAAGCTGCAAAAGAGACGACGGAGCTGATCGAAACTTCCATGCAAAAAGTGGAGGCAGGTACGAACATAGCAAAAGAGACGGCGGGCGCGTTGGGCAAAATTGTGGAAGGGGTTTCGCAGGCTGGGGAGCTTGTTGGAGCAATCGCTACTGCTACAAACGAACAGGCGGCGGCTTTGGAACAGATCAATCAGGGGATTGTTCAGATATCACAGGTTGTTCAGAGCAACGCGGCCTCTGCCGAGGAAAGCGCGGCGGCTAGCGAAGAGCTTTCCGCCCAGGCCGACAGCCTGAAAATTTGTGTCAGTGTATTCAAATTAAATAAAAATTCTACCGTTGGGAAAGACGAGTCGATTTTGGACGAAGAGTCAATGAGGAAAATCCCGTACCAAACAGCGTCATCCAAAGCGGCAATGCCTTTCGCGAGCAGCGGCGCGAAAAAATATTAACAATAAAACCGGACATCGGTACAAACGCAGGCGTGGGATGCTGATTGCACCAACACCCCACGCCTGTAAAACATTTTGTGGAGTATATAGACATTTGATTAATTCCTTTGTGCTTATATCGATACTGACACATTGTACCAGAAGGAAAAAGAGAAAATGTACCAAACATTTTGCAGTGAATCAAATGTGAGTGAGATCATTCGCTCTCTTCCGGGTGAGCAGATCCGGCATTTAACACATGTTAAAAACTACGTAGATATTATAACTGAACTAATA
>Ga0183100_1001386_pt1 | contig 12379 bp, 14 predicted proteins | sample Biomet2_FD_127789 | JGI IMG/M metagenome (GOLD analysis project Ga0183100, IMG submission 127789) | Microbial communities from bioreactor (seeded with anoxic lake sediment) at LBNL, California, USA - Biofuel metagenome 2 | ecosystem: Engineered > Bioreactor > Anaerobic > Unclassified ...
CGGACTGGGCGAACGGTTCCGACGGCCAGCTCGACTGGATTCTCTTCGAAGAGCGGCTGCTGGCGGACAACGGCCCCCTCCCGCCGCCCCCCCCCCCCCCTCCGCGGTCGGACGGGGGGCAGCCCGGCCGGTCCCACGCCGACCGATGGCCCGGATGCGCGCGGCCAATTCGTCCAGATCGAAGGGCTTGCCGAGATAGTCGTCCGCGCCAAAATCAAGGCCCTTGATCCGGTCGGCCACGGCGTCGAGCGCCGTCAGCAGCAGCACGGGGGTACGGTCGCCGGCCGCCCGGCGCTTTTGCAGCACATCGAGTCCCGATCCATCAGGCAACATGAGGTCGAGGACGACGGCATCGAACGTCGTCGTGGCCAGGGCCGCCTCGGCTGCGGCACAGGTATCAACCCTATCGACGGTCATGCCGGCCAGTCCCAACCCCACCTGCAATCCGTCCGCCAGGACGTCGTCATCTTCAACGACCAAAATCCGCATGGCTGTCCCCTTTCCAACTGCTTTCCCCCTGACGCCTTAAGGCTGGCTTAAGGCACCGCGCCGATCTTCGGGCCATACCATTCAACGAAGGTGCCCCATGTCAAGCGCATGCAAACAAAAGCTTCTTACCGTCTTTTTCGGATTGTGCCTCCTTCTCCCCTCCGCCGGACTGGCCGCGACGCCGCGCCCGGTGGACGCGGTTTTCCAGTTGGCCGTGGCCCGAACGCCGGAGGGAGACCTCGCCTGTACCTGGAACATCCAGCCGGACCACTATCTCTACCGGGAACGGATCGCCATCCGGGGGCAGGATGGCCGGGTCCTGCCGATCACGACGCCGCCCGGCGAACAAAAGGAAGATCCAAATTTTGGAGCGACGGAGGTCTACCACGACACGGCGCAAGCGCGCATCCCGGCAGCCGCGCTGCCGCCGTCGGGAACAATCCGCGTTTCCTATCAGGGCTGCGCCGCCCGGGGAATCTGTTATCCCCCGGTCGCCAAGACGGTTGACCTCACTACGCTGGCGATTGCCCCGTCCAGCCCGGGTCCACATGGCGCAGTGCCCCGGCCGGACGATCCGGCAGAGCCAGCTCCGCAGGCCATGGCCCCGCAAGGCTTGTCCGCCACGCTGGCCGGCGGCCTGCCAACGCTGTTCGTGACGTTTCTGGGGTTTGGCCTGCTGCTGGCCCTGACGCCGTGCGTCTTTCCGATGCTCCCCATTGTGTCGGGGATGCTGGCCCGCTCCGGGGAAAAGCTCTCGGCCGGGCGCGGCGCGGCGCTTTCCGGCGCGTATGTCCTGGCCATGGCCCTGGCCTATGCGACGCTCGGCGTGGTGGCGGCCTGGTCTGGGCAAAACCTCCAACTGCTGTTGCAAACGCCGCTGGCCCTCGGCCTTATGAGTCTTGTCTTCGTTGCCCTGGCCCTCTCCATGTTCGGTCTGTACGACCTGCAACTGCCGGCCGCCTGGACCTCGCGTCTCTCCGGAGCCACGGCCAAGCGAAACGGCTCCATCGGCGGCGCGGCGCTGCTCGGCTTTGGCTCGGCCCTTATCGTCGGCCCCTGCGTCACGCCGCCGCTGGCGGCGGCCCTGCTCTACGTGGCCCAGACCGGCGACGCCCTCCGGGGCGCGGCGGCCCTGTTCGCTCTGGGCCTCGGCATGGGGCTGCCGCTGCTGGTCCTTGGCATCTGCGGCAGCAAAATCCTGCCCAAATCGGGCCCCTGGCTGGTCCGGGTCAAACAGGCCTTCGGTTTTCTCTTCATCGGACTCGGCATCTGGATGTTGGGCCGGCGGCTGCCCGGCAGCGTCACCTGGGCCCTGTGGGGCGGTCTGGCCATTGCCGGCGGCCTCTGGCTCGGCGCACGGCATTGGCTGCCCCGTCGCAACGACGCCTCAAGACCCTCGCTGGGCTGGAAGCTCGCCGGAAGCGCCATCGCCCTCTACGGTCTGCTCCTCCTGGCGACTGCCGGCAGCGACGCGGCCGGACCATTCCCGCTTGCCGCCCTCTGGCCGCATCCGGCCGCCCGTCAGGAACCCGTGGCCGGCTTCATGCGCGAGGTCACGACGCCGGCCGCCTTTGACGCGGCGCTGACGGCGGCCCGGGCCGAAGGCCGGCCGATCCTCGTTGATTTTACCGCTGACTGGTGCGTCGTCTGCCGGGAAATCGACCGCACCGTCCTGACCGATCCGACCATTCGCGCCCGGCTCAAAAATGTCTCGATTATCCGGATGAATCTCACGGTCAATTCCGATGCCAGTCAGGCCATGATGCAGCGCTTTGGCGTCGTCGGGCCGCCGACGCTGCTTTTTCTCGATGCCCGAACCGGACAGGAAATCGAACATACCCGAACCATCGGTCTGATTTCCGCTGACCAGTTCGGCCGCAATCTCGATCAAACCGGCGCGTGATCCGTATTCCCCAAAACCCGCAACAACAAAGGAGTGAACATGTATCGTCACAGCAGGCAGAAACTTTCCACGTGTCTTCTCGCGACCGCCCTCGTCCTCGTTGCCCTGTGCGCAAGCCCCGCCCAGGCCCAGACGCCGGACACCGTTGTCAATCAGGGCGACCCGGCCGCCGGCAATCCCAAAGGAGATGTGACGATTGTCGCCTTCTTCGACTACAACTGCCCGTTTTGCAAACATGCGGAAGCGGCCCTGGAACACGTCAGCCAGACAGACGGCGGCATCCGGATTATCTACAAGGAGCTGCCGATTCTGACCGAGGCCTCCACCTATGGGGCGCGCATGGCGCTGGCTGCCCAATATCAGGGCAAGTACGACGCCGTGCACGCCGCCCTGATGGGCATCCCCGGTCCGAGAATTCCGCAAAGCCGGATGTTGGAGGCCATCAAGGCTTCCGGGGTCGATATGGCCCGTCTCGAAGCGGACGGAAAAGCCCATGAACGCGATATCGCCGCCACGCTGCGACGCAACCTCGATCAGGCCGACGCCATGGGACTGCAAGGCACGCCGGCATTTTTAATCGGTTCATTTATGGTGCCGACCGCCCTCGACGCTGACGGCTTCAAACAGGTTGTGGCCGAAGCCCGGGCGCAAAAGAAGGGGGAAGAGGGGAGGTAATGAAGAGAGGGGCAGGGCGGAGACGGGGGAAGAGGGGAGAGAAGAGCGGGGCTCTGCCCCGGACCCCGCCGGGGGGAATGATTCCCCCCAGACCCCCTCGGGAAAAAAAACAGGGCAAGCAGAGCTTGTCGAAGGGAGGAAGGTTTTGTATCCTTTGCGATTGCAGGGTGTTAAATAGGATAAGATGGTGCTTTCGAAGAAAAGGCACCGTGAAAAAGCGAATTGTTGGGATTTGGTGCGCCCGGAGAGATTCGAACTCCCGACCTGCGGATTCGAAGTCCGATGCTCTATCCAGCTGAGCTACGGGCGCACAACCACGTACTTAAGTTGCGGGGACCCTTGCCGTCAAGGGTGTCCGGACAAGGATTCGGACATACCGTGTTGCCAAAGCATCACTACAGCCCCGCCCATGTCAGCGTGGCGCTGCAACCCATCTTCACCGATTTCCTCGACATCCAGCGTAGTCATGTGGCCACAATGCGCCACTGTCTTTCGGCCAATGACACGGTCACCCTCGCCCGTCTGGCCCATGCCGTCAAAGGCGCCGCCGCAACCTACCAACTCCCGGATGCCGCCAATCTGGCCCGTACCCTCGAAGCCTTGGCCCCAACAGACCATTGCGACGACGCCAGAGCCCTCATCGATGCATTACAAGATTATTTTGACACCGTCCCCGTGGTCTTTGTCGCTGAGAGCAGGCTTGCGCCCCCGCAGAAAAAAACGTAGACAATCCGTCAAATAGGCACTGTCTCGCGCAGCAGCCTGGAGCGATCACAAGGGAGCCCGCCGCATGCGCTTTCTTATTGTAGACGATGACGAAAGCATCATCCTCTTTTTACGTACATTTCTTTCGGCCTATGCTGAATGTCTGACCGCTTGCAACGGATTGGAGGCGATGGCCGCCTTTAAAGCCTCCCTGGATGAGAACCGCCCGTTCACGGCCGTTTTCATGGACATTCTCATGCCCGGCATGGATGGTAATGAAGTCGTCCTGGCCCTGCGCCAGATCGAAAGCACCTATGCATTGCCCGATCGGTTCAAGCTCATCATGATTTCCGTTTTGACCGACACCAAAAACGTCAGCGAATCCTTTTTCCACGGCCGGGCCGACGCCTATCTGCCCAAACCCTTGCGGCGCGAGATCCTCTTGGCGGAATTGGCCAAACTCGGGCTGATCACCGTCCCGGGCCAACCCCAGCCCTGACCCCGACCTCCCCGTCCCCGCTCCCGCTCACGGCCGGCACCAGCTATTCGTGTCGGGCCTTGGGCCGACAGGCCCCCTGACAGCAGCCATCGGCAAGAAACTCACTGTACGCAAACAAAATCCGCCGTTCCCGCAAAAGGTTCTCTTCGGGCAGCGCCGGCAAGGGTTTGGCCTGTTGCGCCAGAAAAACCCAATCCGGCACGGCGCGCATGCCCTTGCCCAGGCTCCGGCCGGTAGCCGTTTCCAAGAGCACGGCATCACGGGTGTCGGTGACAAGGACCAACGGCACAGGTCCCTTATCGTACACCCTGGCTGCGGCCAGGGCTTCGCGACAGTACGTGCCGGGCTCGCCGGAACAAAAGATGACGAAAAGCAACGGACGACCGGACGCTTCCGTGGCCATGAGGTCGATCATCCGGGTGTAATCCCGGCCTTCCACAGGGAAACAGACCCCGACCTTGGACGTCAGACGCTCCCGGGGATAGCCCTTTTCCTCCACCAACAGTCGGGCCAGGGCTTGCCGGAACTCCTCATAGGAAGTTTCGACAAGCTCCTCGCCGGTCAGATAGTCACGAATGACGGTGCCGAGGGATTCCTCATGCATGGCGCGCAGCTCCTGGTTTGGGCCGAAACGGGGAAGGGCGGTTTCTGCCGTCCTTTTCGGGGATAGCGACATCGCCGCCCGACCGGCAAGTCTTTTACGCCAAAGCCCCGGTTTGAGAGCCGCTCCAGGGCGCTCCCTTCTCGACGAATCTCGATTTATTCGATAGATAGGGACATTCATAACGGGCAGGGGGTTGCATGGAAGACGGCAGACTCAATGATAGGCTGACGAGCCTTAAGGAACACCTGCAACTGGAAAACCCGCTCCTGGTGGATGCGGTCGGCAGTTTTAAAAAACTCGACCGGGTTTGCCGGGGGCTTGGGCTGTTGGCTTCGGACCAATCGACCATTTCCCAGATCGCCTGGTGGCCGCTGATCTCCATCCTGGGCCCGTTTTCCGCCGGCAAATCCACGTTCATCAATAATTTTCTCGACGTCCCCGTCCAACAGACCGGCTCCCATGCCGTGGACGATAAGTTTACGGTCATCTGCTACAATGCGTCGGGCGAGTCGCGAGTGCTGCCCGGCACGGCGCTCAACGCCGACCTGCGCTTTCCCTTTTACAAGATGAGCGAGGAACTGGAAAAGGTCGAACCGGGCGAGGGCGGGCGCATTGATTCCTATATCCGCCTCAAGACCTGCCCCAGCGACAAATTGCGAGGCATGATCCTGATCGATTCGCCGGGATTCGATGCCGACGCCCAGCGCACCGCCACCTTGCGCATCACCAACCACATCATGGACCTGTCCGATCTGGTGCTCGTCCTTTTCGACGCCCGCCGCCCGGAACCCGGGGCCATGCGCGACACCCTGACCCATCTGGTCGCGGCCACCATCAATCGCCGCGACTCCAATAAATTCATTTATATCCTCAACCAGATGGATATTGCCGCCCGCGAGGACAATCCCGAGGAAGTCGTCGGCGCCTGGCAGCGGGCCCTGGCCCAGCAAGGCCTGACGGCCGGGAAATTTTTCCGCATCTATTCTCCCTCGGCCGCCGTGCCCATCCAGGACGAGGCCTTGCGGCACCGCTTTGAGGCCAAGCGCGATGCCGACATGGCCGGCATCCATGACCGCATGATCCATGTCCGGGTGGAGCGGGCCTACCGCATTGTCGGAGAGCTGGAAAAGCTCGCCCGCGAGGTTGAAGACCTGCGGATTCCCGAATTGCGAGCCATGCTCGGACGCTGGCGCGCCGGCACGCTCACGCGCGACGCCATGCTGTTCGGGTCGTTGGGGTTCGTGCTTGTCAGCCTCTATCTGTTGACCGGCCATCCCTTCTCGACCGGTCCGATCCCGGAATTCCTGCCCTGGATTTTTGACACGGCGTGGCGCTGGGTTCCCTTCCTGTTGCTGTGTCTGGGCGGCGCGAGCTGGCTGCATTCCCTGGCGCGAAAATGGTCGGGTACGGCCGTCATCCGGCTGGTGGAAAAAAACTATCCCTCCGGGCCGATCCGCGAAGGACTGGAACGGGCCTTCGCCAAAAACATTGCCCCCTGGCGCTCGATCTTCTGCAAAGAGCCGACAGGCTGGGGGCAAAAAGCCCGCAAACTGCTGGTCTCGGTCATCGCGGACAGCGAAAAATTCATCCAGGCGTTAAACGACCGCTACGCCCACCCGTCGGGGGTGCCGCAGCCTCTGGCTCAAGAGAACTCGTGAGGCCATAACGCCCAAACTTCCTACCGGTTCGGCAACCCGGCCGACGGGCGTCGCAAGCGAAGCGAAACGGCATGACGCGCCCCCAGGGGATTGCGCCACCGCCCCTGGACGTCCGGGGCAACCGCTCTCCCACTGACCGCGCGCTTCGTCACGAATGCCATCAGCCAAAATGGACACGTACGCCATGAATCCCGCTTGCAAGGACATCACCTCGTTTCTCGTCATGGATATTCTGGAACGCGCCAACGAGATCGAGGCCGCTGGAAACCGCGTCATCCACCTGGAAGTCGGCGAACCCGACTTCGATGTCCCGGACTGCGTCAAAGAGGCCGGCCAAAAGGCCATTGCCGACGGCAAAACCCATTACACCCACAGCCTCGGCATTCCGGAACTGCGACAGGCCATCTGCGACCTGCACGCCCGCGAATATGGCGTTTCCATCTCCCCGGACCGCGTTCTCGTCACCGGCGGCACCTCGCCGGCCATGCTGCTCGCCTTTGGGGCCCTGGCCCGGCCCGGCAGCCATATCCTGCTGACGGACCCGTCGTATGCCTGCTATCCGAACTTTTTGCGATTCACCGGCCTGACGCCGCACTATGTGCCAGTGGCCGAAGAGGACGGCTTCCAATTCACCCGGCAGGCGATCGACGACAATATCACCGAGATGACCGCCGGCATTCTCGTCAACTCTCCAGGCAATCCGACCGGCACCCTGATTTCTCCCGACGCCCTGGATGCCGCCTGCGCCGCCGGCGTCCCGGTCATTTCCGATGAAATCTATCATGGCCTGACGTACGGCGCGCCGCCCCGCTGCGCCCTGGAATTTTCCGAAGACGCCATCATCTTAAACGGCTTCTCCAAACGCTTCGCCATGACGGGCCTGCGCCTGGGCTACTGCATCGCCCCGACCTTCATGATGCCCCTTTTGCAAAAGCTGCAACAAAATCTGTTTATCTGCGCCTCGTCCGTGGCCCAATGGTCCGGGCTGGCCGCCTTGTCGCCCGACGGACTGGCCGCCGCCGAAGCCATGCGCCAGACCTACGACACCCGGCGCAAGGCCCTGCTGGCCGGATTGACCAAAATCGGCCTGGCCCCGCGCACCGAACCGACCGGCGCTTTTTACGTCTTTACCCGGGCCGACCACCTGCAACCCAATTCGTTGGCCCTGGCCTACGACATCCTGGAAAAAGCCCACGTCGGCGTCACCCCGGGCATCGACTTCGGTCCCGGCGGCGAAGGCCATCTGCGCTTTTCCTACTCGAATTCCTTGGAGAATATTGAAGAAGGCATTGACCGGTTGGGACGCTACATCGCCACCTATTGCCGGTAAGACCGCACGGCGGCAACGGACAGGAAGTTGCCACTTTCCGTCCGTTGCCGGTCCCGTCGCAACCGGGAGGGGGACGCGTTGCCGGCCAAGCCGCCACGTCCCGGGCGATTACGCGCCAAGAGCCCGGTTCATGGCCTGGACCAGTTCGGCCGGCTCAAACGGTTTGGTCACGTATTCGTCCATGCCGGCCTCCAGCCCTTGCTGCCGATCCGAGTCCATGGCGTAGGCCGTCAGCGCCACCACCGGAATTTTCGGAGAAACGCCCGGCACCTGCCCGGAGCGGATCAGCCGCGTGGCCTCCAGGCCGTTTAAACGCGGCATCTGAATATCCATCAGCACCAGATCGTAGGCCTTGCGGCCAACCATGGACAGGGCCTCGCGACCGTCGGCCGCCGTGTCCACCGTATGGCCGAGCTTTTCCAGGGCCCGCACGGTAAAGATCCGATTGACCGGCTCATCCTCGGCCAAAAGCACGCACAACCCACCGCCGGGGGCCACCACGGACGGCGTTTTTTTGGAGGCCTCGGGCCGGACCCGTTCCCCTTGGGGCAGGCCGCATTCCAGGGTCAGCGCGAACGTGCTGCCCCGGCCGGGGTCGGACGTCACGGTAATATCGCCCCCCATCATCCTGGCCAGCCGTTTGGCGATGGTCAGCCCGAGCCCGGCCCCGCTGTACTTCTTGGTCAGGTAGTCTTCGCCGATGCCAAACGGCTCGAAAATCGTAGTCTGCCGGCGGGGATCGATGCCGAAACCCGTATCGGTCACCGTGGCGAACAACCGGACGTGCCCCGGTCGCACGGCCTGCACAGCCTGGGGCGGTGTGGACGACGCCTCCTGCACGCCAAGGTGCACGGTCACGGACCCTTTCCGGGTGTATTTGAACGCATTGCCAATAAGATTGAGTAAAATCTGTTTGGTCCGGTCGGGATCCCCGATGAGCCGGGTCGGCAGTTGCGGATCGAAGACGTAGGAAAATTCAAACGCCCGCGACAGGCTCTGAGACGTGAAATTGCGCAGCAACGGCAACAGCTCGGCCTTCACGTCGAACTCCCGCTCGACCACCGACAATTGACCGGATTCCACGTTGGACAGATCGAGCAGATCGCCGACCACATGCATGAGCATTGCCGCCGATTGGCGGATAATCCCCAGATATTCGCGAGTTTCGCCGCTCGCTTCAGGGCCGTCAAGCAACAGCTGGGTCATGCCCATAATGCCGTTTAACGGCGTGCGCAGCTCATGACTCATATTGGCCAGGAACTGCGTTTTGGCCACGTTGGCCGCTTCGGCGGCCTGTTTGGAGGCGCGCAAATCCCCCATCAGGCGTCTTTGCTCCGTGACGTCATCAAAAGACAAGATCGTCCCCTGCGTCGCGTCACAGGGGCTGATCCGCTTGACGGAGGTACGCATGATAAGCGATGCGCCATCGCCGCGCACCAGGCTGTACTCCCCGATATGAACGCCGGTCGCGGATAAATCCTGCCGCAGCGCCTCAAGAAAACAATGGTGCGCCTCGGGCGTCGGGAACAAAAAATCCAGATCCGTCCCGACCAGCCTGGAGGCAGGATAGCCCAGCAATTCCAGACCACGGACGTTGATTTTTTCGATGTGGGCCTTGCGGACCAGCGCCATGCCGACCAGGGCATTGTTGAAGATGGTTTCCATCTCCCGCAGGGCCCGGGCCAGATTCAGCCGGGCTTCGAGTTCCCCGGACAGGACCAGGGAATGCACTTCCATCCCGGCCGGCGCGCCGGTTGCGTCCGTGCGGCGCACGGCCCGGCTGCGCACCACCAACGAGCCGCCATCGGCGCAGCGCAGGATCTCTTCCTGGCATACGGGGCCTGTGCCCCGGGCCACGGCTTCGCGCAAGGCCGCGCGCTCCTGGGGATGGCAGTACAAAACGGCGGCATCGCGCCCTAAAAGCGGCTCCGCCGTCTCATAGCCAAGCAAATGCAGGCCGGCCGGCGCAATCCACTCCAACCGGTCGGCCGCATCAGCGCGATAGATCAGATCCAGGTTGCCCTGGACCAGATTTTGAAAAGCGCAAAATCCGGCCGCCAACGCCTGCGTCCCAAGCGCCTGGGCCGGAACCTGCGGCGCACCGTCATTTTTTCTGTTTGTCTCGGCCATGGCGCTCTCCGTTTCGACTCGGCGCTCAACGGCACACGGTCCCTCTATGCTCTATAGCCGCAGAAAACAGGCCGCGCAATCATTCGATGGCAAAAGATGCAGTCCCGCCGGTTAGGAAGGGTCCCGGCGACGGCAAAACTGGTCGCATAAATCGGCCGCCCGTTCGAGGGTATAGGCGCATCCGTTGACCATGTTGCCCACATAGAGATCGTTTTCCGTGCGTTTGCACAGTTCCAGACAGTCGGGCAGGGCGGCCGGCGGCGACGTCAGCTCCCGGCGGTAGCGCAGGCAGATGGGATCGGAGACGCAGGCCCCGGGCGTCGGCAGCGCCGAACAAAATCCATAAAAGTCAGAGGGGCTCATGATCGGGGCGCGGACAGCGTCCGCCCCGCCGCCGTGACCGGCGCACCCGACGACAAGCACGGCAAGACACAGGAGGACAGGAAGGCGTGGGGACATGGCGTTCTCCGAGAGGTAGGGGGCATTTTATCGACTGTGCCCAAGGGGGCGACAGTTGTAAAGATACGTTTTTTTCAACTTCCAGCACAATGGGGCACGCACTACGCTCGAACGATTTTTGACATAGACTGTCTGGTCGACGTCCATCTTCCATGGTCCTGTCGGACGTAAGGATGGTGCGACATGGATAGGAATGCCTCTTCTCCGGTGATGCCGACGGACGTGCTGGGCGCGGTTTTGTCGAGCTACACCAATGTGGCCGAGGACGGAACGATCTGCTTCGTTTCCGACAAGATTTACCGCATTTGCCGGGCCTGTAACACGATTTTTACGGACTCGGCCAGCCGGTCGGCCTTCGCCGGCGCGCCCACCTGCCCGTATTGCGGCCTGCCGGCTGCGGAGCCGCTGCCGCTGCCGACCGGGAGGCCGTCATGACGACCAGCACTCAACGGCTGGCCTCGCGCAAGCTGCTGCTGGCCCTGTGCTCCATCGCCGCCGTGGCCCTGAACCGGAAATGGGGCATGGGGCTTACTCCCGAGGAAATCCAGGCCATCACCGACATCGCCCTGACGGCCATCGGCTCCCAGGCCGGCATCGATCTGGCCGAACGGGCCCTGCCGCTTTTGAGCCGCCCCCGCAACGACCGCCCCATGGAGGCCGGCCATGACCGTTGATGCCGTGCTGCTCCCGGCCTGGATCTCGTTTCTGGTAGGCCTCGTGCTGTTTTTTACCCGCAAATGGGTATCCGATGTGGTCCGATCCATCGATTCCCTGGAAGAACGGATGCGGGCCTATGAAAAAAGCCAGGCCGAATGCCGCCTGGAACTGGCCCGGGGCTATCCGACCCGGGCCGAAATGGACCGGGTGGGCGAACGCCTGGAAAATCACGCCACCCGCCTGACCATTCTGGAGGAACGGCAGGCCGGTTGATCGTCACCCCCTTTTTCCTCCTCCCTCAACCCTCTCCGGAGCGTCACGTCATGCCACACGTTTCCACAGCTCGTCCGTTAAGCCTCAGCAGCCTGATGGCCCTCAACCCGCATCTCAGTCTGGCCGATATCCTGGCCCTGTGGCATTGGTCCGGGCCCTCCCGCCTGGTCCACTAACGCCCATTCCCCCCGCTACGGGGTCCGGGGGGCTTAGCCCCCCGGCGGGGCCAGGGCAGCGCCCTGGTGGATGGCGGATAGAGAACCCCCTCTCTCCACCTTTCTCCACCACATTTCCCCGTCCCTGTTCCCCTGTCGGAGACCGCAATGCCCAAAATCAAACACAACCGGCCGATGACGGACCGGCAACGGCGCTTTGTCGAAGAATATCTGGTGGATTGCAATGCGGCGGCCGCGGCCGTGCGGGCCGGCTACAGCGAAAAAAGCGCCCGGCGCACCGCCTCGGAACTCAAAACCGTGCCGGTCATCCAGGCCGCCCTCAAAGCGGCCATGGAAACGCGCCAACGGCGGCTCGGCGTCGATCAGGACCGGGTGGTCACGGAACTGGCCCGTATTGCTTTTGCCGATATACGGGATTTCGTCAGTTGGGATGACGCCGGCGTGCGCCTGCGGCCCTCGGCGGAGTTGACCGCCGAGCAAACCGCCTGCGTGGCCGAAATCGTCGAGACCGCCGGGAAGGGCGTCCGGGTGAAACTCCACGGCAAAATCCAGGCCCTGTCGGCGTTGTCCCGGCATGTTGCCGATCCGGCCCAGGCCGAGGCGGCGACCGGACCGCGCCCGATCACGGTCCTCAGTTGGATTCCGGAACCGGACCTCCCGCCGGACGAACCGCCGGACGGGGGAACTTCCTGCTCACCGCGCTAAAGCGCGGGGATCACAGCGACGCTGCCGACCGAGCGGCAGCCCCCCGGCCGGCAGCGCGGCCGGCCCGGGCCCTCTCGGACATCCCGGTCAAGCTCGCCGCGGGCATGACAGCCCGC
>Ga0183100_1001387_pt1 | contig 12379 bp, 13 predicted proteins | sample Biomet2_FD_127789 | JGI IMG/M metagenome (GOLD analysis project Ga0183100, IMG submission 127789) | Microbial communities from bioreactor (seeded with anoxic lake sediment) at LBNL, California, USA - Biofuel metagenome 2 | ecosystem: Engineered > Bioreactor > Anaerobic > Unclassified ...
CTCCACCGATTACATGAATAACTCTGGCATCCCAGTTCAAAAAATTTCCCAATTTTATAAAATTGATCCGTCAGATATCTATATTCTCCATGACGACCTTGATTTGGCAGTAGGGGACTACCGAATCCAATTTGACCGAGGCCCCGCCGGCCACAACGGTATCAAATCTATTATCGAAAACCTAGGTACTCAAGCCTTTCATCGAATTCGTATTGGTATTGGCAAATCTCAAAATAATATCCCAGTCGAAGACTATGTTTTACAGCCATTCTCCAAACCAGAATTAGATATAATAAACACCACCACCCCAATAATTTTTGATGAAATCAAAAAAATTATTAATCTATGATCTACGACCTACAATCTACGATCTATCTTGGGCTTATAGTTAAACGGTATAACGCGTCATTCGCATTGACGTATTCTGGGTTCAATTCCCAGTAGGTCCACTTATTTATGGTTAAACTAATAAAATCAATTACTAAATCTATCGAACACGGAGTTAAAAACGACCCCGAAGTTAAACGCCTCAAAGATAAACATCCCAAAACAGTTACTTTTCTTCAAAATAGATTCACTAAAGATCATAAATTTGGTCTTTATTTTACTATTGGCATTGCTATTACACTATTTTTTATTTATCTTTTTTTTGGTATTGTTCAAGATTACATTGGCCAAGAAAAATTAGTTCAATTTGATCTTCGAGTTATTAATCTCTTTAGCATGTTGCGTCATCCAAAATTGACTCAACAATTATTATTCATCACCTATTTAGCCAAAGGTGAAGTTATCGCCATTGGAGTTCTAGTTGCTTCTTTCATTTTTGTTCTATTCAAAAAATGGCGGTTTTTTTATACTCTTCTCATTTCAGTTGGTGGGGGAGAGTTGTTTGTTTGGATTATCAAAAATATTTTAGACCGACCCCGTCCACCCCTTACCAATGCTTTAGTTGCCGAAACTAGTTACAGTTTTCCCAGTGGCCACACTTTTGTCGCCATCGCTTTTTATGGACTATTAGCTTATTTTGTTATTCAATCCGAAAAAAATAAGTTTCTAAAAATAATTAGTTTTATTTTTGCTTTTTTACTCATTGTTCTTGTTGGAGTTTCTCGTATTTATCTTGGAGCTCATTGGCCTTCTGATGTTTTTGCCAGTTTTGCCGCAGGATCTGCTTGGTTAAGTATTATTATTACTTCATTAAAAATTAAAAAGAAATTTGCTCCACCTCAAAACATTTCTCTTCATATTAAAAAATCAACCATTATTATCTGTAGTATTTCATCTATTCTTATTTGGTTAGTATTTGTTTTTTGTTTTTATTTCACTCATCCTCTTCAAAATAAAAAAATCCTTCCAACTGTCAAAACGATTATTGAGACAAAAGATATCGCTAACAAACTTTTTGAAAAACTCCCCAAGGTTAGTGAATCTATTACTTCGATTCCGTCAGAACCAATAAATATTATTGTTGTTGCTGATAAAAATTCTCTAGATTCAACTTTCATCAATTCTGGTTGGTATGTTTTAGATGGTCCCAGTTTTAAATCGTATTCCAGAATCATTTCTTCTTTTTTATTCAAAACTTCATATCCTAATCCTCCCGGTCTGCCAGTTTTTTGGGATACAAAACCCAATGAAATTGGTTATGGAAAACCTACCGAAAATAATTCAGTTAGCGCTCGTCACCATATTCATTTTTGGGAAACTAGTTTTATTACCTCAGACGGAAAATCCATTTTTGTTGGTACCGCTCATTTTGATCAGGCTATTCAAAAAAAATTTGGCATAGTGTTGCCTTTCCATAGTACCGAACTGCTCGTCGACAAAGAACGTGAAAGTATAAAATCAGAACTTGAAACTAATGGCTTTTTGAAATCATCAGAAAAAATTAATCTTACTGGACTACTTTATGGCTCTAAAAAAAGTAGTGGTAATAGCTTTTTAACCGACGGCCAAGCTTACATTTTATACCTTACCAATGACACCAAACAGAAAAGATAAACCAACAGCCATTTCACTCCAGCTAGAAAAATATCAAGAGACTATCGCCAAACGCCAAAAGTATGTTCATCTGGAATATCAAGCTTACGGTTTAGAGTTAGCCAAAGAACTTGATGATTGGAAAAATCGCTCTATTTATATTCGTATGTCCAAAAACATGGACCGAAAAATTTTGGAACAAGCCAGATATTTTGTCAAAGACCAAAATCCTGGTGCCATAAAAACGCCATACAAACTTTTTATGTGGAAAGTTAAACAGCTCAAAGAAGATTCAAAAAAATCCCTCGATTTGACAAACGCAACTTAGTTGCATATAATCAACCCCATGGACCAGAAATCCGACACAAAAATTTATCCCGATCTCAAATGTCGCCAAACTAAATTGCGGATGATTTTAGGCCACATTTTTCATGATTCTAAAACACCTATTTCTGTCGCCGATATCCAAAACATTTTTAAATCCCAAAATTTTAAAGTCAACAAAACCAGCATTTACCGAGAACTTAAATTTCTTACCAAAAATTTTATCATCAACGAAATTCACACTAATAGTATCTCCACTAAGTATGAGTTCAACAGTACCAATAAAAAATCATATCTAATTTGTACTAAGTGTAATAATGTTTTTCCTATTGAAATTAATGAAGAAATTTTTAACTCCGAAGTTGAAAAAATATCTAAAAAACACAATTTTATTATCCAACGTCATTCATTAATATTTTTTGGTCATTGCCATAAATGCCAATAAAATCATATATAATAAAAATATAAAAAATCTATGAAAAAGTTTTTTTCCACTAAAAACATAATTATCGTTACTGCTATTTTATTAGTTTCTGGCTTTGGTGTTTACCAAGCCAATGCTAGTATTAAAAATTCAGAGATCACTAAGTTTGATGTTAAAAAAGAAACTACTGTCTCCCCAAAAAGAGAGATCATAAAAGAAGAAATCACTCTCACTGGATCAGTCGACGCTTCTACCAAAGCTAATCTTCAATTCCAAACCAGTGGTCAACTTAACTGGGTTGGTGTCAAAGTAGGGGATAAGGTCAAAAAATATCAAGCCATCGCTAGTCTCAATAAAGAAATTCTCAAAAAACAACTTCAAGCTGATTTCAATACTTATCGTTCTGCTTTAGCTACTTTTGACGACACTCAAGATAAATACAAAACCGAAAAAGATAATCTCATTTTAACCGACGATATGAAACGTATTTTAGTCAGATCTCAAAATACTTTAGACAATTCTGTCATTAATTATGAACTTCAAGACTTAACTCTCAAATACGCCACTTTGACCAGCCCAATTGCTGGAGTTGTTACCGATGTTGAACAACCAAATAGTGGTGTCAATATTACTCCAGCGTCAGCCAATTTCTCTATTATTGATCCAAACAGCATTTATTTTAAAGCTCAAATCGACCAAGAAGACGTGACTCGAGTTAAGATAGGGGATAAAACTACTATCACTCTCGATAGTTTCCCTGGACAAAATTTTGAATCAGAGATTACCTACATTTCATTTACCCCAGTTTCAGGACAAACTTCAACGGTTTATGAAATTAGATTTAAGTTGGTTAACAACGATAATCAAGATCTTAAATATCGTCTTGGTATGGACGGTGACGCCGTTATTTCTCTCAAAGAAATACCCAACAGTCTGACTCTTCCCATTGATGCTATTCGTCAAGACAAGGACGAACCTTATGTTTTTATCAAATCAGGTGATAATCAAGTCTTAACTAAAAAAATAGTAAAAATAGGCATTGAAACCGATACTACCGTTGAAATTTTAGAAGGACTTTCAGAAAATGATCAAGTCGTCATCTCAAAATAATTCTAAAGTAATTTTAGAATTAAAAAACATTACCAAAACATACACTACCGGAGGTAATCAATTTACCGCCCTAGACAATGTTAGTTTAAAAATATACCAAGGAGAATTTGTTTCTATTACTGGTCCATCAGGTTCAGGAAAATCTACTCTGATGCACATCATTGGTTTACTTGATAATCCCACTTCTGGAGAGGTTTTATTAAATGGCAAAGATATTTCTCAATTCAAAGAACACCAGTTAGCCCAAATCAGAAATGTTACTTTAGGCTTCGTTTTTCAACAATTTAATTTATTAGCCAAAACATCTTCTTTAGAAAATGTGTTGCTACCTCTTCTTTATTCTGATGTTCCAAAAAAAGATCGTCAAAAAATGGGTATGGATTTACTTATAAAAGTCGGCCTTCAAGACAAATTCAATAATACTCCTGCTCAATTATCTGGCGGACAACAACAACGAGTTGCCATAGCCAGAGCGCTAGTCAATAATCCCAAAATTGTTTTAGCCGACGAACCAACTGGTAATTTAGACAGTAAATCCGGTGAAGACGTTATGAAATTTTTTCATCAATTAAATGAAAAAGAGGGAAGGACAATTGTTTTTGTTACTCACGACATGGACCTAGCTAAACAAGCCAACAGAACCATTATTATCAAAGACGGAAAAATTTCGGAGGAAAAACATGCTTAAACCAAGTTTCAACGATTTAGTCAAATCCAGTTTTCGATCAATTTTAAAAAATAAAAGTCGAACAGTTTTAACCTCTTTAGGAATCATTATCGGGGTAACTTCGGTAATCTTATTAACATCTATCGGTAATGGACTTAAAAAATACGTTACTGACCAATTTGACTCCCTTGGCGCCAATTCTATTTATATTTCTCCCGGAAAAGTTTTTAATGACAATGGGGGATTTGCTCAAGGGAGTATGGCTACCATGATGACTACTAGTTTCACTCAAAAAGATTATCTTATCCTTAACCGAAAACTTAAAGGCTCAACTATCATGCCAGTCAATGCCGCTTATGCTGATATAAAATCAAATCAGGCTCTAAAAAAACAAGTAGAAATAAATGGATCTATCGAAGAATACGGTAAAAACAATAATTTAATACCATCAGAAGGCAATGGTCGATGGTTTACTAAAGAAGAGAATGATAAAAAAACTCCAATTGTTGTTTTAGGTTACAAGATTGCTCAAACTCTTTTTCCAAAATCAAGTGCTGTCGGTAAAAAAGTCGTTATTAAAGGTAAAACCTTAAAAGTTATTGGCGTAACTGACCAAAAAGGGGCTTCCATGGGAGGACCCAGTGTCGATGATACAGTTTATGCTCCGCTAACGATTGTTCAAGATCTTTCTGGGAAAGAAGATATTAACGCTATTGTTGTCAAAGCTCCAAGCAAAGATTTAATCGAAGCAACTAAAAAAGAAATTACTGATATTATGCTTGACCGATACGACAAAGATGCTTTCTCGGTTTTTGACAGTTCTCAACTTCTTAGCTCAATTAATTCCATTATTAATGTTCTCACCATTGGTCTTACTGGTATCGCTGCTATTTCTTTAGTTGTTGGTGGAATCGGAATTATGAATATTATGTTAGTTTCAGTTACTGAACGCACTCGTGAAATTGGTCTTCGCAAAGCTATTGGTGCCTACCCACGAGCTATTCTTATCCAATTTTTAATTGAAGCTGTAATCTTATCTTGCATTGGAGGAGCCACTGGAGTTCTTTTGGGTTACTTAGGAACATTGGCCATCAAACCATTTTTCCCCGCCCAAGTAACTTTATCTTCTGTTGTTTTAGCTTTTGGGGTTTCCTCATTAGTAGGGATAATTTTTGGTGTCGCTCCGGCTCGCAAAGCTTCTAAACTTTCACCTATCGAAGCCCTTCGATACGAATAATCTGTTATTATTTTATAGTGAAACATCAATTTCGATATCATCTATTAGCTTCTGTCGTTCTGTTTACTGTCACAGGAGCATTTTTAATTATTTCTAAAGCTAATAATATCCAACTTCTATTAGTTTTTTTAGGAATATTTTTAGGAACAATTATTCTCGATAGCGACCATCTAATTTACTGGTTTTTTCTCAAGCCAAACACAGAAGAAAGTCGACTAGTCAAATTAACTTTCAAAAATCATGATTTTATTTCGATATTTAAACTAATCAATATTGGCCGGCTCAAACATCACAACCTCATTTTTCATCATTATTTTTTTCAAATTATTTTAGCTCTCTTTTCTTTATTTATTTTTACTTCTACTAATAATATTTTTATCTCTGGACTTATACTATCTCTTAACCTTCATTTAATTATCGATGAGTTAATTGATTATATAAAAGACCCAAAAATACTCCAAAAATGGTTATTTGCTAGGGAACCAAATCAATTACCTGTTAAATTTCTTAGCCGATATATCACCATATTTATAGCCATCTTTTCTTTTTTCCTCTTTCTATTTATTAAAACCAATACATGATGGTTTCCAGCCCTGAACTATTTATAGAAGCTAAAAAATACCTCACTGGGCATCAAGCAGAGTTAGTCAATGACGTTGAAATTATTCTAAAAAGGCTTCAAGTGCAAGACTCGATTAGTGATTTCTCTTTTTTAGTTGCTCCAATTGCCAAAGCCTACGAAGGATTTCTCAAAGATTTTTTCCTTAAAATAGGAATTATTAATGATAATGATTACGAAAGTGATCGTTTTCGAGTCGGGAAAACTCTAAACCCATCTCTTCGCTACAAACATTTTTCTGTTTATCAACGTCTTTCTGAATATCACGAAAAAGGAGAAGAATTAGCTGAAAGTTTATGGGACGCTTGGAAGTTTGGTAGAAATGAAATTTTTCACTACTTTCCTGGTAGCTACAAAAATCTTTCCAAAAATGAAGCTGAAGATAGAATCGGGTTAGTTCTCAGAGCTATCATTAAAGCCGGAAATTTTCTTGAAACAACTGAAACAACATCTTAATAAAACCTTTTTTTATATTTCTTCGAATCAACCACAAAAATTGGGCAAGCTAAACCAGAAATTTGTTTGTTTAGTTTTTTCACTAACCAAATTTCCTTCCAAAAGGGGACTTTGAATTTTTGCCAACCATCAATTTTGTCACATTGATACAAATAATATGGTCTAACCCCAAGCTCTAATAAAGATTCATATAATTCTTTCAAATCTTTTACAGTATCATTGTAATTTTTTAAAAACACTGATTGAGAGTAGAGGATTGCTCCACTATTTCTTAGTAGAATGATGACTTCTTTCGCCTCTTTAGTTAATTCTTTTTTATGATCACAATGTATTGATATATAAATCGGCCTTTCTTTTGTCTCTTTATCGAGATAAGTTAAAAACAATTTTGAAATCTTATTTGGAGCGGTAATTGGAATTCTCGTATGAATTCTAACAATTTTAATTTGACTAATATTTTTAATTCTTTCTAAAATTTTAATTAAAAAGTTTATATCCACCAACGGATCACCACCAGATAAAATAATTTCTCTAATTTCTGTATTCGATTTTATATAGTCTTCTATTTTGCACCAATCTTTCATGGATAAATTAAAATTATTTTTTCCTATTCCTTTTCTTTTTCTGGTACAAAATTCACAAACCACAGGGCAATTTAAATTTAGTTCAACTAAAATTCTATTTTCATATTTGTGGATTAATCCAGGGATAATAGTATATTTTTCTTCTTGTAATGGATCTGAATTAAAACTGAACATAGAAATTATTCTAATATGTGTAATATAATGATTAACATATGACAAAAGTAATCTTAGACCAAAACAAATGTATTGGATGCAATACTTGTCCACTAATTGACCCAGACACTTTTGAAATGGATACTACCATATACAAAGCTAAAGTCAAAAAGCAGCCAGAAAAAATAACCGAATCTATTCAAAATGCTGTTAGTTCATGTCCTGTTGGAGCTATCTCCACCCAAGAAGAATAAAAAATTATTAATAATTAACTCTATGAAAAAAATAAAAAAAGAATCTATAAAAAAAACCATTGAGACAACTACCAGTAAATCAGTCCAAATTCCATTGGTTGGAGTCATGGTATTTTGTTTTCTATTAGCCGCTTCATCATTTTTTGCCGGAGCTGCTTGGTTAAAAATTAAAGGGACAGGAACAAGTGCTACTAAAACAGCCACTGCTACTTTCGAACCAAAGAAATCAGACAAGCCAGATTTTCAATTTTATGTCATGAGTTTTTGTCCATATGGTAATCAAATGGAAGACTTGGTTAAACCAGTAGCTGATTTACTAAAAAACTCAGCCAACATCAGACCACAATACATTTTTGAAAAAATTGCTGACCTTAAAACTCAATGTCAACAATATGATTCCAGCAACTGTGCTAACTATATTAAAGCCGGTTATTTTACTACCGAATCAGATTGTAAAACTCAATTGGCCGATTACAATAAAAAATGTCTCGATGAAAAACAATACCTTAAAATAGGCAACACTTTTTATGGTTCACTTCATGGTCGACAAGAAGCCACTCAAGACGTTCGAGAAATTTGTGCCTACAACATGAATGATGACAAAACTAATTGGTGGAAATTCATTGACAATGTCAATAAAGCTTGTACCAGTGAAAACGCCGACACTTGTTGGGAAGAACAAGCTAAAAAAGCTGGCTTTGATACCAATAAAATTACTGAGTGTTTCAATACTCAGGCCGCTGAATTAATTGATAAAGAAATCGCTTTGACTACTGAAAATAAAGTTCAAGGTTCACCAACTTTAAAGATCAATGGAGTAGATTTTCCGCCAGAAGCTGCTTACACATCTGACAATAAAGGTTCTCTAAAGATCGGTAAAAAAGTCTTTACCCAAGATCAATTCAGAACTGCAGATGCTATCAAAGAAGCTATCTGTGCTTCATTCAAAAAAGCACCAAAAGAATGTAAGACAGAAATAAAAGCCGCCGAAGCAACTGCTGCTACTGCCGAAACAGCCGAAACCGTCGCTGGCGCTTCTGATGCTAGTTGTAACTAAAAGTTTTTAAAACTTTCAACCCTCCGCCTTTGGTGGAGGGTTTTTGTTTGGTAAAATAGAAAATAAATATGAAACTAAATTCTCACCAAATTAGAGCATCAAAAATAGGGGAGTCACAGAAACTTCAAAAAGAGATTAAACGCAATCCTTTAGTTCTTGTTTTAGATAATGTTTTAGACACTTACAATATCGGTTCTTTTTTTAGATTAGCCGATGCCCTTGGAGTTCAAAAAATTTATCTCTGTGGTCCAGTGGTCACTCCACCCAATATTAAGATTCACCGCGCCTCTATTGGTACTTGGAAATGGGTTCCATGGGAACAATTTGATTCCACTGTTGAATGTATTCAGAAATTAAAGTCTAAAGGGTTTGAAATAGCCGCCTGCGAACAGGACGAAACTAGTGTTAATTATCTTCAAGCTAAATACCAAAAACCCGTGGCCTTAATCGCTGGCAGTGAAACATATGGCATCTCCAAAGATGTTTTAAAATTAGTCGACAAAATTGTCGAAATCCCTATGTACGGGATAAATATCTCTCTTAATGTTTTAGTTGCCACTTCCATTATTTCTTTTGATATTCTCTCAAAAATATTACCCAAAGATAGGTAATATTTTAAGTCATTTTTAACCAATTTTAAGATTATTTTATATAAAATAATTACGTATCTTTCCACATAATTTGCTTATTGTAAAGCTATTTGGCCTCTGTTAAAATGAATCTGTTCCTAAAACAAGCGCAAAAATTTATTTTTAGCAAAATTTTAGACATTAGAAATTAAGATTTAGAAATTTAGTTTATATGGCAACACAAGATTATACTGGTCAGCAAATAGTCGTTCTGGAAGGTCTTGAACCTGTTCGTAAACGTCCCGCCATGTACATCGGTTCTACCGATATCCGAGGACTTCATCATTGTTTAACCGAAATTATTGACAATTCTATTGACGAAGCCTTAGCTGGTTTTGCCAAAAATGTTTGGATAGTCATTCATCCAGATAACTCCGCTACAGTAGCCGATGATGGCCGAGGAATTCCTACCGACATCATGCCAAAATACAAAAAACCAGCCATTGAAGTCATCATGACCACTCTTCATTCTGGTGGTAAGTTTGAAGGTGCTGCTTATAAAGTTTCCGGCGGTCTTCATGGTGTTGGTGCCGCTTGTGTTAATGCTCTTTCTAGCAATTATCAAGTCGAAGTCCGACGTGATAATAAAATTAATTTTATTGAATTCACCCGTGGTGCCGTTAAAACTAAGCTTACTGAAATTCCAGACAGTAAAATTGATCTAATTCAAAAACTTGTTCCCAAAACTACTAGTGGAACTACTGTCACTTTTTCTCCCGACCCAGAAATTTTTAAAGAAACTATTGAACTTGACGATAAAACTATCATCAAATCTCTTAAAGATCGTGCCTATCTTACCTCTAAAATATATTTTCATTTTTACGACGAAAGAAAAAATACTCAACACCACTACTACTTTGAAGGGGGGATTTTATCACTTCTTCGAGAATTAAATAAAAACAAAGTTGTGGTTCATGAGCCAATTCTTCTTAAACGAGAAGATGATGGCGTCAACGTTGAAGTTGCTATTCAATACAACGACACTTTCCAAGAAAACACTCCATCATTCGTCAATATTATCAACACTCATGAAGGTGGAACTCATTTAACCGGTTTTAAAATCGGATTAACAAAAGTCATCAAAGACTACGCCGCCAAAAAAGAATTGATGAAAACCAAAGATGACATCATCACTGGCGATGATGTTCGTGAAGGACTTACTGCAGTAATTTCCATTAAAATGGGATCAAAAGACCTCCAATTTGAAGGCCAAACCAAAGGTAAATTAGGTAATAGTGAAGTTCAACCAATTGTCAATAAAATTGTCAAAGAAGAACTCGAAATTTATTTTGAAGAACATCCAGACGTTGCCAAAGCCATTGTGGGAAAATCTATTCTTGCCATTCAAATTCGTAAAGCCGCCCGAGCCGCCAAAGACGCTATCATGCGTAAAGGTGCTTTTGAATCTCTTGGACTTCCAGGTAAATTAGCCGACTGTCAATCAAAAGATCCTGCTGAAAGTGAAATTTATATTGTCGAAGGAGATTCCGCAGGTGGTTCCGCCAAGCAGGGGAGAGATCGTAAATTTCAAGCCATCTTGCCTCTTTGGGGTAAAGCCCTCAATACTGAAGGTATGCGTATTGATAAAGTCGTTGGTTCTGACAAATTAAAAGATTTAATTATTGCCTTAGGTATGGGTATTGGTGAAACCATGAATTTCGATAAACTTCGTTATCACCGGATTATTTTGATGTCCGATGCCGATGTCGATGGTGCTCACATTGCCACTCTCTTGCTGACTTTTATGTATCGCCACATGCCCAACCTTATTGAAAGCGGCTATGTTTACATTGCTATGCCACCTCTTTTCAAAATCAAACAAGGCAAAGAAGTTAAATATGTCTACACTGAAGACGAGAAAGAAGAATATATGAAGGGAATTGATATTTCCAAATCTTATGATGTTCAACGTTATAAAGGTTTAGGTGAAATGAATCCTCAACAACTTTGGGATACCACCATGAATCCAGCTTCTCGTGTTCTCAAAAGAGTTACCGTTACTGATGCTGTCAAAGCTGATGAAGTCTTCCGCGTTCTCATGAGCGAAGACGTCCCACCCCGCAAAAAGTTTATCCAAACCCATGCTCATTTAGCTAAACTAGATATTTAAAAAAATATGAAAATTACTGACGAAAAAAATACTATTGTTAATGACGTTATCAGAACCAACAGCAATATTGGTAAAGTGATGGAAGTCGATATCGTTCCCGAAATGGAGACGTCATATTTAGACTATGCCATGTCAGTCATCGTTTCCCGGGCTCTACCTGATGTCAGAGATGGTTTAAAACCAGTTCACCGCCGGATTATTTTTGCTATGGATCAAATGGGTCTTGGTGGTGGTAAAAATACTAAATCAGCCAAAGTCGTTGGAGAAGTTTTAGGTAAATATCATCCCCATGGTGACTCTTCTGTTTATGGTGCTTTAGTTCGTTTGGCACAAGATTTTTCTCTTCGATATCCCTTAGTCAAAGGCCAAGGAAACTTTGGTTCTATTGATGGTGATCCTCCGGCCGCTATGCGTTACACCGAAGTCAAAATGGATAAAATTTCTCAGGAAATGATTATCGATATCAACAAAGAAACTGTTGATATGATGGATAATTTTGATGCTACCATCCAAGAACCTACCGTTCTCCCATCTCGCATTCCTAACCTCTTAATGAACGGTGCTGATGGTATTGCTGTCGGTATGGCCACTCGTATTCCACCTCACAATTTAAAAGAATTATGTGCTGCCATCGAAATAATTCTTGAAAAAGGAACTCTTGAAAAGATCGAATCAGAAATTGAAATCAATAATATTTTAGCTCCACCAAAAAATACTCAAGAATTAGTTCTTCGTCCAGTTTACGAGCTTGAACGTCAAAAATATAATTTTGAAA
>Ga0183100_1001388_pt1 | contig 12379 bp, 10 predicted proteins | sample Biomet2_FD_127789 | JGI IMG/M metagenome (GOLD analysis project Ga0183100, IMG submission 127789) | Microbial communities from bioreactor (seeded with anoxic lake sediment) at LBNL, California, USA - Biofuel metagenome 2 | ecosystem: Engineered > Bioreactor > Anaerobic > Unclassified ...
GAGACGCGGATTCTTTTCCCCCTGTCAGAGTATACGAAGTTCCAGGACTCGTTCGACGGGCCCATCGACAGCCCCCAGGACGGCATCGCCGCCGCGCTGAGGATCTCGAGGGCCCACGCCGCCCTGGAGCTCAAGAAGCTGAAGGACTCCAAGGACGTGGCCGAACGCCTTTCCCATATCAAGAAGGGGAGGACCAAGCGCAAGGCCTACTTCCTGACCGCCCAGGGTGAGAAGAAGGCGGTAACGGTCAAGGACTACGCCCAGGAGAACGCCATCGATCTGGTGCCCCTGCAGGACATCCGCAAGTGCAGGGGCCCGGAGCTGTGGTCGGCCCTCGATGACAAGTTCAAGCCGGTGGTGGCGATGTCCTGCGTGTTCCGCAAGCCCTTCCGCCGGGAGGTCCTTCCGGACATCGCCACGTCCCTGCTGCCGGTGGACGAGCGGGGCATGGTCGACCTGCCGAAGGAGCTGAAGGAATATGTCGTCAGCGTCACCGACCCTGAGAAGCTGAAGGACTACCACAGCTTCGCGGTGGACTATTGGTCCCACTGGGACGACCTCAAGGAGGTCCTCTACCATCTGGTGTGCGCCAAGCGCTACGCCGATGCTGAGATCCTCGTCTTTCACAACGCCAAAGAGCTTTTGCTGCACCCGGACGAGGACCTCCTGGAGGCGGTGTCCAACATCCGGGACGTGACCAGGGGCTACAGCGGCCTGGTGCACTACGTCCAGGCGGAGACCGCCCGAAGGGTGGGCATGCACGAGTACTGCCTCATCGTGACCAAGTTCATGGAGGCCTCCAGCATCCCGTCCGAGAGGTTCGACGGGTACATGATCGAGGGGCTCCTGCACCTGGACCGCAAGGACTACGACCATGCCTATAGGGCCTTCATCCGGGCCCGCGGCGTCTACGACGACCACATCGACACTCCCCTGGAGTGCTACATCGCCGAGTCCCTCATCCGGAACGGCGACTACCACGAGCCACGGGAGATCTTGGAGCGGCTGCTCCGGCGGGGGTTCGACAACCCCGAGGAGGAGTCCACCACTTACTACCTGATGGGGCAGATCGCGCTCAAGACCGGCGAGGACGACGAAGCCCTGCGCATGTTCGCTCTGAGCCGCAGGGCCATGAACAACAAGCGGACCGAGCTCTACAACAAGATCGCCGAGATGTACTACAGCATCGGCAACCGCGAGAAGTCGCTGGAGTACGCCCTCAAGGCCAACGAGCTCAGATTAACGGAGACGTTCTGAGCATGTCCACGTCGCTGATGTAGAGGTCCCTGAGGTCCTTCAGGTCGAACCGCAGCATGGCCAGGCGCTCGAACCCCAGGCCGAAGGCGAGCACGGGGCACTTGATGCCGAAGGGCGCGGTGACCTCGGGGCGGAAGATGCCCGAGCCGCCGAGCTCCATCCAGGTGTCCTTGAACCGGACCTCGATCTCCATGGACGGCTCGGTGTACGGGAAGTAGCCGGGACGGAAACGGATGTCCTTGAACCCCATGCGGGCGTAGAACTCCCTGATCATGCCGCACAGCATGTCGAAGGAGGCGTCCTTCTCCATGATGATCCCTTCGATCTGGGTGAACTCCGGCAGATGGGTGGCGGCGATGGCCTCCTTTCGGATCACCTTGCTCAGGGAGAAGACCGTCGCCGGGGGCACGGGGTTCTTCCACAGGGGGCGTATCGGGTTCACGGTGGTATGCGTCCGAAGGAGGGCCCGCTCCGACTCCTCGCGGCACCAGTCGTACCTCCATCCCAGCGAGCCGGTCTCCCCGCCGCACTCGTGCATCGAGCAGACCTTGCCCACGATGTCCTCGTCCTCGAGGTCGAGGCGGGACGGCTTCTTGAGGTAGAAAGTGTCCTGCAGCTCCCTAGCAGGGTGGTCCTGCGGGGTGAAGAGCGCGTCCATGTTCCAGAACGCCGGCTGCACGTATTCCTCGTCGATCTCTTGGAAGCCCATGTCCACGAAGATCTTGCGCACCTCGTCGGCGATCCTGGTCAGGGGGTGCTTCTTCCCCGGGTAGATGGCCGGGGCGAAGCTGCGGACGTCGTACTTCCTGATGGTGACCTCCTTCCACTTGCCGGTCTGTATCAGCTCGGGGGTGAGCTGGGCGACCTCCTCTTTGACCTCGATGCCAAGGGCCAGCATCTCCCGGCCAAGGTCGGTGATCTCGAGCGTGCGGCTCACCACCAGCTTCTCCGCGACCAGGTCCTGGCGGGACTTCAGGGCGGCGATGGTGGCCTTGTCCAGCTTGTCCTCGGAGATGTCCTCCTCCGCCAGTGCGGCGAGGGTGAGCTCGTCCTCCATCTTCTTTCCCAGCATCTCCCTTCCGTGCTCGGTGATGGCGATGACGGTGCTCCCGCCCTCCTTGCGGATGGAGGCCAGGTTCTTCTTCCTCAGCCATCCCAGGGCGATGGAGACCTCCTCCTTGCCCACGGCCGAGGACAGGTCCTTCATCTCCATCTCCCCGCCCTTGTCCTCCAGGAGCTTCAGGGCCCTGCGCTCGGGGAGGCCTTTCTCGATGGCCTCGCGGGACTTGAGGGAGTACACCTTCCTGGCCACCTCGGAGATCTGGATCGCGCCCTTGGACTGCAGCCAGGATGCCGCGTTCATGACCTCCACCAGCTGGCCGAACCCACCGGCCTCGAAGACCTCCTCCGGAGTGGCGCGGCCATTCAGGCAGTTCAATGCCAGCATCAGGCGGGCTTCGTTGGCGGACAGCCCCTCGAGTATCTCCGAGGTGTTCATGGAACGGTGATTTTCCCAGACCTAATTAGTCTTTACCATGGAACGGCCCAGCTCCAGCCCGTTCCGCCGTCGGTCGGGCTTGATGTCGACCACCGGCGTTCCCTCCCAGGCGTCCAGCCCGCTCACGGTGAGCACGTTCCCCCTCACTTCCAGGAGCTTGACCACCGTCGCGCCGATGGGGTTGGGCCGCCGGGGGCTGCGGGACGCGAACACCCCGACCAAGGGATTGTTGATATCGCCCCGGGGATGCACCTTTAGCTCGAAGCCCTCGCTGCGATCGAAGAGGAAAAGCACCAGGATCTTCTCGTTCTCCTCCAGACGGAAGAGGCCGTCCGCCAGCTGGGGCGCGATCTCGATCTCGCTGACCTCGCCCTGCACCGAGCGCACGACGCCGATCGGCCTAATCTCCATGGCAATCACGGAGCATGAACTCCTCGACGCGCTCCTTCGCCTTCTCACGCTTGACCTGGTGCTCCTCGATGAACGGCACGATGACGTCGGCCAGCGACTTCTTGCATTCCCCGCACAGGATCTCGCCCCGCCGGCACTTATCGGCCAGCTCGTCCAGCTTGCGGTCGTCCTTCTCGAAGAGATAGAACTTGTACTTGAAGACGGCGCAGATCTCCGGTTTGCCGCCGCTCTTCCTCTGCTCCTCCACCGATACCGCCCCCCCGGTGAAGGCGGACATGATCTTCTTGCGGACGACCTTGGGCGGGTCGGTGGTGTAGATCGTACTGTTGGGCTGCGAGGACGACATCTTGTCCGTGCCCTGAAGGCCGGGGAACATCTTGTTGTGGAGCAGCGCGGGCTTGTAGTAGCCCAGGGTCGGCGCGATGTCCCTGGTGACCCTAAAGTGGGGGTCCTGGTCGATCCCGCAGGGGATCAGGCAGGGGACGTTCTTGCCCGCCAGCTCCGAGCCGAGGAAGGCCGGTGCGGCCTGGATGCTAGTGTAGAATATACTACCGATGTTGGTGGAGTTGTCGAACCCGAACACCGCCCGGGCGGTGGAGAAGGTGATGCGCTTGGCCACCTTCAGCGCCAAAGGGTATAGCGAATGAATGTACTCGGTGTCCACAAGGATCTTGGTGAGCTTGGGATCGAAGCCCAGGGCGATGACGTCCAGCAGATTCTGGTAGGCCATGTCCGTGGTGTCCTTCAGCTCGAGGTTGTCGTTGAACAGGTACTTCTCGTCGTCGGTGAGCTGAAAGTACAGGGGGACCTTGAAGGTGTCCTGAAGGTACTTGGTGAACATCCAGGGCATGAGGTGGCCGAGATGGGTGTGCCCGGACGGCCCCCGGCCGGTGTACAGGTAGAACTTCTCCCCTGCCTCGTAGCGGTCCAGTATCCAGTCCATGTCCCGGTGGGAGTAGACCACCCCGCGCTTCAGGAGGGGATGGAGCTCCCCGTACTTCGCCAGCCTGTCCAGCAGGTCTTGGTCGATGCGCTTGGTGCCGAACTTCTCCACCAGGAGGTCGTAGTCGATCTCCCCGCTGACCTCCCAGGGGGTCACCTTGAACTCGCCATTCATGCCCAGCTCGTGTGGCAAGCGGTCAGGGGATATATCAACCTATTCTGTGCGCACTGCTGGGTTCGCTCGGCGATGTTCCCGGAGCACGGAAGGCGAGAGCCTCCGCGGCCGGTGGGCCGCTCGATGTACCCGAAAACGCACGAACCAGGATGCTAGGGATCTATCACCTGCCTGATGAGGAGACTGGCTCGTGAACGAGGTGACTATGGCTTCGAGCTCGATGCCTGCGAGGCCCTCGCTCGGTCCTCTACCTGACCCCGGCATGGTCGCGGAAGGGACCGAGCCCCTCATGGACCGCCCGGACCAGGTCCTGCATGCGGAACGGCCGGTCAAGGGAACCGACGATGCCCCCTTCTCCCCGGGCCGGGTAGGGCCAGCCTCCAGGCAGGGCCGCGGAGATGATCACCCTGGCGTCGGGGTCCAGCTCCAACAGCATGGTCGCTGCCGTTCCTCCTTCCAGCTCGAACGGGCTGTACACTCCGAGGATGACGAGGTCGTAGCGCAGACCGGCGAGCATCGAGCGCCGGCATCTGTCCACCATCTCCTCCCGGGCCGTGACGGCGTCCACCTCCAGGCCAAAGCCCTTCAGCATCTCCTTGATGACCTCGCGGACGACGTCATCGTCGTCGGCCACCAGTATCCTCGGCGACCTCAATCCCATTGTATCCATCATGACCTCCTCATCCCGCCAGTCCGTTCATGGACGGAGGGGCATATGATCGGAGCATCTGTGACGTGGGCAATGGAAGGCGAACCTGCAGTTATAAAACCAACTCACCAGCAATCATGATTGATAGTGCGACCAATATTATATATTCATGATAATTATCTATCGACCCCCTCGAGGCGATGAGCTTTGACCGTTATCCGGGCGGGGGAGGAGGACCTGGACAGGTGGGACCGCTCCAGGCGCATCAACTGGCTGGACATGGGGCGAGTACAGGCAGGGCGGTACCTCGTCCTGGGGGCCGGGGCGTTAGGGAACGAGGCGGTCAAGTCCCTCGTCCTCGCCGGAGCCAGGGACATCACCCTGGTGGATATGGACCGCGTGGTGCGCTCCAACCTGAACCGCTGCGTGATGTTTCGTGATGGGGACAGCACCGCCAGGCGATGGAAGGTCGATGCGGTGGCGGAGAGGGCCGCGGACCTCGACCCGGATGTTCGGGTGCGGGCCATCGTGGGACGGGTCGAGGAGCTTCCTGAGCACGAGTGGGGAGAGCATGACGTCGTGCTCGGCTGCCTGGACAACATCGCCGCCCGGCTTCATGCCAACGCCTTCTCCTACCATTGCGGGGTCCCCTACATCGACGGGGGGACCGAGGGGTTCACCGGACGGGTGCAGGTGGTGGTCCCACCCTTGACGCCATGCCTGCAATGCGGTCTGAACCAGAGCCATTATCGGGTCCTTGAGAGGAGGTACTCCTGTACCGGCTCGGACGTCACCTACTACCAGCCGAGCATGGCCGCGGAGATCACCACGACCTCGATCATCGCCGCGGTGCAGGTCCGGGAGGCGCTGAAGCTGGTGTGCGGTAGGAGCGAGGCGGTCGTCCGGAACGCGGTCTACTACAACGGCCTACGGAACACCTGGGACGAGCTGGAGACGTCCATCGAGCCTTCCTGTCCGCTGCATACCTGACGCTGCATACCTGATTATCTAACTATAGTATCAGAAAGTTACTTGGAGGCGTTACCTTTATCGGATGATATTAATCATTATAAGTGGATAATATGCCCATCAGGGTTAGAGTCAGGAATGCAGAGACCGGCTCGACGGTAGACATGGAAATGGAGAACGAGAACACGATGGAGGAGATCGTCCGAGGCGCTGCAGGCTTCTGGCACAAGGACCCCGGCGCCTATGTTCTTAGGCGGGGGAAGAGGCTGCTGCGCGGCTCCCAGACCGTGCTCGAGGTCGGATTGAAGGACGATGACGAACTGGAGCTCATCCCCGATCCCGAAGGCGGCTATCGTGCCCCTCCCCAGTGAGATACTCATCACCAGGCTGAGGAACGAGCTGAGAGCGAGCTCCGGGTACGTCCGAGACGCCCCCGACCTCAGCGATCCGGACAAGATCGTGTTCCCGGTGACCATAGATATCGAGCTGAACCAGGTCCCCGCCCACTATGTGAGCGGAGGAAGGTGCGGAGTGAGGTATTCCCACCGGTTCCGGATGACGATCGACGAGAACTACCCCTACAAGAAGCCCACGGTGATGTGGCTGACCCCGATCTTCCACCCCAACATCATGATGCCAGAGGATGGCGGCCACATGTGCACCAAGCTCCTGGAGGACTGGAGCTTTAACTCCACCATCATCTCGTTCATCAAGGGAGTGGAGACGCTGGTGATGAGCCCCAACCCGTCCAACCCCTTCGGCACGGACAGCTGCACAGCGGCGGCGGAGTACTATAACAAGGGATCGAAGCACCTACCTCCGATGATCGGCGTTCCCGCTCCCCGGGTGGTGAGCTACGGGTGAGCCAGCCGGTCATCGTCGCCGACCACCAGGCGGAGATGAAAGAGCTTCCGCCCCCGGCCAGAGAGAGGACCAGACCGCACAAGTGGTTGACCGATAAGCGCCTCGAAGAGTACCGGCTCATGGAGAAGGCGGGCCTGGAACTGTACGTCTCCAAGCTGGCCGAGGAGAAGATCCGCAACCATGCCCTCGTGCACATGAACGAGCGCAAGGAGGTCATGGGCCTTCTGTTAGGTGGCCGGTATCGGCACAACGGCGCGGAGTACGCTCTGGTTAGGGACGTGGCCACGACCGACCTGGACGCGACCGACGTCAGCGTTCGCTTCGACCCCCGGGCCTTCGAGAAGCTGTTCGCATCGCTCGAGGAGATCGGGTTCCGGTACGTCATCGTGGGATGGTACCACTCCCACCCGTCTTACCACTGCTTCATGTCCTCCACCGATGTGCAGACCCAGCAGAGCATGTTCAGCCTGCGCGGGCAGTCCGCGATAGTCATCGACCCTGTTAGCAAGGAGATCGAGGCCTTCTACCTCGACGAGGGCAGAGTGCGCTCCCGGCCCTTCGCCATATTCTGGGAAGAGTACCAAAGCCCTTACTGCGGAACATCGGTGAGAATGAGACAGACAGAAGGCGTGGGCAGCAGGTCTAGCATCTCTCAGACCTGAGGCCCGGAGCGGCCTGGCACAGGTCATCCGCTCGAACGATGCCGGGATTGTGCAGGCCTTCTCCTCAGACCCAGATGGCGTGCCTGCGCCTCAAGGAGGCCTCGTTCTGGTCCGTCCTCTCCATGATCAGCGGGACCATGGAATCGAACATGACCAGGGCAGCGTCCTCGAATATCGTTCCCAGCGGGGCGACGCGCCTCTTCTGGTCGTCCTTGGTCTGTCCGACCTCCAGGATGATGTTGGACGCGTGGCCCAGCTTGGAGTTGGGGTTCGAGGTGACGGCAATGACCCGTGCCCCCACCCTGCGGACGATATTGGCGGTCTGCACCGCGGACATCGTCTCCCCGGTGTTGGACACGATGACGACGAGATCGCAGGCGTCGACGAAGGGGGTGGTCATGTCCCCGACGAAATGGACGTCGAAGCCCATCTGGACAAGACGGACGGCGAACGCCTGGCCGATCAGCCCGGAGCGGCCCACCCCGTAGATGAAGATCTTCTTGGCCCCCATGAACGCCTGGATGGTCTGTTCGACCGCCTCGGGGTCGAGATTGGTCAGTGCTTCCTTGACATTCCTCAAGATGTAGTCCAAGGAGTCCTGCATGGTCACCGCTTCTTCTTGACCCCAGAGGTCTCCTTGAGTGCCACCTTGCTCCCGCTATTGGCCTTTCCCGGGGCCTTGGGCCTCTCGGCCGGCTTGGGCGCGGCCTTCTTCTCGGCCTTGGGAGGCTGCTTCTCGACCTTGGGCCGGGACCGCGGAAGCTCGGTCTCCTCCTCGGCCTTGGTCTCCTCGCCAAGGCTCTCGTACTCGACCTCTTCCTCCTCGGCCTCGTCCTCCTTGCCCTTCTCCGTCCTCTTGACCTTGGTCTCCTTGGCCACCCGCTTGGTGAGCACCCGCTCGTAGATGACCTTCATGTACATGGCGTCGTGCTCGAGGAGCGGGGATGAGGAGATGATGGTGATGTTGGGATTCTCTTCCGCCAGATACTCGGCTAGGGGCTCGAACTTGAGATCGCCCTTCTTGATGGGGGTGATCCTCCGCTCGTTACCGCCCTCATGCTCGACCCCGGAGAAGTGGGTGTAGAAGTGACCGCCGACGTAATCGCGGACCTTGTCGAGCAGGGCGCCGAAGTCGGAGGGGTCTCTCAAGGAGCCGTTCTGGCGGGCGTGGGCATGGGCGAAGTTGATGACCGGCACGGTCCCCTTGATGTGGTCGCACATCTCCAGGACCTCGTCCAGGGAACCGAACACCTCCTGCCTGCCGCTGGTCTCAAAGCCCAGCAGCGGTCTGATCTTGTTCTCCTCCCACCATTCCATGATAGAAGCGATGTTCTCGGTGATGTTCTTCTTGGCCTGCTTCTTGGTCTTCTCCGGCGCCAGCCCCAGGTGGGTGACGACCAGGCTGCCCTCCATCTGGTCGGTCATGATGCCCGCCCAGCGGATGTTGTCCATGCACCTGGCGGTCAGCTCGGAGTTGCTCGCCAGGTCCATGTAGTACGGGGTATGCATGGAAAGCTGGACATCCATCTCCTTTCCCATCTGGCCGAGCTCGCGGAGCTCGACGTAGTTCTGGGCCAGCCCTGAAGCGAGGGTGATAAGGGCATCATCCTCCCGGATCTTCTCGGTGGGCCGGGTCAGGCGAACCTCCTTCTTGTTCTTCACCCGAACGATCTCCATGATCAGGTCGCTCTCCACCTCCAGGGGAGAGAGGCCTACCTCTTCTTCGTCCGGAAACCGATCGAAAACGTTTACCCTTACCATCTGGACTTCCATGGCGTTCAGACCCAAACCATGGACGTCCTCTATACCGTCCCGAAGAGTTCTGCCCTTACAAGAGAGTGGTATGCCTGCTGGACCAAATCGAATCATGATGACACCAATACGCCGAATTTTCCCCTAAATCTTTACTGATTATGAAGGTTAGTATATATAATTGCTGTTGGGTATGTTTATCTTACGGAAAAGCTCTGGATATAATAATTTTGCCATTCCAGGCAAGAGGAACCGGGACAAAATCCTTTTGACTTTGCAGGCCTTCACCTACCCCGGTTGGGATGAGCATTCTGACGGCGGACCCTGTAGAGACACGTATCGAAAGATGGAGGAAGAGTCTTGTGGACACTAGCCTCCGCAATCGCTTATTGGACGTCAAGGAGAGCCGGCTGGGCTGCCTCCGCCTGACCAGCCCGCTGCCTCAGGAGATATATCGCTCCCTGGTGGAGGCAGGAGAGTCTCTCGATGTCGAGATCGGTCCCAACGGCTCCGCCACCTGCTCCGGCCACGAGGAGGGAAGACCCCCTCAGTCGCTCGAAGGGAGCAAGGGGGACCGCTCCCTGATGCTCCTGCGCACCAAGGCCAGGGAGGCCATGCGCGAGCAGGGCGTCCATATCCTCTTCCTGACCCTCGGCGTGCTGGAATGGTCCAGCGAGAGCACCCAGGGACAGAAAGTCCGTTCTCCCCTGGTCCTCGTCCCGGTCGGGTTGACCCGGGCCGGTCCGTTAGACCCTTACGTGCTCAAGACCGCCGGCGAGGTCACCGGAAATCCCACCCTAGCCCACAAGCTGAGATCAGAGCTGTCCCTCGCCCTGCCCCCTCTGCCGGAGGGCCCACTGGACCTTGCTGGGTACCTGGACAGCGTGGCCAAGGCCTTCCAGAGCCTTGGATGGGAGGTCAGCAGCGCCGCCTACATCGGGCTGTTCAAGTTCCCCCGGATGTGCATGTTCGACGAGCTGGGACAGCAGCGGGCCATGGTGGCCACTCACCCGGTCATAAGGGCGCTGGCAGGGGAGCTTCCCGAGCAGACGGAATTCGAGGCCGGGGCCTCCGGACCGAAGGACCGCGACAACTTCCAGGTGCTGGACGCTGATTCCAGCCAGCAGGAGGCCGTTTCCCTGGCCCTGAGCGGATCGAGCTTCGTGCTGCAGGGACCGCCGGGAACGGGCAAGAGCCAGACCATCGCCAACATCATCGCCGAGACCATCTCCCGGGAACGCACGGTGCTCTTCGTCTCGGAGAAGATGGCCGCCCTGGAAGTGGTGAAGAAGCGCCTGGACGACCGGGGGCTGGGGGACTATTGCCTCGAGCTTCATGACGAGGGAATGAACCGCCAAGCGGTGGTGGAGGAGCTGTCTCGGTGCCTCTCGGCGTCCTTGGCGACCGAGCCGGTACCCTCGGACCGGGAGGAGCTGGAACACGCCCGCGCTGAGCTGGATGGCTACCTGGCCGCCCTCCACCAGAAGAGGGATGGCCTGGGCCTGTCCTTCTACGAGCTGCTGTCCGAGCTGACAGCGTTGCGCTCCGCTCCCGACCTGCCCTTGAGCTACCCCAACCTCGAGAGGATCGGATGGAAGGACATCATGCCCCTGCATCCATTGGTGCGTGATCTCGAGAGGTACGCACCGGTGCTGGCAGAGGGACCCGCCCACCCCTGGTCGGACTGCTTGGTGGATTCCTGGAAGCTGAGCTCGCAGACCGAGATCGCGCATCGGCTGTCCGCCCTGAAGCTCGCCATCTCCAGGCTGAAGGACGCCACGGAGCAGTTCTGCAAATCGCTGGACCTCGACGTCCCTGATAGCCTGAAGGGGGTCAACGACCTCATCGCCCATCTCCGCACGGTCAACCTGACCGCGTACCCCGAGGAGAAGTGGCTTGCCTCCGACCCGACCCCTCTCTTCAAGCTGCTTGATGACACCCGCTCCGCGTACCAGGAGCTGGGCGACCGCATGGCCTGGCTCCGGCAGAAGTATCGCGAGGACGTCCTCGCGCTGGACCTCCGTTCGATGCAGAACCGGTTCGAGGCCGATCACCAGGGCGCTCTGAAGCGCATGTTCAGCCTGAGCTACCGGCGGGACATGGGGCTGCTGCGGAGCCTCAACCGCGACGATCGGAAGCTGAACTTCGAAACCGCCAAGGAGGAGCTCGGCGAGATCGCCCAGATCTCCGACCTCATCACTGGCCTGCACGCGCTGGAGACGGAGTGCGGGGCGCGCCTGGGTAAGCACTTCCAAGGAGAGAACACCGATTGGGACAAGGTGCGGGGAGCGATCGCCTGGGCCAAGGAGTACTTTGAGCAGTACGGCACCCCACGGTCCCCCGGGATAATTCACCTGCTGTGCTCTGGTCCAGATGCGCTGGTCGGCCTGAAGACCAAGGTGGACGAGTTCCAGGAGGTGTCCATGCGCATGGAGAGCGCGATGTCCGCGATCTCCGACCGGTTCATCCTGAGCAGACTGGCCGCCGGGCGTACGGCCCAGGAGATAACGTTCGCCGAGCTGACCGTCTGGGCGCAGGGGCACATGGAGAGCATGCCCAAGTTCCAGGAGTGGGCCGAGGCCAGCCGGGTGAAGAAGGAAGCGGCCGAACACGGCCTCGCCGACCTGCTGTCCCTGGCCACCCAGGGCTCCCTGCCCGCCTCCGGGCTGTGGGAGGGCGTACGCAAACGGTATCTCACCCTTTGGCACGATCTCCTCCTCTCCCGCGACCACCTGCTCAGGGACTTCGACCGCGAGGCCCAAGAACGGACCATCGCCCGCTTCGCCGAGCTGGACCGCCGCGACATCGACCAGGCACCCTCCCGGGCCCGGGTGGCCCTCGACGCCCGCAGGTCCAAGCTGTGCGATATCTCCTCCCCGGAGATGGGGAGCGGGCTGTGGGTCCTGAAGCACGAGGTGAGCCGCAAGAAGAACTTCCGGCCGGTGAGGGAGCTGTTCTCCCAGGCCAGCGAGCCGATCCAGGCGCTCAAGCCCTGCCTGCTTATGAGCCCGCTCTCGGTCTCTACCTTCCTGGACCCCACCAGGGTGCGGTTCGACCTGGTCATCTTCGACGAGGCCTCCCAGGTCCGTCCGGAGGATGCCATCGGCTCGATCATGAGGGCCAAGCAGGTCATCGTGGTCGGCGACAGCAAGCAACTGCTACCTACCGACTTCGTCCGAGAGGTCACCTATGAGGATGAG
>Ga0183100_1001390_pt1 | contig 12372 bp, 8 predicted proteins | sample Biomet2_FD_127789 | JGI IMG/M metagenome (GOLD analysis project Ga0183100, IMG submission 127789) | Microbial communities from bioreactor (seeded with anoxic lake sediment) at LBNL, California, USA - Biofuel metagenome 2 | ecosystem: Engineered > Bioreactor > Anaerobic > Unclassified ...
AATCACGATCCATTTCCATGGTTTCGGTCATAGGAACCTGTTGCTCGATGCCATTCACGACAACGTTTTCCATTTGTGAACTGGCAGCCTTAAGCTGAATACGGCTAGTGGTGAAATAAGGGCATAAAACCAACGGCTCTGCTTCATTTTCCAAAGACCGGTACGTGGTTTTCAGCTGATCATACAGCTGGTAGTCGATGGCATCCTTGGCTAGTTCTGTGTGCAACTCACGGCCTTTTCCCTGCGCATCTTTCCGGTTGTAGTCATACAGCCGGTACGTGATGTTCGAACTTTGTTGGATTTCTGCAACGAAAATACCGGCACCGATGGCATGGACACGCCCGGCCGGAATGAAAAACACATCACCCGCTTTCACTTCATGATGCTGAAGCACTTCTTCTATGGTGTTATCGGCTATCCGGCGTTCATATTCAGCCGCATCGATTGGCTTCGAAAATCCGGAAATAAGTTTTGAACCTGGCTTGGAGCCGATGACATACCACATTTCCGTTTTGCCGAAAGAATTGTGACGGCTACGCGCCAGTTTGTCATCCGGATGCACCTGAATGGAAAGGTTATCCTGGGCATCAATAAATTTGATCAGCAGCGGAAACTCGTCACCAAAACGCGCATGCACCTTTTTCCCCATCAGTTCGTCCGGGCAGGCTTCAATCAGCTCTGTCAGGCTTTTCCCTGCCAGACTGCCGTTTGCAACAATCGACACGGAACCAGGGACTTGAGAGATTTCCCAGCTTTCGCCTATACCTGATTCTTTCACTGCCAGTTTCTTAAACCGGCAAATTTCACTGCCTCCCCAAATAATGCGTTTGAGAATGGGTTCAAATTTCAACGGATAACTTTCCATAATTCACATTAACCAAACAACGGCAAAGATAGCCTTTTCAACCTATAAATGCTAAATTTGACAACACCATGCTGGCATGAAGTTAAAATTTAATCGTCTATTTATTATTCAACATCACCATCATCGCTCTAAAACGCTTCAACCCGGCTTCCGTATTTTCAATGATACATTCTGCAATGATCCGGTCTATCGTTGAGCTCGCTTATTCACCTCAATTTATATAGGCACCGTCTATTTTCTTTAGCACATCATCGTTAAACAGATTTTGATTGGCGTATGAAATGGTCTTTTCGTGGGCTAATTTACCGATGATAATGGCTGGATGTATTTGTAACCGTTCAGAACAATCGACGATGGCTTGTTTCGTTAAATAATTGAGTTTTGGTTTCAGATATTCGTATAGTTCATTGTGCTTCAGTTTGGAAGAAGCATAACGATTGGCTTCCTTTTCAAAGTTGTCAATGTCTTTCTCACTGAAATTATCAACAAAGAAAGCATCTGGTTTATCGAGATGATAAAGAATGTGTCCGATTTCGTGAGCCACAGTAAACCAGAAATTATCGATCCGTTTATAACGTCCGGTATAAACGATGACTGGATGATCACCAACAAAAAAAGCCGATCCATCCAAATAGGTCTTTTGTAAATGGGGTAATATAAAAAAGATAACGCCGGCCTTGTTCAACTCATTGATAAATATATTATATCCATCTTCCAGCATCGTGTATGAATGGATGTTGTCGAAAAGCTGTGTCAGCACTTCACGGTTATAATTGCCAACCTGGTATCTTTGAGCGGTTTGCATAGCTTTATGATACCATGTATACGTATAAGCAGCATTGTACTGATTAAAGCTCTCAGATTTTCTGGCAAGTATTGGTAAAGTTCTTTTATCCCAAGCCTCAAAATCGAGCTCATCTACGCCCCAAAAAGTCAACACACTGGCGTACAATTCTTTGAGATTTGCAAAATCAGGGAGCCATTTTTTGTGAATCATATCACGTATAGGCATTCGTTCGTAAATCTTGGTCTTCAGATCAGCCTGTACCTCTTTTTCCGATTTTTCCGTTTGCAACCAAAGCCGGTAATTAGCATCCAAATTCAGCCAGTATTGTGGTGAAGTTTCAAATACTTCAGCTAATACTTTTGCCATATCGAGCGTGATAGGTTGTTTATCCAGTAAAATTTTGTTGATATGTTTTGGAGTAACACCCATCACTTCCGCCAGATCCTCTTGAATCCAGTTGCGATATTCCATTTGTTCGCGGATAAAATATCCCGGACCAAATTTCTTTGCAGGCCTAAGTTTTGTTGTTGTAGCCATAATTGGGATCGTTATTAAGAATAGTGGTTTGTCATGTCAATGATGATGAATTCACCAACGGTGTTTTCATTGTTTTGCCATTCGACAATCATTTCTAATCGGTATTTCAGTTTTAATCGCATTGAATATCTCGATTTAAAACCTTGCAGCCTTTCAAAATTCAGTCCTTTGTCATTCCACAAATCATATATGTCATTTGCAGCCTCAATCTGCTGGATACGGGCAAAGAATTTATCAACAATATCGCTTGGCAGCTTGCTGTATTTCTTTGACTTACCTTCAGTATAAAGTTTCTCAAGGTCTTCGTTGTCGAATCTAACATCCATCTCGATTGTGTTGCAAAAGTAATACTTTATTTCTACATACGAAATCAAATATTGTACAAATAGGTTAATCTATATCATATTATTTACCTTCCATGCCTAATTCTCATGCATATTCAGTTCCAGCTCTTCTTCTTCGCATTTTGGTTTGGGATGGTTTTGTAGAACGCCGATCCGCAAAGTTAACAATATCTATCAATTTTAGTAATAAAAACCATAAATCTAAGGGCGAACCTTGGACCCTGATTTCGTCGCAAGCAGCGTGTCTGGGATCAAATTGAAAACTTGTGGCATCCCCCGAGAAGGATCAACTGATTAGTCGGCTGATGGATAGTAACCGGTAATGAAGCAGGCACGGGCAGAATGCAGACAATTCGGGCTGGCGGAACGGCGATTAAAAGCAGTCGCCTGACCAGCACCTTTCCCATAGTTGATAGTGAAAATGTCTCAACGCTGTTTTTTGCCGGTTTTCAGGCCGAAAGCCAGATAGGTCAAATACAATAAACAAACAGTGATAATGATCAATGAACCGGCCTGACAGTTCATTGAATCAGCAGTGATACCCATTAATGGAGGCACGACAGCCCCTCCGAACACACCGGTGATCATCAAACCGGAAATTTCATTGGCTTTTTCAGGACGGGCAGTGATGGCTTTTGAATAAATGATGGGGAAAATACTGGAGCAGGCATAACCGATCAAACCGACCATCACCAATATGGCCCATTCCTTAAATTGAGCGCTATCCACCATTATCAGAAATTGAGCCGCAAAAGGCTCAGGATATCCTTCAGTAAAAGAAGTCCCTGAAATTGAGCTATCCCCCAAAAAGACGTGAGTTTACGTTATACTAAAAATTCAGGACCAGGCTAATGCCACCGGGGTGAACGTTTGCCTGCCAGCAAAATCGAGGTTCACTGGCTGGTAATTGGTTGCTCTCCTCATTTCCGGCACAATAGTTTTTATAGTCCTTGATGGCTCTGACCGGTTCGCTGTAGATCTGTATTTCAGTAACGGCCGTGTTGAGCGCAAAATTAGCGACACCTTCCCAGACAGACCGCTTAAAACCCAACCAGGTAATCAACCCGCTGGTTAGATTGACGGCCCCACCCAACGCCTGCGTTTGCCAGTTTCTGCCCGATCTGGCTCTGTCAGCCTGAAATTTGAGCATGGCTTCAGCCAGATTTAACCGTTCAAGCCGTTCTTCTTTGGAAAGAAACTGGAGATGGCTGAATTGCCTGGCATCATATCCGGAGCTGACCGGTGCAATAAACTGACCGACTACTCCCAACAGGGTCGTCCCGGCGCCCAATATCATGTCCTGCCTGGTCGATTTATCCGGTGCCAGACAGGCCACCACCCCCTGCCCAATGGTGGCACCTCCATAGATGCCGATCCACGCAACCCACCAGTTTGAAGCCGCCTTTTCATTGTGCTGAAGCAACCGTTGAATGGTTTTCAACCGTTCATCGACTTCCTGGTCTGACAAATCGGTTCGAAATAGTTTTTGTGTGATCAATACCGGTTCAGCGCTGACGGAGGTATCAGGTTTGACAGTCATCGTCTGGCCGAATGATGGCCCGGTCAGAAGCAGAAAGATGACGAAGAAAAGCCATTTACTGTTTGTCATCGTCGCCCAGCATGTTCGATTCCTTCAAACAAACAGAAATAAACACGGCAATAACCATCAATACCAACAATACAAGCATGGGTTTTGTCATGGAACCGGTCACCGGATCTTTGAACATATCCATCAGTAAGATCATGACGATACCTGAGATCTGTCCCATTAACAGTAAAAATCCATTTGAAGTACCTTCGGAAATCGGATAGGTTACTTCAGCACCATATTGAAATCCGATAGGACCTGAACTTAACAGGAAAAAGCCCAGCACAACACCGGAAAACATCAACATCCAATAGCTTGTGGCAAAACAGACACCGGCCAGGCCAAGTGCTGCCCCGAAGACGGCCAGGATAATAAAGGGTTTCCGTTTACGCAGATGGTCGGAGATGGTCGGCATGATGAACGCACCCATGATACCTGAAAAAATCATGACGCCCCCGGTCGTCCCGGCTTCCACAGCAGTGAAGCCTCTGGGCACCAGAATATTCTCAATCCAGGTCGTCACACAGTTGAAAATGCCTAGTCCGATAAAAAATATGATCATCAATAAGTTGAAATCCTTGACCTTAAAAATATGTTTCATGCCATCCATCACCAGCGAACGTTCTTCCTGATCGGGGCGGCAGGTCGGTGTAAGCGGCCTTTCTCTCACACCAATAAAAAACAACACGGCTGCAACCGCGGCGAACAGACCGTAATAATAAAGCATACTGCTCATGCCGACACTTTTTACCAGGCAGGGTGTCACGACCATACCGGCAAAGATGCCGACATACATGGAAAGAGTACCGAGACCGGCAGCCGTTGCCCGCTCATTGATCGGGAACCACCGTGATGCCACTTTAGTAATGGCATTCAACAGAAATGGCTGTCCTGCTGCTATGCCAATCTGTGAAAGCAGCACAGACGTATAATCGGTCGAAATAAGCCCTCGCATCAGTCCGAATACGCCGGTCAACAATGCACCGATGCCGACGCCGACCCGGATACCATATCTGTCGATGATCCAGGAAGCAGGGATGGAAAGAAAAATAAACACGATCATGAAGCACATCGAAAGCACGCCGATCTGAAGGTCTGAAACGTTCAGATAACGCATGGCTTCACTCGTTACCGGTGCAAATGTGATCCAAAGGAGCTGGTTGGCAGCAATGATGAGCATAAAAACGCCCAACACTACCCAACGGTAGAGATAGACGACAACAGAATTCTTTTCCATGATGTTTAAACTAAGTTGCCGCAAAATTCAGCAACTTTTTTCAAACAAACAACAATCGCCCGACATTAATGTAATTTCCGTAATAAAAGATATAAACCACAGGGCAAGTTCTGTTACCTCATTTTCTCCCCAAGGAACAGGATCTTCAACTCATAGAGATTCAATTACCTTGCTTCTTTAATGCTTCTAATTCCATCGTCGCCTGTTCCCATTCATCCATTTTTTCATCCAATTCCTTTTTGGATTTGGCATGAAGCTGGATCAATGCCATGTTGGAAGCTCCGTCAGGCGTCGAAAGCATTGCTTCAGTCTGAGAGACCTGTTTTTCCAGCCTGTTAATCTGCGATTCGCACAGTTCGACCTGTTTTTCCAGGCGCCTCACCTGCTTGTTGAATTCCTTGCGGGCTTCGTAGGAAAGCTTGTTTTCCGATGGCGTCTTTTCAGAAGGCTCGGTGGCGGCTTTAGCTTGTACCTGCAGCTCAATATCACGCAGGTTGTCCAGCTTCTTTTTTTCGAGAAAATAGTTGATGTCACCCAAATGCTCGATGACTTTTCCGCCACCAAACTCATACACTTTTTCAGCCAATCCGTCCAGGAATTCTCTGTCGTGGGAAACCACAATGACCGTGCCGTCAAAGTCCTTAATGGCTTGTTTCAGCACATCCTTGGTACTCATGTCCAAGTGATTGGTCGGTTCGTCCAGTACCAGAAAATTGACAGGTTCCATCAACAGGCGGATCATGGCCAAACGGCTCCGTTCTCCTCCGGAAAGGACCTTCACCTTTTTATCCGAAGCCTCTCCACCGAACATGAACGAGCCCAGAATATCACGGATCCTTGTCCGGATATCGCCTACGGCCACCCGGTCGATGGTATCAAACACCGTCAGGCTTTCATCAAGCAGACTGGCCTGATTTTGGGCAAAGTACCCTATTTTAACATTATGTCCAATCTTTAGAGTACCGGTATAGGGAATTTCTCCCAAAATGCACTTGACCAGGGTAGATTTACCTTCGCCGTTCTTTCCGACAAAAGCGACTTTCTCACCCCGGTTAATGGTCATGGTTACCTTGTCAAATACGGTATGCGTGCCATAATCTTTACGCAGGTCTTCAATGATGAGGGGAAAATTTCCCGATCTTTGGGCCGGCGGAAACCGCAGGTTAAGGGCTGAGGTATCGACTTCGTCCACTTCCAGCCGGACGATTTTCTCCAGTTGCTTAATGCGGGACTGCACCTGAACAGCCTTTGTTGCCTTATACCGGAACCGTTCAATAAAATCTTCCGTTTCCTGAATTAGTTTTTGCTGATTCTCGTAGGCACGCTGCTGTTGTTCCCGGTGCTCTTTTCGTAGCTCCAGATATTGGTAGTAGGGCACTTTGTAATCGTAGATCTTACCCAATGAAATTTCGATGGTCCGGGTAGTGACCGCGTTGATGAATGCCCGGTCATGAGAAACCAGGATCACGGCATTGGTATGGTTGGCCAGAAACGTTTCCAGCCATTGGATGGATTCGATATCGAGGTGGTTGGTCGGTTCGTCCAACAACAGCACATCCGGATGTTGCAGCAGCAGTTTGACCAGTTCGATACGCATACGCCAGCCTCCACTGAATTCGTTGGTCTGACGGTCGAAGTCGCTGCGCAGGAAACCGAGCCCCAGCAACGTTTTTTCGACTTCGGCTTTATAGTTGTTGACATCCGAAAGCTCCAGCCGCTCGGTTTTGTGAGAGACTTCTTCAATAAGCCGCTGGTATGAATCCGATTCATAATCTTCCCGTTCGACCAATTCGTAATTGAGCCGTTCGATGTCTTTCTGGAGTTCGAAAATAGCTTCAAAAGCCATTTCTGCTTCCTGCTGAACAGTCCGGCCGTCTGTCAGGTTCATCACCTGTGGAAGGTAACCGATGGAAACATCCTTTGGAACCGACACGGCTCCATGAGTAGGTTTCTGAATGCCGGCAAAAATCTTCAGCATCGTCGACTTGCCGGCGCCATTCCGTCCGACCAATCCAATGCGGTCTTTATTGTTCACCACAAACGACACCGAGTCAAACAACACCCGTTCGCTAAATTCTACCGTTAATCCGTCAACCGAAACCATCTGAAAAGCATTCTGTTAAATTGGCTGCAAAGATAGGCATTTCGAAGGGACGGACAAAGTCTAAAAAAGTCAAACGCTTTCTTAGTTAAAGAGTTTCCTAGAGTTTTGTCTCGTATTATCTTTAATATTTGCTCACCGAGCCCATTTTGCCGGCAAACAGAATCACACCGGTACCCTTTTCGCGAATCAGAAACAGGAAGGGTTTGTTGACTGTAAATTGAGGTGGCATCGAAGTCGCTACCATTTCGGTGGAAGTGACGGCGGCGGCCTCAGTTCCTTCTTCGGTCACCTCGATGAAAGTTTTATGAAGGACCTTTGAAATATACATATCCCAGTCGCTGATGTTGGAAAAATCGGCTTGATCGGTAAAGGCCTTAGGCATTCCCATCGCTATCAGTTCATCGTTTAGTTCAACTTTACATTCCTCCTTAAAGCGGGGCAGGCCGATCTCCACAAAAGCCGAATCAAGATGAGCCAACACGGTGTTCAACTGTGAAGGCGTGAGGTAATCAAGCACCTGCGACGTTGTCTTTCCTTCGTTCGGCAAAATAAGAGTCATACTGAACGTGCCGTTTCCGTATGGCAAGTCGACATATTGGGCATACGGATCGTAACGGTAGAGCACTTTCATGGCTTTGTTCATCATATTAACCGGAACAGCCGTACCGGCCTCGGTCGTAAAGTTTGCCAAACGTGTTTCTTTCGGATCGAATTGTATAGTCCAGATACCTTTAAAATAAAGTGCATGAATCAAATACATGACCGCATTTTCAGGTATCTCATCAATAATGGAGGAAATCAAATGGTTCGTTTTGCTATCACACCAATTGTTGATGGCCGTCACGGCTGAAGACGACGCAAAATCAAGCGGCTGAATTTCTGCTTTAAAATAATTTTTGTTGACATTCAAAAAAGCAGGTTTGACCGTAAAGCCCTTCTTATACCAAATAGAATTGGCCAGGCTAAGCTTGGTTTTGGAATCGGCCTGTGGCAGTGAATCGATTAATATCTGGTAATAGTCATTGATTTCATCCACCGTCATACCTGCCATACGAAGAGCTATTTCCATTTCCGTCCTGGTTGTACTGGCAGCTCCATTCCAGACCATACCGAGACACATGCTGACACTTAACGGAGAAATAAAAACATTGGTTTTGTCCGTTTCAGCGATGGTTTGTTTTAACAGATCCAGCGAAAACGCATTATCCTGACCGACACGTTTTTGCAGTTCGCTTCGCAGCTGGATGGTTCCACCATCAACTGTTTGCTGCTTACCATTGGTCACTTCTTCACATCCGGTACACCCGGAGAAAATGACCAGCATAAAGATCATACAAGACAATATCCATTTCATATGGTTTATGATTTTAGGTGATAATTGAACAAGCAAATGACTTACCCGTTTTTAACGTTCATCCGGACAAAAATGTTTGCCTGAACAGGCAAATTGTCCAACCGGTTGTCCGTTTCGGTTATGAACCGACATCAAATATCGTAACAATTTTTTATTATTTATTCATTAACGAACTATTTTTGTGTCAGCATTGAAGGTGTACAAGCCACTACAACCAAATTGGAAGCAGCATTGAACTGTCTTTAATAAAAAAACTGCAGGGGAAAAGGCGACAAACTGACCGCCGTTTTTCTTCCGTTTACCCGATCATCATCGTTGAAAGCTCGTATTATCGCTATTTTTGATAGTATTCTTTATCAGACTACTACGATGAATCGATCAAAGTTAATGACAATTGATGTGATTGGATGCCTGTCTATCATCCTTATGAGTTGTGACCTTTCGGAAACGGTCGTTCCGGACACTGACAGTTCCAAGAGCAGCACCATTCAGGAAGATTCGGCTGATTATATATGGAACGAATCGGATGTGATACCCATTACGCTGACTGATAAGGCTTCCGCTATCGCCGGAACAGGAGCGAGCATTTCGGGCAATGTCATCACCATCACCCAACCAGGGACGTATAGCCTGACAGGGATGCTATCCAATGGACAGGTCATCGTCAATTCGAACGATTCAGGCCTGGTCAGGCTTCTGTTAAAAGGGGTCAATATCACGACCGCAACTAGTGCTCCGGTTTACATTAAAAAGGCCACCAAGGTCATCATCGTGTTGACAGATCATTCTAAAAATTACCTGACTGACGGTTCAAGTTACGTCTATGACAATGCCACTGAAGAGGAACCCAATGCGACCTTATTCAGCAAGGAAAATCTGACGATTTACGGAAACGGAGCTCTCACGGTAACAGGCAAGTTCAATGATGGCATTTCCAGTAAAGACGGCTTAATCATCCGGGGAGGAACGTTAAATGTCACAGCTGCTGATGACGGTATCCGGGGCAAAGATTACCTGTACACAGCCGGATCGGACATCACGGTCAATTCCGTTGGTGACGGGTTGAAATCCAATAAAGAAGATGATTCGGCCAGAGGGTATGTCATCATCGACTCAGGCACCTTCAACATTACCTCCGGCAGCAATGGTATTTCGGCCAAAACAAATTTGACCATCAATGGCGGCACCTTTAACATCACTTCAGGGAAAGGGAGCAACTATACAATCAGCTCCGGTGCTTCAGCAAAAGGCCTAAAAGGACTAACCTCGCTGACTATTAAGAACGGCACCTTTAACATCAACTCGGCCGATGACTGTCTCCATTCGAACGGCAGTTTGTCCATTGCCAATGGCTCCATGACTCTCTCTTCGGGTGATGACGGGATGCATGCCCCTACTGCCATTACGATCGACGATGGAGACATTACCATCGCCAAATCCTATGAAGGTATTGAAAGCAAACTCATCACAGTGAATACCGGGACGATAAACGTTACTGCCAGCAACGATGCCATCAACGCCACCGCCGGCACGACAGCTGGTGGAACTGAGCAGAATGACGGAAGTTATTTATATATCAAGGGGGGCACGCTGATTGCCAGCTGCACAAATGGGGATGCAATCGATAGTAATGGGAACATCGTGATGACCGGAGGCACCGTTCTGGCACATGGTCCGACGTCACAGCCGGAAGAAGCAGTCGATTTTAACGGATCATTTATCATGAACGGCGGCTTCTTTATCGGGGCCGGTCCCAACACCAACATGATCAAGTCCAGCAGCACCGCTTCCTCTCAATCCAATCTTTCCATTTACTTCTCCGGCACGTCTGAGAATGGAGACTTTTATGGCGGTGGCAGCACAAGCGGTTCGTCCCTCACGGCTGGGACTCTTTTCCACCTGCAAGATGCCGGCGGCAACAACTTGGTCACGTTCAAACCGGCCAGGGCCTATTCCTATATCCTGTTTTCTTCATCAGCCCTGAAGGCGGGCTCAACGTATTCGATTTATACAGGTGGCAGCTGCACCGGAACACTAAGCAATGGATTATATACCGGTGGAACATACAGTAATGGAACCTTGAAGAAAAGCGTCACGCTTTCTGCTTCAAGCACCGTTAACACAGTTTCACTCTGATAAAAAGGGGAAGCAAATCTAAGTTCCTGTTAACAACATGACAATCAACGGATTTATTAGTCAGGCCAAAGACCTGATTATTCATTAAAGGGAATCGGCTTATCAGATTTCCTTCTGAAAACCGTTCTGAAAACAATGTCAATATCCATCCAGAAATTCCTTTTGTCAATGTAATCGATGTCATACTTGACACGTTGTTCCATCTTATACAACCTGTCGGTTTCTCCATGCCAGCCGTTGCACTGGGCCCAACCGGTTATCCCGGGTTTCATGAGATGACGTTGCAAATAATTATCGATAGCTGCAGAATAGATTTCCGTATGTTTCAACATGTGAGGCCTAGGACCGGCTACGGACATGTCACCTGCCAGCACATTGAAAAACTGAGGCAGTTCATCCAGATTGGAGTCTCTAAGTCGACGGCCTAATTTCGTTATACGACTATCCGATGCACTGGCTTGCTTGATATCGGCTTGATCGTTAACGGCCATACTCCTGAATTTCAAACAAGTAAATGTTTTATTATTCAGTCCTGTCCGTTTTTGTTTAAAAATAATGGGCCCTTTGGAGTCTTTATAAATAACAATAGCCAACAACGGAGTGATCCATGATAATCCGAAAATAATAACCAACAATGAAAAGACAATATCAAACAGTCGTTTACAGATTAAACCAAATTGCTTTTTCGTGGATATCGGCTGTGCCCTCCTAACATTCAGCCGGTGTATCGATTTCCAACATCCAGTCTTATACAAAGGTACCTCAGCTGGATACAACCACAGTTCAACGCCCATTTTGTTGCAACAGGTTTGAACAGAAAGTAGTTGATCGCTCAACAGCTGCTCTTCGGCAAAAACGAACTGGATATTCAACCGTTTAATGGTTGCGGCAAGATCATCAGAAGTTCCGACCTGTCTGGCAGCCAGGTCTGCTTGCGGAATATACAGGCAACCTAGCGCTGAATTTGTCTGAACCAATGATTTTAGCAACGATTTGTTCTTTGAACCGCCCAACAACATAACCCGGCGGCCATACTTCCCCAATTTTTTATCTGTCCGCTCCAGATACGAATCAATGCCATAAGCAGTAACAAGTCCCATCAGCAGCAAGATAAGCATGCTGTAAAAGAAATTGGTATCGACAACCAGGTGCTTTAATCCGGAAATCAAGTATTGGAACAAAACGCTAAACAGCGTAAAGACAGCCAGTCTGGCAATAAAAATAATGAACCGTTTCAGGTAATTCCTCTTCAACAACAAAAAATCGACCCCAAGCAACATCAATGTCAATATCCATGAAACATTGAACATCAACCATGGGCATAACGGAAAAACCGGATCACCTTGTCTGTAACCGCTTGTTAGAAAGCAGAACAAAACGTACAGTAAATTCAGCATTAAGAGACCGGATACAGAAGGCC